>Ga0302215_10002079_pt1 | contig 13935 bp, 11 predicted proteins | sample II_Fen_N3_1_FD_194580 | JGI IMG/M metagenome (GOLD analysis project Ga0302215, IMG submission 194580) | Peat permafrost microbial communities from Stordalen Mire near Abisko, Sweden - II_Fen_N3_1 | ecosystem: Environmental > Terrestrial > Soil > Wetlands > Permafrost | place: Sweden: Abisko...
TTGGCAATGGAGCCAATGACGTCAACCCGGAAGACATTGAATCAATGACAGTTCTTCAATCTGGTGCCGGTACGGTTTTGTACGGATCACGTGCATCATCTGGTGTTATACTCATTACCACTAAGAATGGTTCCAAAGCTGGTTCCAAAGCGAAAGTGGACTTTTCTTCAACCACCACCTTCGAAACACCGCTTCGTTTGCCCCTTATGCAAAATGAATATGGGCAGGGTTGGTACGACCGTAGCACAGAACCGACTGCTGACTTGCAGGAAAACGGAAGCTGGGGTCCCAAATTTGACGGTGTGACGCGCAAATGGGGTTTCGTTGTTGACAATCAACAATTGGTAAAACCTTACAAAGCACTTAAATCCAATGTAAGCGATTTCTTTGATGTAGGTACAACCTTAAACAATAACGTTGCCATCTCTAATGGTGATGATAAAAAGAGCTTCTATTTGTCATACGGTAACATCACATCGGACGGTATCATGCCATCCAATTCGGACTCTTACAATCGCCACAACGTAGCATTACGCGGAAACGTTAAATTGTTGGATTTCATAAATGCCTCTGCTTCATTGAACTATGTCCGCAAAGATTCCAAGTTTGTCATCACTGGTCAAGACCAATCGGTTTTGGACGCTTTATGGCAGAGCCCACGCGATATAAGTTTTGTTGATCAGAAGGACTACAACAACAGGTTCTACAATGTTGACAATTTCTATAATGCTTATTCACAGAATCCTTATTATGTACTGAATGAACATGGCACCAAATTTGGTTCAGACCGTGTATTCGGAAATGTTGGTCTGGAAGCAAAACTGTTGCCTTGGTTAAGCGCTGCCTATAAGATTGGTGCTGATGTTTCTAACAGCACTCTCAAATCTTGGAGAGCCATTACCAATAGTGTACGTTATGATTATATTGATGAAGTCGGACGTGTAGGTGAATCTTCTTATTTTGATTCAGAATTAAGCTCTGACTTTATGTTTACAGCTAGCAAAAAAATCAATTCAGACCTGGATGTAAAAGCTATTCTCGGTACAAACTTCAACGATCGTCAATCCAGATCTATGTCTGCTGCTGTTATCGGACTCGATATACCCTACTATTACAATCTAGCAAACAGCTCTGCATCACCGTCTATTTCAGATGATCTGACGCATCGTCGTCTGCTTAGCTACTATGGTTCAATAGATTTCTCTTATAAGAATTACTTATTTTGGAATGTTTCCGGACGTCAGGACCAATCTTCTACGTTGCCTAAGGAAAACAGCAAATACTTTTACCCTGGTACAAGTTTGAGTTTCATCTTCTCTGAACTAATGGATGACAAGAGCATTCTTTCTTATGGTAAGATTCGCGCTGGTGCAGGTATCACAGGTAAAGATGCTCCAATGTATGTGACATCCTCCATTTTATTCCAGGGTACTACTTCCGATGGTTACCGCACACTTGACTTCCCGCTGACAAATGGTGGTAAAACAGTCAATGGTTTTACCGTGAGTGGAACGATGGGTAATAACACACTGAAACCTGAAATGTCTCAAGACTTAGAAATAGGTATGGACTTAAAGTTCCTTGACAATAGGATTTCTACCAGTATATCGTTGTATAATAAGACGATTACAGATTTGATCTTTCCTATTCCAATTCCTGCTTCTACTGGTTATACTTCACAATACCAAAACATTGGACGAATCACCAATAAGGGAGTTGAAATTTCCTTATCAATAATACCAATTCGTACTCAAGATCTTGAATGGGAAATTTATTCCAACTTTTCTAAGAACAGCAATGTCCTTGATAAATTGGCTGAAGGCCTTGATGTTATCCAATTGGGTGGTACAAGCTCCATGAATTATGTAGCTCGTCCCGGTAATCCCCTTGGATTGTATGAAGGAACTGTAGTTGCTAAAGACGCTGATGGCCACACCATCGTAAATGCAACTGGATTACCCACATTTGAATCTTCCTACCAGGTTTTGGGAACATCCCAGAACAAATATCGTATAGGTGGTGGAACTTCTTTGAAATACAAGAACTATCGTGTGCATGCAAGCTTTGATTATCGTAACGGAGGTAAGATGTATTCCAGAACTGCTGAAATGATGTATTTCACTGGTAATGCATTGCCCACTACATACAACGACCGTCAACCGTTCATCATTCCTAATTCCGTTCAAGTTGTAAATGGCGTTTCAGTTGAAAATACGACTCCGATCTCCGGTTTCGCTAACAACTTGAACCAATATTACAATCAAACGTACAATGCAGGTATTGGTGCAGCCTATTCATTGGTTGACAAAACCTTCTTTAAACTGCGTGAAGTCACTTTGACTTACATCGTTCCCAAGACTGTATTGCCCAAGCAGATTTCAAATCTGGAACTATCTTTGGTTGGCAACAACTTGCTCTTGTGGACACCAAATTCAAACTTGTACACCGACCCGGAACAAACCACTTTTGGTAATGATCTGACCGCTGACTTTGGTGACTTTGGTGCAACACCTACTACCCGCAGCTTCGGTTTCAACGTTCGTTTAGGATTTTAACTTTTCAAATTTCAAATACAATAGAATATGAAACGAATCAAATATTATTTGGCTGCATTACTTGCCGGAACGCTTATTCTAAGCAGTTGCAGCGACTCAGCCTTTGACATCAACGTAAGCCCCAATGATCCGACGGATGTTGTTCCCGCATTGGTTCTTCCCGCAGCTCAGGCTGGCAACGCCTTTATTTTCGGTGGTTATTACTTGAACTTAGGAAGCTTCTGGACACAACAGTATGTACAATCTCCTTCAGCTTCACAATGGGCTGATTTGGAAAACTACAATTTGACCGAAAGCGATTACGATCGTCAGTTCACTACAATGTATGCTGGCTGTCTGCTTGACTATCAATACATTCGCAATAAAACAGCTGCTACAAACAACTGGACTTATTATGCCATTGCTACTTTGATGCAAGCGTATAGCTTTCAGACCATGGCTGACCTTTACGATCAGGTTCCATTCTCGGAAGCATTGCAGGGTGTTAAATATGTTCAACCACATTATGAATCTGGTGAAATAATTTATGACAGTCTATTAGTTCGTATCGATGATGCCATGTCTAAGGATTTCACTACTAGTTCCAATCAAACACCTGGCGGAAACGATTTGATTTTTGGTGGTGATATGAGTTTGTGGCAGAAATTTGCTAATACGCTGAAACTGAAAATGTATCTCCGTTATGTTAATAAGGATGCTGTCGGTGCAACGGACAACAATCGTTACAAAGCTCAAATTGTAGCATTGTTGGCTGAGAATAAATTTCTTAGCACAGATGCAAAATTCAGTGCTTTCAAAGTGGGACAAACCACAGCCAATCCTTTCTATAACACATTCGTAGATAGATTGAGTGGAAATGTGGCACTCAACACCACTTTGGCAACGTTTCTTAATAACGCTGGTGATGGTCGATTGCATTCAATGTTCAAAGCTTCTGTAACTGGAAGTGCTTACACGAGTGTGGCAACAGGTGCAAGCCCAAATATTCATGGTACCACTTTAAGCAATTATGCAACACCTAATATCACGGAGCTTACTCCAGTTTATTTCTTCACCAACGAAGAATCACTGTTCTTGCAAGCTGAAGCTCAATACCGTTATGGCACACAAGCCACAGCTCAGACGTTGTACACCGCAGCTGTTAATGCTTCGCTTGTTGCAAATGGTTTGGCATCCGGTTCTGTTACGTATGCATTCAATGGCCTTCAATCCATTTTGGAACAGAAGTGGGTTGCCGCTACCAACAAACGTCCCTTGGAAGCTTTCTTTGATATGAATCGTACTGGATATCCGAATTTCATGACTCAATCCATATCCAGTGTTTTGAATCCCGGAGAAAGGCCTTTACGTTTGTTCTTCCCACAAGGTGAACAACAGACCAACGCCAACACTCCGACTCGTGTTCCTTTGACAACAAAGGTTTGGTGGGGTAAATAATTAAAAAAAACATATATACATATGAAAAAAATACTTTTATTATCATTAGGAGCGACCTTATTGTTCAGTGGTTGTGACAAGGAATCGCTTGGTGTTTCCTCCATCATCTCCTATCCTGCTGTTAAAGTTTTGGGGGATCAATTTATGACCGTCGCCGCTGGTTCAACGTATATCGATGCTGGTTGTTTGGCTACGGAAGGTACCACGGATATTACTTCAACAGCTGTTACAACAGGTACTGTCGACACCAATACTCCAGGTGTTTATATCATTACTTATTCTGCACAAAATGTTAATGGTACAGCATCAAAAAGCCGTTATGTTGGTGTAATTGACGCCACTGCTTCTGCAATGGATATTTCAGGACGTTATCGACGTAATGCTGGTGCCTTAGGTTATGCCACAATTACTAAAACATCCTATCCTGGTATGTACATCAACAACAACCCTGGTGGTGTTGATTTGAATCCTGCTCCCCCCACTGTAGCACCTGCTCCAATTCCCATTTATATGTTCCATTGGACAGCCACTAAAATCGGTGCACCTGCTCAAAGTTCATCTGTTGGCACGTTTGCTTGCACGAATGGTGTGTATGACAGTGTGAATTTGTTATACAAATGGGTATGTGTAAATTCAGGTTACGGCACAGCCCTTAGAACTTTCATCAAACAATAAATAAAAGGAAATAATATGAAAAAAATCCTATTCCTACTCACTGTGGTGCTTGCATTTGCATCCTGTGAACCCAAATTTGAGAAAGAATATAGTTGGGCATATCCGGTAGCTGGAGATTGGTTGATTAAAGTGTATGATTTAGCTGACGGTGCTCAAGTTACAGATCCTTTTGAAATGAGAGCTTACAATCCTTCTTTTGGAACGGACTCCATTTGGTTTGATGACTATGCTAGTGAAGCTGGATATGGAAACCATCCCGTGATGTATGGACTTAAGTTCAAGGTTGCCGCTAATATGTCAGCAAAGACATTTCAAACCACGGATTACGTCAATTCGTTATCTTACTACGGACCGGCCGGTGCAGCCCATGGGGCTATGTCTTTGACCATTACCAACGGCAAGATTGTTGGAAATGACAGCATTTACATGGAGATCAAGTTCAGTGACGATGATGTTACCTATATTTACGCTGGCCATCGTGAAACCGGTTACGACGAATACATGAAGAAATTTTGATCTTTAGTAAACTATAATTAAAAAAGGCTGAATCCATTGCGGATTCAGCCTTTTTTGTGTCCTAAAAGTTGTTTTCAGTGAATGGTGATTTCTTTGGATTTTCCGTTTACCGTAAGAACGGCTTTGTCATCGCAGGAGCCGTCGCCGTAGTCGATGGACCATTTCCTACCCTTGCTGTTCTCGAACGAAGCAATACCGCTTACGATATGCCTGCAGGAGGCCTCAAATAAAAGCGGTGTGGTTTCGGCAATGGTCTTGGTAACGACAACACCGTTGGGGCGGGTATTGATGACGCTGCCCCAAGTTAAGTTCTGAGTTTTCTTGTATTGGCGGGTGATGTCGGTGATGCGGCTCAGTGTATCCCCTTTAGCCAGATTGATCACCTGAATGTTTTCCTTAATGGATGCTGTCCGAACAAAATTTACTGCATCTCTCTGGATGGTTTTTGTGACGGTGCCATCAATCAATCGACCATCAACGACAAAGTTTTCAAAAGTTTTAACACGGACGGATGGAAAGATTTTGAAGGAGGTGGCAGAAACCAAGATTCTGCCTGAGCGAACCCTGCCATCTTTGCCGGTGCAGGAGGTGCCGAAATCGATGGTCATCAAATGCGGAATGGCGATGGTGTCAACCGTAATCACTGGGCAATTAGTCAGATACTCGTTGCTGTCGGCTGAAGTGGCGCGCAAGAGGCTGGCATTGTTCGTAATAGCTTCGTCAACCAACAAATCGATCGATTCCATTGTTTCATCCAGTTGGGTTTCTTCCAAGGAGGCAACTGCAGGTGAATCCTCGCCAATCAGAGCGGATTCATCGTTCAAGACGCCCGCTCCGTTGTTTTGGCAGGAGGGAAGCAGGAAGCATGCCAATCCAAGAGCATAAATAAATACTGTTTTTTTCATATTCGTTGCTTTTTAGGGTTTACATTCGTTTGAAACCCTATTTCAGAGAAAGTTAAAATTTGAATGTCTTTTTTTTTAGAAAATAATCTGGTTACTGTTTTTAACTTTGAGGAATCATGAGCATCAAAGAAAAAGTTAGACACCTACTTGATGAGCCAACAAACAGAAGCTGAAATCCTTGCCTTGATACAGAACCCGAACACAAGGGATACTGGTTTTCTGTTGTTGATGAACACCTATCAGAAGCAGTTGTATTGGCACATTCGTAGATTGGTGGTGAGCCATGAGGATGCGCAGGATATCCTGCAGGAAACGTTCATATTGGTTTATAGCCATTTGGCGTCTTTCAAGGGTGAAAGCGCCTTATACACTTGGCTGTATCGAATAGCGACCAATGAATGCAATAGATATTTCAGACATACGAATTTCCGCATGCAACGGGAAGAATTGCTTTCCGATACTACTGCTGAACTGGCTGCTGATACAGCGTTGGAAAACAGCGATCAGATTTTGCTTAAATTTCAACATGCCATTCAGCAATTGCCTAACAAACAGAGGATTGTGTTTAATCTTCGATATTACGACGAATTATCCTACGAAGACATTGCACAAATACTCCAAACATCGGTCGGTACATTAAGGACCAGTTACCATTTTGCCTTTGAAAAAATTAAACAATACTTAGCAGACCATGATTGATCAGGAATCAAAATTTAATAGATTTGGAAAGGAGCTGCCCTATACGGTTCCAACCGATTTTTTTGACCAACTACCGGCCAAAACATTGCAGCTTGCAAAAGAACGGATGGAAAAGCGCCGAAAGAACAGGTGGTTTATTCGGACCTTGGCAGTATTAACGACTGCTGCAGCCGCTGTTTTGCTTTTCATTGTCATAAGTCCACTGAATGAACGCCAACCTGGGAGTATTTTGTTGTCAAAACAGGAATTGCCGGTTGAAAAAGTTGTAGTACCGAAAGCGCAACCCAAATCAATCGCGAGGGTGACGAATGCAGCGGTCGTGCAAAGTAACAAACCTTCTACGGAATTGGCTGAGGCTGAAAACATTGACGACATCCTTCGGCACTTGTCCGATGAAGATCTGGCTCAGTTGACCGCCATGTACGGTGCTGAAGACTTGGAAAATGACATTACGCAAGAAACCATCAATATCAACTGATATGAAAAAAATCAGAGTGCTTTTTTCGCTTTTGGTGCTACTTATCTGCATGACAGCCCAATCACAGAATCCGAACCGCAACCAACTGTTGCGGCAACGAATCGAACTGGCTAAACTGCGTCAAATCCGGCAAAATCTTCAGATTGATGAAGCTACGTTTGTACAGTTCCGGCCGATCTACCTGAAATATGAGCGAACGCTGGCCAACATAGACTTCAGAAGTCAAAATAAAATAATGAAGGTAAACGCGGATAGTCTGAGTGCGCAAGATGCTGATTTACTTGTTCTTGCGCAGTGGGCAAGAGCAAGAAGGCTGCTTCAGGTTCGTGAACAGGCATACGCCGAGTTCCGTAAAATTCTGACTGCCCAACAGATGGTCAAATTGTATCAGTGTGAAACGGAGATTCGTCAGAAAATGATGTCTGAACTTAGAAATCGGAAGAAGCAGGCGCTTTAACTACTGGGAGGCTTCATCCATGCCCTTCTTGTTCAGTATCAGGGATGCAACGATGGAAAGGGCCAAAAGGGATATGATAACGCCCAGAGAAACCAAGTTGGAGATTTCCAGACCATAGTTCATTTGAACGCAGAACTCATTGAAACACATCTTGAAACCAATGAAGGAGAGGATGCCGGCCAAGGCGTATTTGAGGTAGTAGAAGTACTTCATGATGCCGCTCAGGGCGAAGTAAAGCGACCGTAATCCCAATATGGCGAAGATGTTGGAGGTATAGACAATGAACGGATCTTTGGAGACGGAAAGTACAGCCGGGATGGAATCGACGGCGAAGATGAGGTCCGAACCTTCGATGACGAGCAGAACGATGAAAAAGGTTGTGGCATACCACTTATTATCCCGCTTCACAAAGAAGGTATTCAGGTTGGGCTCATTGGTCACCGGCATGATTTTGCGAAAAAGTTTCAACAGCACATTGTCGGTGGGATCGTAATCCTTGCTTTCGCTTTTTTCGAAAAGCATTTTTACTCCTGTAAAAAGGAGGAAAGCGCCAAAGATGTACATGACCCAGTCGAACTGATGGATGAGGGCCACCCCTGCGAAAATGAACAGGGCGCGCATGAAGATAGCCCCGATTATGCCCCAAAACAGGATTTTGTGCTGGTATTGCGGGGCAATCTTGAAGAACCCGAAAATCATGATGAAAACGAACAGATTATCGACGCTCAGCGATTCCTCAATGAGGTAACCTGTGAGGAATTCCAGGGCTTTTTGATGTCCGATAAAGTAATAGATGCCGAGGTTGAAGACAATGGCCAACCCTATCCAAAACAAGCTCCAAAGCAGGGCGGTCTTGACTTTGATGACCGTATTTTTTTTATGAAACACAAAAAGGTCAAGGCTGAGCATGACCACGACAAAAACAAAAAAACCTATCCAAAATCCAATACCTACCATAATCAGGAAAGTTGTTATTCTGTGTAAAACAGTCTAACAAAAATAATCAAAAAAAAGGAGCTTAGCAAAAGGCGTACTTTTTGTCCTCTTTGTCTTATCTTTGCTGCAAACCCTGTCATATGTTTGTTGAGCTTAAAGACGTTGCTGATACCGAGAAGGCCGTACTGGTCGGTTTGATTACCCAAAACCAACCCGAGCAAAAAGCTTGGGAATACTTGGACGAACTGGAATTTCTGGCAGAAACTGCCGGTGCCCAAGTGGTCAAGATGTTTGTTCAACGCGTGGAAGGTCCCAATCCAAAAACCTTTGTAGGTACTGGCAAACTAGCCGAAATCAAGGCTTTTGTGGAGGAAAACGAAATCGGCATGGTCATATTCGACGATGACCTTTCTTCCAAGCAAGTTAAAAACCTAGAAGCTGAATTGTTGGTCAAGATACTGGACCGCACCAACCTTATACTCGATATTTTCGCCAAACGTGCTCAGACCGCTCATGCCAAGACGCAGGTGGAACTGGCGCAATACAAATACATGTTGCCTCGACTTTCCCACCTTTGGACCCACTTGGAACGTCAGCGTGGTGGTATTGGGATGCGTGGACCTGGTGAAGCACAGATTGAGACTGACCGTCGCATTATTTTGGACAAGATCGCCTATCTTAAGGAGGAACTCAAGCACATCGACAAGCAGAAAGCCACGCAACGCAAGAACCGCGGAAAGATGGTTCGTGTGGCGTTGGTGGGTTATACCAATGTGGGTAAGTCCACGCTGATGAACGTGCTGAGCAAATCGGATGTCTTTGCCGAAAACAAGCTTTTTGCAACATTGGACACCACGGTTCGCAAAGTCATCATTGATAACTTGCCTTTCCTGCTTACCGATACGGTCGGTTTCATCCGTAAATTGCCCCACGACTTGGTGGAATCCTTCAAATCGACCCTGGACGAGGTTCGGGAAGCCGACTTGTTGCTGCACATCGTGGATATTTCACACTACGGTTTTGAGGAACAAATTGACGTGGTGAACAAGACGTTGGCTGAACTGGAATGTAGCGAGAAACCCAACATCATCATATTCAACAAAATAGATGCTTTTTCTTATATTGAGAAGGAGGAAGACGACCTGACGCCCCGTACCCGGGAAAACGTTTCTCTGGAAGAGTTGGAACAAAGCTGGATGTCCAAACTTGGTAAGGACTGCATCTTCATTTCAGCCAAGAACCTGACCAATATGGAGGCGCTGAAAACGCTGGTGTACGACCGCGTCAAGGAAATTCACGTCCGTCGCTTTCCATACAACGACTTTCTATTTCAAAAATACGACGATCAAGAGGATTTGTAATCAATAAAAGACCATCTCTATGCAAAGTGGAAGGCTATTGACATCGGAAGAAATTTCTCAGTTGCATCATCAAGGTTGCAAAGCAGAGGATTGGAACCGTGTTCGCGTCAGTACGGATTTCAATGCCAGTTATGTAACCGAAACGGCTTTTTCGGGGGAGATTTTCCTGGGCTGTTTTGGAAGGAAATTGATCCTTCCGGGTGGTGTTCCCGTAGAAAGCGGTATTTGCAAAGCCCATCTACACAACTGCCGAATTGCAGACAATGTCTATATCAGCCACGTCAGCCTCTATATTGCCAATTATTCCATCGGTGAGGGGACCATCATCGAAAACATCGGTGCTTTGTATACCGAAGGTGAAAGCAGTTTCGGGAACGGAACCTCCGTTTCGGTACTGGATGAAACCGGCGGTCGCGCCGTACCCATTTACGAAGGGCTTTCCGCTCAGACGGCCTATGTGACTACGATGAATGCGCATCGACCTGTGTTAATCGGTGCCATCAATAAGCTGGCCCAGGAATATGCCCGTTCGGTGCGTTCCTCCATGGGCTCCATCGGTTCCTCCTGCAGCATTCGTAATACTGGAACCTTGCGCAACTTGCGCATCGGAGACGGTTGTGAGATCGACGGTGCAAGCGTGCTCGAAGATGGTAGCCTGTGCAGTTCGCCTTCCGTTTTTCAGGGAGACAACAACGAACCGTTGCTCACGGCGGCTTATGTTGGTGCCAACGTCATTGCCAAACATTTTATTTTTGCTCCGGGTTCCGTGGTAAAAGACGGGGTACAGTTGGAACGTTGCTTCGTCGGTGAAGCGGCTGAACTCTCCAAGGGTTTTTCCGCCCACGACTCGTTGTTTTTTGCCAATTGCCAGATGGAAAACGGGGAAGCCTGTGCTTCGTTTGCGGGTCCATATACGGTTTCCATGCATAAGTCAACCTTACTGGTGGGCGGTATGTTCTCGTTCTGCAATTTTGGTTCCGGAACCAACCAGAGCAATCATTTCTATAAGCTGGGCCCCATGCACAGCGGTGTTTGCGAACGCGGCTGCAAGACGGGCAGCGATGCGTATATTTTATGGCCGGGCAGCATCGGCGCGTTCACCTTTATCAAAGGCCGCCATACCGGCAATCCCGATACGACCGATTTCCCGTTCTCCTACTTGATGGAAGTCGGCGGTAAAAGCTACCTCACGCCGGGTGCGTCCTTGCGCAGCGTCGGCTCTTTACGCGATGAACTGAAATGGCCGCAGCGGGACAAGCGCACTTCGCTCAAGCCGGCTGACAAACTTTGTTTTGAGGTTTCCAATCCGTTCACGGCCCATGGCATTGACCGGGGTTTGGAGCGTATGGAAGGATTCTTAAAGGATTCAGACGCAACGGAGTATGCTTTTAATGGTTGCATTCTCAAGAAATCGGCTTTGATTAAGGGCAGAAAGCTGTATCAATCGGCTTTGGATATTTATAAAGGTGCTGCATTGATTCGGCGGTTGGAATATGTTCAGGAAGACGCCTTGAGCGATTTGATGAAAACACTGACCACGGGAAATGGACCGGTTTCAGACCGTTGGTTTGACCTTTCCGGTTTGCTGGTACCCGAAAATATTTTGGGTGAATGGTTGTTTTCCATCGAAAAGGGGCAATGTCCTTCCATCAAAGCTTTGGAAGAATCCTGGGAAAAATTGTACCGTCGGTATCCGGATTTTGCCTGGCAAAGTGTTCTGCAACGCTTGACCAAAGAATTTGACAAGGCGCCTTCAGCAATGAAAGCAAGCGATTTCCTGTCGTTGATCGATGTTTGGGAAACCGCGCTGACAGCCGTGTACAAGCACATGCTTAGCGATGCGGAACTGGAACTTTCCATGATGCAACGGTACGGTTCAGACGAGAAGCGTCCCGAACATCCATTTCTGAAGGTGTTGCATAAGTTGCTGGATGAAATTCCATTAAAGGCTGCACACAGCAAAACCCTCCTTCAATCGGTCAACGGGTAAAAACCATCTTGTTCTCTTTGGAAAGGTCGGGGTTGTACATATAACCCTCAGCATCAAAGCCTTTTAGATTTTCAGGATCTTTGATTCTGTTTTCGATTACGAAACGGGTCATCATGCCTCTGGCTTTTTTCGTGTAGATGACGATGGTTTTATACCCTCTGGGTTCCATTTGTAGGAAATCTACATCGATGACTCTGGCGTTCAGCTTCTTGCGATCTATGCCTTTGATATATTCACCCGAGGCTAGGTTCAGGACAACGGGCGTTTCTTTTAATTTTGTGAGTTCCTTCTGAAGCGTATCCGTAAGTTTTTCTTTCCAGAAGTCATACAGATTTTCACCCTCTTCGGTCAGAAAGGTATCGCCGATGTCCAATCGGTAGGGCTGAATCAGGTCGAAGGGACGCAAGATGCCGTACATGCCTGAGAAAATGCGGAGATGGCTTTGCAGGTATTTAAGGTGCTCTTTGTCAAGCGTTCGTACATTCAATCCGTGAAAGACTTCTCCGTTGAACACCATAACGGTCTGTTTCGCGTTCTTTTCTGAAAAAGGGCGGTGCCATTGACCAAAGCGGTCGGCGTTGAGTCTGGCCAGGCTGGGATTGATTTTCAAGAGTTCAGCCAAGGCACTGACGGAAAGGCGGCGGACCTGACTGACCAAAGTTTCGGCTTCGGCCAGAAAATCGGGTTGAGTGGATTTGGCAAGCGGGGATTCCGGTTTGAAATCCTGTATTTTGGCTGGAGAGAGGAGAACGATCATATTTTTTTGACTTCGGTTGCTTGCAAATATACAGATTTTCGAAACGTCTGTCAGTTGAAGTTTGTATCTTTGCAGTACTCAATCAAACTTTAATCATCATGGCTGTACCTCCGTTTCATTACCAGGATCCGTTCCCCATGGGACAGGACAAAACTGAATACTATCTGCTCACCAACGAACACGTTTCCGTTGCCGAATTCGAAGGCAAGGAAATGCTGAAAGTGGCTCCCGAAGGGCTTACGCTGATGGCCAACACGGCCATGCGCGATGTTTCCTTTCTGCTGCGCCCTGCTCATCAGAAGCAAGTGGCCAGCGTTTTGGCCGATCCGGAAGCGACCGAAAACGACAAATATGTGGCTTTGACCATGCTGCGCAACGCCGAGGTTTCTGCCAAGGGTATTTTGCCTTTTTGTCAGGATACGGGTACGGCCACGGTTTTTGCCAAGAAGGGCAATCAGGTTTGGACCAACGGTGACGATGAGGAAGCGCTTTCGCTAGGTATTTACAAAACCTATGTCGAAGAGAATCTGCGCTATTCGCAAACCATTCCGCTTGACATGTACAACGAGAAGAATTCGGGTTGCAATTTGCCTGCACAGATCGACATCATGGCCGGCCACGGTTCCGAATACAAATTCCTGTTTGTCGCCAAGGGCGGCGGTTCGCAGAACAAAACCTATTTGTATCAAGAAACAAAAGCATTGCTGAATCCTGAGTCACTTGAAAAATTTCTCATCGAGAAGATGACCTCGTTGGGTACGGCTGCTTGCCCGCCTTACCATATTGCATTCGTGATCGGTGGCACTTCTGCCGACCAAACGGTAAAGACGGTGAAATTGGCTTCCACCAAATATTACGATGAATTGCCTACCGTCGGAAACGAATGGGGACAGGCATTCCGCGACCTGGAGCTGGAAGCGAAGATGCTCAAGGCTGCTCAGGAAATTGGTTTGGGCGCTCAGTTCGGGGGCAAATATTTCGCTTACGACCTGCGCATCATTCGTTTGCCTCGCCACGGTGCATCCGTGCCGGTAGCCATGGGTGTTTCATGCTCGGCCGACCGTAATATATTGACAAAGATCAACAAAGAAGGCATTTGGGTGGAAAAAATGGAATCCAACCCGGGTCAATACATTCCCGAAGAATTACGTAATGCCGGCGAAGGCAAT
>Ga0302215_10002083_pt1 | contig 13915 bp, 5 predicted proteins | sample II_Fen_N3_1_FD_194580 | JGI IMG/M metagenome (GOLD analysis project Ga0302215, IMG submission 194580) | Peat permafrost microbial communities from Stordalen Mire near Abisko, Sweden - II_Fen_N3_1 | ecosystem: Environmental > Terrestrial > Soil > Wetlands > Permafrost | place: Sweden: Abisko...
CTGCATTTAATAGCTCATTTCTATTGATATCACCTTTTTGTATTAACTGATGAACGTTATTACGTTTCAACACTTTAAGATCATCGGTTGTGATATGTTTAGCTGTGAGAATAAGTACAGGAACATGAGCTGTTTGTTCGGCTTCCCTCAACGATTTCAACACTTCAAATCCATCAACACCGGGCATCATCAAATCCAAGATCATGGCATCGGGTATGGTTTGACTAATGATAGAAAGTGCCTGCTGTCCATCTCTTGCATCCAACACATGATATTCATTATCTGCCAAAATATCTTTTAGCTGAATTAATGCAGGTTCACTGTCTTCAACCAATAATATTGTTTTGGCAACAGTTGTCTTTTTAGGTGTGTTGTAATTGGGGCGGCTAAAGCTAGTATTAGTTTCGAATTGCTGGGTAACACGATTTTCGGCACGGTAAACTTCTGGTAATTTCAATGTAAAGTCCGAACCCTGATCCGGAACACTTTCTACAGTAACATTACCTCCTAACAAGTTTGCATATTTACGAGCAATGGCCAAACCCAGTCCGGTTCCGCCAAATCGCCGGGAAGTGCTACCATCTGCCTGCCTGAATTCGTCGAAAATATGAGCCAGATGCTGTTTGGCAATTCCGATACCGGTATCTATAACATCAATGCAGATGTTTGCACCTTTTTTAGATACAAGAATTTCTACTTTTCCTTTTTCGGTGAATTTCACGGCATTCGCTACCAGGTTTTGCACTATATGCCGACATTTGCCAAAATCAGATTCAATCAGTAAATCAGCCATTGAACCAGTTTGAATGAGTTCTATCCCTTTTTGTTTCGCCTGTGGTTGAATCATACTAACAACCTCCGAAATCAGATTATTTACATTAAACTGTGTGATTTCAATTTCTTCGCGCCCGGATTCTATCCGCGAAATATCCAGAATATCATTTATGAGTGTCAATAGATGTTTACCATTTCGTTCAATTATTTCCAGGTAACTATACTCATCGTCTGGAATTTTATTTACCAGTCGACGATTCAGAACACCCGAAAGAGCAATAACCGAGTTGAGTGGTGTGCGAAGCTCATGACTCATATTCGACAAGAAATTTGTTTTAAGTCGGCTCGCTTCGTGTAATTGATCTTTTTGAATTTCCAACTCTCTGTTTTGCTCGGTAAGCTCCAGCGATTGTTGTTCCATTTCACGACGTTGAACTTCCAGTTCATCGTTCTGAATAGTCAGTTGTTTGGAGAATTTACGCATTTTTCGATAAGTAAGAATTCCTTCCACCCTGGCTGTAACAATATTAAACATTCTTGAAATTAGCTGATTAGAATGATCGGAATACTTACGAACACTTGCCAGCGAAATAACAGCAATCACATCCCTGCCAGCCAAAATAGGTATCGTAATTACTTCGCGGGGGATAATTTCACCACTCACTGTTTTAAATACAAATAAAGTATCGTGGGGTATATCTTTAATATGTTCGATTTTGCGGGATGATAACACAGCGCCAAACTCTCCGTGAAGCCCTGTTGCAGAAAAGCTATAATTCTCTACATCTTTAGTCAAACCAACTGATTCGTAATGTACAAACTGTTGCTTATCTTCTGTCAGCAAAAATACAGCAGCCATTTGTGAATTAGTCAAATGAGCCAATACTGGTAAAAATTCCCGGAAAAACTCATGCGAATTATCCACCGAAAGCATAGCTGCAGCCAATTTCTCTGTTTTTTCTGTCAGTTCAATATCCGATTGTATTTTTTCGACCATCGAATTGAAAGAACTTGCCAAATCTCCAAATTCATTCTTTAGAGTTAACGTACTTCGTGCATTAAAATCGCCATTTCGGAAACGATTGGTTACATCAGTAAGTTCTTTTATGGGTCTGCGGATATTTCTGAGCAAGTTGATTAATATCAATATCGAAAGGATTATTACCACGCAAAGAATTACTGCTAGCTCTATATTCAAACTAGTATTCAATTTGTTGGATTCGGCATATAATACAACTGCTTTCTTTTTTGCAAAATTGTCAATATCATTTAGGTGAGTCATCATTTTCTCGCGATAAATGCCAACACGCCCATCATTCTTTATACTTTCCTTTACTTTTTCAACTTCACCAGAGAGAGCTAGTTTTGTGTTTTCTTCCCGCGCCGTTTTCCAACACAAAAAATCTTCATATGCATTTTTGACCTCCTCTTTGGAACCTAAAAACCGATCTTCCAAAATGCCAAATTGCTCCACAGCATCATTTTCGGCTAACTTCGTATTAATTAATGCTTTTTGTTGCTCATCCTTATTCTTAGCCAACATGAGGTTTCGTGTTTCCAATCGCATTTTTAAAATATCAGACTGTAACCTTCCAATAGCAGCTCTTACCTGCAACGGGTGATTATAAATTGTTTCAGTTTGTTCATGTATTTTCGCTGCTTGCTGGTACGACACCACACCCACTATGGCAATAAATATCAGCATAATTACAAAGCCGATTATCAATTGAGCACTTACTTTTAGATTTCTCATATTGTTGTATTATTTCTTCCTTTATTTATTCGATTATTTCAATTACATTTTCCTAAATATGGCCGATTGCGGATATACTTCCTGATAATTATTCTTCATTAAAATTTCCCGCTCCGTTTCACCTGTAATCAGAACTCCTCCATCGGCCAAACAACGACCTAATTTATCGAGTATCAAAGTTCTATATTCCGGCTTAAAGTAAAACAACAAATTAGCACAGAATACAATATCAAAATCACCAAAAATACTGGCCGGCGGGCTGCTAAACTCGGGATTCAACAAATCGAAAACCGAAAAATCGATGTTTTCTTTTAATTGCGATTTCACTGAATACACATCCCCTTTTTTTGAGAACCACTCATTCAGCCGCTTCAATGTGATCATGTTTAATGCAGATTTTGGGTACTGACCTTTGCTGGCAACTCCTACATGATTTTCGGAGATATCTGTAGCAAAAATTCTAAAATCCTGCTTATTGACTTTACCTGTATTAAATTCATTCAATAGCATTGATAAACTATAAGTTTCCTGCCCACCAGCACATGCAGCCGACCAAATCCGAATTTCTTTGCGCTTGCTTCGTGACTTTCTCTGAGCAAGCGAAGGTAAGACAATTTTTTCCAACACAGAAAACGTGAGCGGATTCCTGAAAAACTCGCTGTAATTTATCTGAAGTGATTGTAAGAACTCATCGCTTTCGGGAGGATATTGATCAAGCAAAGCGTAATAACTTTCCATCGTATCACATCGGGTCTCATCCATTCTTTTTTGAATGGATTTCAGTAAAAATGTGTTGTCGAATCTTGAGATATCAACCCTCTTTTTTTCTACTAGAAAATCAGTTAAGTATTTAAGTTCATCTCTCATTTCAATCGTTTATCTTTAGCTTTTTTCTTGAGTTTTCGTATACTCTACGAATAAACTCAGGTTTATTTCCGAAATTCAATAGCAAACCTACCTCCATTTCCGTACCCCTCAAATAATTAATCAGTTGGTTTTCGAAATCCTTTACAATACATTCAGCAGCTTTTAGTTCCAAAATTACCAAATCTTCAACTACTAAGTCTGCATAATACACACCAACCTCATAACCTTGGTAATTAACCTTGATTTGTTTTTGTGCATCCACTTTAAAACCTCTGAACTTTAATTCTAAATACATCGAATTTTGATATACTTTTTCCAGGAAACCATATCCCAGTTCGTTATAAACATCGTAGTAAACTTTCAATATCTTATCTGTTAGTTCTTTATGTAATAGCTCCATTGTTATCTATTTAATCATGGTATTCCAGCTATGGCACGCAGATAAAACGGATTTTCAAACGCGGATATTGATACTATCCGTATAATCTGCGTTGTGTAACATCAGCGTCATCAGCGTGCCATAAAATCATTATTCTACAATACGATACTTTGGCTCTAATCCCAATTTTTCATGCAATTCATTTATTTCTTTTTTCAACTCTATCATGCTGAGTTCACGCCCAACAGTTAACCGTTGAAAATTCATTAGTTCGTTCACTTTATCATTTAAAGCTATTTCTGCAAATTTTCTTTCATCTATATTGGTAATTGTTCCTATCAGTTTTGCGGGTTGGTTTAATTCGTCAAATTCAAGCTGCCCTAAGCCATGCACCCAACATTCCTGACCATTATCGTGTCGGACAATTTTATACTCTTTATCAAATCGTTCATGTTTGGTTATTATGTTATTCTCTATATAATCTATTATTTCCTGTTTCCAATCGGGATGAATAAGTGATATCCAATTTTCCGTAGATCGCTCAAAATTTTCATCAATCCCAAAGATACCATCCAGAATACGTGAACTGGTCCATTGCAATGTAGTTATATCCCATGAATAACTACCAAGTTTAGCAACCGCCTGCGATTCTCGAAGTAATCGTTCACTTTCAATTAAAGCATCTTCTGATTTCTTTCTTTCTGTAATATCACGTAATACGCCTTCATGTGATACTATATTTCCCTGATTATCTGAGTTGTACCAACCATGATCTTCGATCCAGACACCTGTTCCATCTTTCTTTTTTAATTGAAATACAGACATAATATCCTTCGCATTTTTTTTCAGTTTTACGTTACGATCCGAAACGTCAAAATACAAATCCGAAATAATATTAAGTTTCAACATCTCTTCTTTGCTATCGTAGCCCAACATCTTAATCATGGCCGGATTTACATCCATGAACTTTCCTGCGATAGTGCTTTTGTATACACCATCCGGAATTCTCATCACCAAATTACGATATACCTCTTCGCTCTTCCGCAACGCATTTTCCGAATTCAATCGTTCAAGATATAATCCAACCTGAGTGGCATACAATTCTACAATCTCACGATTATTCATCGTATCCTTATCGGTAAAAAGCAATGTATAATCACCGATAGATTTATTATTTTTCACAATTTGTACTACCCATATTTCGCCTAAATTGAAGAGCTTTTCAATCATTCTTGAGAGCGTTTTCGGGAATGCAAAAGAGGCTAAATCTGACAGAGAATTAAATTTAGTTGAAATTTTACCATTGATTCTACTTTCTCGTATAGAATCATGTTTCCATTTTTTGTCAATCAACTCAAATCCTAAAACAGACTTTACTTTTTCCTGCAAATTATCCATGCCCGAAACGGCTACTGTTCTAAAATTATGTTCATCAGCATTATACATATTAAACGAAGCATACTTAGCACCTGAAAGTTGAAGGATATTATCCGATATTTTTTTATAATCAATCTCATCTGACCCAGAGTCAATAAATTCTAAGCTAGCAAACAATAATTTATTCAGCACATCTCTGTTTTCTTTCAGGGCAGATTCTGCAGCTATCCGCTCGGTAATATCATACAGAATACCTGTGAAAATCATATCCCCATTTGGCAGTTGGCGTGGGAACGATTCGAAATGTACCCACTTTACAATTCCGTTAATCAGCAAACGGCAATCCCAATCGAATGGAATCTTCTTTATATTTGCTTCACTGTTTCTGATTATATATTCCTCCTGATCATCTGGATGAATCAGGTCGAATAAAACTTTAGGATTACGTTCAAACTCCTCCCTGCTTAGACCTAAAATTTCGCAGAATCGGTCACTGGCCAATTCCATAATGTATGGAGAATTTTCCGAATTGCTCCAGGCAGCCTTTTCCCAACTTTCGGGAGGAATAACCCGAATACGATAAATACCAGCGGGCTGCGTATTTACAAGGTCTAAATAGAGTTCACGCTCGTGGTTTAACAATGCTTCAGCCTCTTTTCGTTGTGTAATATCATTAATTTCGGTAATAAAATGGATAGGTTGTCCCTCACTATCGCGGAGTAAAACAATAGAAATATCTACCCATATTATGTGCCCATCTTTATGAATAAATCTCTTTTCCCATTGTGAGAATTCTTTATCACCCTTTAAAATAGATTGTATTTTTTGATTATTAAACTCTATATCATCCTTATGAGTAAAGTCAGCCCATTTCAATTTAGTCAACTCCTCCTGAGTGTACCCAACAATTTCACTATATGCCTTATTGACTGAAAGATGACCATCAATCGTTGTTATAGATTTACCAACAATGGAATTTTGAAAAACGCTTCTGAATTTTTCCTCACTAAAACGTAAAAACTCTTCGGATTTTTTCCGTTCGGTAATGTTCCTCGAAACACCCACATAGCCTATTGGTTCACCCTTATCATTCAATACGAGTTTTGCAGATGACTCTATCCAAACAGTGGAACCATCCTTACACGGTTGTTCAATTTCGAGATACACACTCTCCAATAGGTGATTTTGTTGATATTCTAACAATGATTTAGCAAAATTTTCCTCTATCACCGGAAGTGACTCCGGACAAGCAATCTGATCCAACGTCTGAGTCATCACTTCTTCTACAGTATATCCACGCAATTGGTATACAGAAGGACTTATATAAACATATCTACCATCTAAGGATATTTTCCAGATAACATCATTTGAATTTTCGGCTAACATACGGTAGCGCTCTTCGCTCTCCTTTAAATTATCTTCCAGGAGTTTACGCTCAGTAATATCTCGAGTCATACTCAAAATATGTTTTACTCCATTAAGCTCGATAATAGAGGCAGACATCATTCCGTAAATCAAGTCACCGGATTTTGCCCGAAACTGAGCAACCAAATTTTGAACAAACCCTTTTTCTCGTAATCCTTGAATCAGTAAATCTCTATCCGTTGCATTTACCCAAATATCTTTATCAACGGAAGATTTACCCAGAACGTCATCTTCTGAATAACCCATAATTCGTGTAAATCCAGAATTAATTGATACATATACCCCATCTTCTATTCTAGTAATATTAATAACATCGGGACTTGTTGTAAATGCTTTTTTGAATTTTTCTTCACTCTCTCGAATAGCTATTTCTGCCATTTTTCGTTCCGAAATATCTTGCGAATAACCTGTTGTACCAATTACCTGATTATTCTCATCAAAAATTGGCATTTTAAAGGTCTCAAAATACTTTACACTTTGTTGGTCAAATATAAGCTCCTCAACATGTAGGGGTTCTTTAGTGGTTACAACCTTTTTATCATCAGCCAGGTATCTGACTGCATGTTCCTTGGGCGAAAAATCAAGATCTGTTTTTCCCAACAAGTCCTCGGGCTTCTCACGTCCAAATATATGTGCAAAATTCGTATTTGTCAAAAGAATGTGACTATCTACATCTTTAAGCCAAATCATTCCGGGTAAATTCTCAATGATAGCTGTCAAATATGTTTCTCTGATTTTCAACGTTTCTTCTGCCAGTTTCCGATCTGAAATATCCCTGAAATTTATAACAACTGCCTCTACAGCAGAGTCATTCAGCAAATTACTAAAAGTGCTTTCAATCCATCTCCATTCACCGTTTCTATGCCTAAAGCGATACTCCAACACAGGAACAAAAGCAGAATCGCCTATCAGTTTTTCTAAATTTGACACTACCATGGCTAAATCATCTTGATGTGTCACGTCATTGGGATGTATGTGCATTAATTCCTCTAAGCTATATCCAAACATCCTTAATGCAGAAGGACTTGCATATTTAAAGCGTCCATCACTATCTATCAATACACAACCATCGGGTGATTTCTCAATAATTGCCTGATAATGTTTACTAACCCGAAGTACCTCTTCTTCTGCACATTTACTCGCCGTGATATCTCTAACAATTGATATCGCACCAATAATTTCACCTCCGGCATTCAATAATGTAGACACATTATCAGCAATCCAAAATGATTTACCTGTAACACGAGAAGTGAATTGATACTCAATTTCACATTTTACATTTCCAAGAAGTGCGTTATCAATCTTTTCCAATAAACCAACAGATTCAACAAAAGGAAAAGGTTCAAGCACATATCTGTTTAAGACATCCGAAGCTTTTTCTCCCGTTATATTTTCCATATACGGATTCCAGGTAACAATCCGTTTATTCAGGTCATAAACAACAACTCCTTCCTGAGCACTATCAATAATTTGTTTGTTGAATTGATTGGATTCAGTTAAAGCTTGTTGCGTATACATCAGCTTGTTTTCGTTTTCAATCTCAGTGCATACCCGTTTTACGATAATAGGTATCATCTCCAGAAAATGGCTGTCTTTAATTACATAGTCCCTCGCACCCAACTTCATCATTTCTACTGCAATACGCTCATCGCCACGGCCGGTTGCCAAAACAAAAGGTGGTATAACATCCATTTGGGTTTTTAACCCGGCAATAAACTCCTTTGCAACCATATCAGGCAAACTATAATCCAGCAAGATTAATGTAGGAGAATTGTCTTTCAACCAATCAAAAGCAATTGAAGCAGTTTGAGCACATGCAGTTTGAAAACCATTTTCCTGAATCCGCTCATTTAATAGATCGCACAAACCGGCATCGTCTTCAACGATAAGTATTATTTTAGTTGCAACTTCCATAGTTTAGATTTTTATTAGATTTTTACCACTTGGAGAAATAAACCAAGACGTTTAAGCGTATCAGTAAATTTCATAAAGTCAACCGGTTTACTTATATAAATATTACACCCTATTTTATAGCAAACTTCAACTTCTCTCGGGTCATCCGTAGTCGTAAGCATAATTACCGGGATGTCCTTAAGCTCCGAATCAGATTTCATTCGCCTAAGCACTTCAATTCCATCCATTATTGGCATATTAATATCCAATAACAACAAATAATTTTTGTCAGTTTCGCGAACTGGGCCACCTCCTGCACTAGACAAAAAGTTCCATACCTCTTGTCCATTTGAAAACCTTACAATACGGTTTCTCACACCGGATTCTATTAATCCTTCTTTAATTAGTTCTGCATGTCCATCATCATCCTCAGCAACGAGAATAACTAATTCTTTGTAATCTGTCATACTAGTAGATATTAATAGTTATTATTCAGAAAAATCTTTTTGCTGTAATTCAATAAAAAAAGTGCTTCCCTTTCCCTCTTCCGACTCCACCCAAACTTTCCCTTTATGCTTGTTAGCTATTGTTTTGGCTATGCTTAATCCGATACCTTCCCCCATTTCGGATGCAGCCGGATCTATCCTGAAAAATATATCCCAGATCTTTTCCAAATGTCTTGAATTAATTCCACGTCCATTGTCAGATATACTGTAGATCAACTTTTTACCCTGAACCACTGATTTAATTCCTATCTCAAGTTGCCTACTGCTATCTCTGTATTTTATTGCATTATCCAGTATGTTAGAGAAAAGCTGATTCAGTTGATTTTCGTCGCCATAGCAATCAGCCAAGTTATGTAATACTACCTCAGCTGATAGTTCGGTAATCTGATAATTGTGAGTAGCAATAATTGTACTAAACAGCTTGTTCATATCAATTTTCTTCACTGACAGTGCTAACCTACCGGTCCTTGATATCTGCAAAAGACTATTGATCAGGTTATCCATCTTTGTTACATTGGATAAAATAAAGTTGACCGTTTTAGGCACGGCTTCGTTCGTTACCTGTTCTATCTGAGATTGGATGGAAGCACTTAAGTTTGCCTCAGATAATGCCGACTGTATTTGATTGAAGTGTTTGTTCAAGCGTTGACTAAATCCCTGTATATTCACCAAAGGCGATCTTAAATCGTGTGAAGCTATATATAAATAGTTCTCCAGTTCTTTGTTTTTCGAAATTACTTCATTTTCAAATTGCTTAATCGTAGTAATATCACTAGTTATTGTTGCAAAATGATTTTCACGAGGAGATACAACCGATATTTTAAAATACTTATCCAGAGGAGCATAGAAACTATCAAATTCAAATGATTCTCCGGTAATACCAACCCTGGAATATTCTTCCAAATAAGGTGGATTATCTGTTTGATACACTTCAGTTGCCAATTTACCTATTGCATTATCCTTGCTTATTCCGGTAATGTCGGTGAATGCCCGATTGCAATCTATTATCCTGTAATTAACTGCCTCATTTTTATCATTAAATACCAGTTCATGTATGGCCACCATTTCTGTCATGGAACTAAAAAGGGTGCTCAGTTTCTCTTCGCTCTCGCGTAATTGTCTCTCAGCCTTTTTGCTATCGGTAATGTCGTGAATTATGGCATATAGCATCACAGAGACACCATATTTTATTGGGGTTGCATAGACTTCAACATCACGTATATCTCCATTTGCTAGCCGGTGTTTCAAAAACAAATGACTTTGTTGTTCATTTTTTGTTTTGGTCAATACACCTTGTACTTCATCTTTTGAAAGAATGTTAATGTCCGAAATATTTTTCTTACAAATCTCGGAATAAGTCCAACCATAATAACTACATGCTGCCGGATTAGCATCAACTACATTTCCGGTATCGGGATTTAGCATCAACATAACAGAAGAATTTCGCTGAAATAACGATCTATAGCGGTCCTCGCTCTCCTGCAAAATTTCTTCGGCCTTTTTCCAATCGGTAATATCCGAAATAATGCCGTGCCAAAGGGTGCTTCCATCTTCAAGCAGTTCCGGTTTGGCTTCGCACCTCCTCCAACGCAGTCCTTGCTCCGGCAATATGACCCGAAACTCACTATGATAATAGGTCTGACTTCTAGCCGATTCGTTTATCGTTTCGGCAATCATATCAAAATCATCGGGATGTAATCGTGTAAAAACAGCTGAAGCATCTGTTCGCACTTCATCGGAAGTAACTTCGTAGATATCATACATACCACTACTCGAATAGGGGAATGCCGAATGACCATCCGGATACAAACGATATTGATAAACAACTCCCGGAACCTGAGCCATAAGTTTAATTAATAAATCGTTATTTTCGTACAGTTTTTCTTCTGCATTTTTACGATCCGTAATATCCCTATAATTAGTAACTATCCCTGCCACACTATCATACTCCAGCAGGTTGGTCACCGTACCCTCCACCCATATTGTATGACCGTCTTTGTGCAAAAGCCTGCTTTCATTGTGTATAGGTACTCCGGGACTATTCGAACATACTTGCTTCAATTTATTTCGCGACTCCAGCTCATCGGGATGTATAAACTCGGGATGGGTCATTTGTTGAATATCTTCCAGTGTAAACCCGGTAATCCTTTCTACTGCCGGACTTGTATAGATAATCTTTCCTTCCGCATTAAAAATTAAAACCATGTCCTGTACATTTTCTACCAGCGCCCTGAAACGTTTTTCACTTCGTTCCACTTTTTCATCGGCAAGCTTCTTACCAGTAACGTCATTTATCGAAGTAATAAAATAGAGTGGGTCACCGTTATTATCCCGTTGTAGAACAGCACTTATATCAACCCAAACAATATCACCATTTTTTTGAATATACCTGCTTTGAAATTTGGCTGAAAACTTTGCACCAGTCAAAATTTGATTGATTTCATATTGTTTAGATTCAATATCATCCGGATGTGTAATTTCCTGCCAGTTCAATTGATTCAATTCCCGTTCAGAATAACCTACCATATCACAGAATGCTTTATTTGCAAGCATCTTTCCATCCATAGAAGTTATTGACTTTCCAACTACTGAATTTTCGAAGATATTTCTAAATTTCTCTTCACTTTCCTTGAGTGAGTTCTCAGCATGTTTACGGTCGGTAATGTCTAGTAAGGTCTGAACAATAAACAGAATTTCATTAGAACTATTACGTACAGCGGAACTGGTTAAGTTGCAAATCCATTTCCGATGAGTCTTCGAGTTGATATAATGAATTTCCAGGTCGAGAACAAATTCACCCCGGGTAGCGCGAACCAATGGCCACTCATCATATTTCATTAAACTTCCATCGGGATAATGTAACACCCAATCATTTTCATAATCTTCAACCTTTTTAAGCATGTCGGCCATTGATGCAAAATCATGGAAACGCAGAGCAGTTTCATTCATTCGGAGATCACCTCCCTGACCGTTACAAATAACAAAACCTATCGAGGGATTCTCGAAAGCTGCATCCAGCTTACTTTGTTCGATGTATAAATTATTTTCAATAGTTTTTTGATCGTGGATGTCAAAACAATGACCAATATAACCTATAAATACCTCATTACTATCGTAATTCGGCGTACCCATGTCCATAAGCCACCTATATTCACCACTGACATGCCTCAACCGGTATTCCATTCGAAATACTTCCCGCTTATCAAATGCTGTTACATACGTATCAAGGCATCGATCGAAATCATCAGGATGAACTCCATCTGCCCAGCCATTGCCCATTTCCTGCTCAAGCGTCCTTCCAGTAAATTTGAGCCAAGGCTCGTTGAAATAATTACACAACTTATCAGTACCAGCTCTCCATATTAATGCCATTCCGGAGTTTGCCAAATTTCTGTACTGAACATCCCTTTCCTTCAATTCATCTGCAACACGCTTATTTTCAGTAATATCTTTTACTATGCATTGAGTTTGTTTAAATTCTCCATGAATGTCATAACTAATTTTACCCTGAACCGCTACTAAAATTCGATGTCCTTTTTTATGCAGAAATTCCAGTTCATAGTAAGTACTCCCTTTTTCTTTAAAAATCCTGAAGTTTTCTTTTAGTGCTTCACGAGACTCCGGACATACGAATTCAGACAATCGCTTACCAATGATTTCTTTGCGTTGGTATCCAAATGTGTCCAGCCATTGTTGATTTACATCAATTAAACAGCCATTTATATCGAGTGATTGATAACCAAGCGGTGCATTATCAAACAATAATTTTAATCGTTCTTCATTAGCCTGATTAATTATATCCGCCAACTTTTGCTCAGTAGTATCTCTAAGATAAGCGATTATTCCGGTTATGTAGTTTTCGGAATTATAAACAGGCTTGTAAGTTGCATCAAAATACTTTTGGCACAATTCTATATTGCCCCATAGTTCAGAACGAGTGACAGATTCTCCTTCCAGCACCTTAATCAAAAGTTGACTAATTGCAGACCAATCTTCATATATTTTGATTGTATCTAGTATCGATGCTCCAATTTCAATGTCAACTCCATAAAGAGCTTTCATATCAGCAGCATGTGCATCGTTGAAACTGATATAGCATAAATCGGGATTGAGAAAGAAAAAAGAATCAGGGAGATTCTTCAAAATAGCGCTTAGTGATTCCGGATTATTTTGACTGGAAATTGCGTTTAAATCAGGTGTCTTTTGTTCATTTTTCATAGCTGTAAGACTGTTAAAACGACTGTTATTTACTTCCAAAGTATCAATGCATTCACAAATATATAAATAAAAGATTTATATTAATCTCAAAATTATCATTATTTCGCCTAAGTCCCTGATAAAAAACAATTTCAGCGACTTTATGTAGTATATTATATTACGCTATGTGATATATTATATTACATTTTTTTCAATTTGCATGTAAGCTATGACTTTTAATCAACACAGTGTGAATCTTTGCTGATTTTTATGCTCCCATCATTTTCAGGTAAACACATACAATTAATTTATAGATTTTCGGATAATTAGAACAATTTGAAAATATATTTTTCCAATTAATGTATCAATAAAATCTAAAATCAATACCATAAGAGCAAATGTATGTTATAAAACACATTTATCAGTGAAATATTTCTCAAAACCCTTGCAAGTGTACAAAACACACATTATCTTTGCATCGTGATTTTTTCATAGTATTAGATTTAAGGTTAACAAAGATTGGTAGATTGTCGTGAGACACCCTACCTTTCGTCTTTTATAGGGGTTACCCGAAACTCAAAAGGCATAATGAGGAAGTTTTTACAGCAATTCCCTGCAATAATAAAAAAACTCCCTGCAAGCTTTTCCACCTACAGAGAGTTTCCTTCAAAATCTACACTCAAGTTTAGCACTACGGCTGATTGACAACCTCCACCCAGACCGATTTCGATGTTTTACCACCAT
>Ga0302215_10002084_pt1 | contig 13912 bp, 17 predicted proteins | sample II_Fen_N3_1_FD_194580 | JGI IMG/M metagenome (GOLD analysis project Ga0302215, IMG submission 194580) | Peat permafrost microbial communities from Stordalen Mire near Abisko, Sweden - II_Fen_N3_1 | ecosystem: Environmental > Terrestrial > Soil > Wetlands > Permafrost | place: Sweden: Abisko...
AATTTGAAATACGGGCATTATGTGCCTCCAGCCCGGAGTCGGCAACGGGAGCGGCTGAGAAATTCGGAGTCCCTCTTGCTTTTTCTAATTATAAGGAGATGGTTAACCTTCCGGGAATTGATTTGGTGGTGGTAACCGTGAAAGTACCGTTTCATTATGAATTGGTCACTGCAGCTCTGGATGCAGGGAAAATGGTGTACTGCGAATGGCCATTAGGGAATGGTCTTGGTGAAGCCAAAGAAATGGCTACCACGGCACGGGTGAAAGGCATCCGTACATTTACAGGGCTTCAGGCCAGGTCAGCACCCGAGATACGCTATGTGCGTGACCTGATCAAATCCGGTTATGTAGGGAATGTTTTATCCACGAGCATGGTGGCTTCAGGGAATGGCTGGGGAGGAACTACCAGGCCCGAATCACTCTATCAGCTTGATCCACGAAACGGTGCTACACTGCTGACTATCCCTTTTGGCCATGCCGTAGATGCACTCTGCTGGTGCCTGGGAGAATTTGAAGAAGTAACAGGTACACATGCCATAAGGCGTCCGTACGCGAAAATGGCCGGTACCGGGCTGGAATATCCAACTGAAACGGATGACCAGCTGGCTGTTAGCGGGATTCTTGAAAGCGGAGCAGTAGCCTCTATCCATTACCGTGGAGGAACATCCCGCGGAACAAACTTCCTGTGGGAAATCAACGGAACGGAAGGAGACATACAACTTACAGGTAATTCACACCTTCAATTCGGAAACATAAAGATACGGGGAGCCAACGGTACGGATACCTTACTGGCCGATTTACGTGTTCCATCAACGTATATTGAGGTTGCAGGTGACTCAATGAGCCAATCTTTCAACCTGGCCCAGGTGTATTCATCCCTTCTGAAAGATATACGACAAAATGCCCGTACGTTACCCTCGTTTGATGATGGGCTTACCCGACACAAGATGATTTATTGCATTGAACAGGCTTTTGAGAGTGGAAAACGCCAGTATTTGAAGGATGAATGAAAGTGAAGGTACTTAATTTAACCTACAGTATTTTAGTTGTTCAAAAAAGAGAAGATGTAATGTTCAATGTTAGTTAAAAAGAATAAAACAAATTTAATAATGCCATATGACAAACGTAATCCAACGGTCACAGGTGTTATGTTTTTCAAAAAAGCAAAGTTTGCTTTTCAATATAAAAAAGAATCTGAAAGATGTTAAACCTGAATAACCTTTTTCTAATCAAATCGGAAACAACTCACAAAATATAAGCCTTAAAAGGCATGATAAAATTAGTGAAACGTTCAATCCTTTTATGGAATGAATGATGAAAATATCTTTTTCCCCGCACGTTGTACGGGGTTATTTATATTCAGTCCCTTCGGGATAAAGAATGAGCCCGTCAATCGGATGTTCCTGTTAATTTACTTATAAACAAATAGTTAATTATTATGCTCGGAAGATTCAACATATTTATGGTTTGCATTGGGTTGTCCCTGTTGCTGGGCACAAACACAACCCATGCACAAATTCTGGAGGATTCAAATTCTTTGAATCTTGTTAGAAACGAGATTGATTGCATTTATAACCTGCAATTTAAGAATGCCAGTGAAATTTACGAAAAGATTGCCAGGCTATATCCCGGACATCCTGTCTTATTTCTTCTGCGGGGACTTTCGACCTACTGGAAGAATTATCCAATGCTTAACACCGCTCCTGCCCATATTTCTTTTGAAGAAGATATGCGTCATTGTATCCGGTTAGCTGAAAAAAACAGGAATACTGCTTATGAGGCTGAATACCTGCTTGCGAATCTGTGCTCACGGGGGATGCTGTTAAAATTTTATGCGGATAATGGTCTTACCCTGGAGTCACTTCCACTGGTGACAAGTACCTACAAATATTTGAGACGTTCTTTTAATTTTACGAACGCCTGTTCGGATTTGTACTATTATACGGGAGTTTATAATTATTACCGGGTGGCTTATCCGAAGGTATATCCGGCTTATAAACCGTTGGCACTTCTTCTCCCGCAAGGGGATATGGATACCGGATTAAAGCAATTGCATACTGCTGCTGTTAGTGCAGTTGTGTTAAGGGCTGAATCTTATTTGTTACTTTCCTGGATTTATCTGAACTTTGAAAATAAATACCAGCAGGCCCTGTATTTCAGCAAGTCGTTGCATGAGATGTATCCGGATAATATGTCATACCTGGCAACGTATATTAAAAACATGTTGCTTATGAAAGAGTATGATGAAGCCGAAAAACTGATACTTGTTTCAACAAAAGAAACTGAAAATAAATATTTTCAGGCACAACTTACCATTTTTAAAGGTATTTTACAAGAGAAAAAATACCATGAAAATAACCTGGCCCGACAATATTACAGTACAGGAATCAGCAAAATGACTCCTTTTGGTGCTTATGCTAATGAGTTTGAAGCTTATGCTTATTTTGGACTAAGCCGCATCAGTGACATTGAGAATGAAAAGAAAATGAGCAAAAAGTTCCGTGAAAAAGCGCTGAAGCTGGGGGATTTCAAAAAACTTAATTTTGATAGGTAAGCTGCTCGATTGCAGATGGCGGGCATTGGGAATTATTTACCACACCCACACCTGAATTTGCAAAAATACCCTGTTTTGGGTATGAAAATGCCGTATGAGAGGTATTTTATTGCTCTTTTAGAAAGCCTATCTTTGCACGATAAAACAGTACACCATGACAAATTATTTTATTGTACCCGGCTTAGGTGGCTCGGGACCAGATCACTGGCAAACCTATTTTGAACAATCGGGAACTAATTTTCATCGAATTATACAGCAAAATTGGGATGAGCCTGATATCAATGAGTGGGTAAAAACCATTGATAATGCCATTTCCACCTACGATCCTCAAACCGTGGTGCTGGTGGGTCATAGTCTGGGATGTCCCACAATAGCTCAATGGGCTTCACATTCACATAAAAAGATAAAAGGTGCATTGCTGGTAGCACCACCCGATATAGAGGATTTCCAGGAGAAACTTCATATTGGATTGTTTCCCAGTCTACCCACAGATAAAATAGAGTTTCCAACCATTGTCGTTGCCAGTACCAATGATCATTGGGATAAAAATCAGAAGGCAGCATTCTATGCCACTCACTGGGGCAGTAAACTCCTGACAGTAGGAGATGCAGGTCATATTAACGACTTGTCGGGGTATGGCAACTGGGAGGAAGGACTGGAGATACTGCGGTTGTTGGGTTGACTTACGATTAGAAATGATTCCTAAAAAGAAGTCAGGTTAAATTTGTTATAGTCATAGTTATCGGACCTTTATGTTTCGGTACGTTTTATGCTGTTTTTCTCTACAACCAACTCTTATCAGTTGGTAAATCCGGGTTTAATATTCCGATAACAAAAGAGTCTGAATGGCAATGTTAGATTTGTCTGCGCCATGTTTGATAACGCAATCCTTAATCCGTTTTCTGAATTTCCAGCAGGTCATTTGATTTAATCCCAACTGATCTGAATACTCATAGGAAGAAATATCCTTCCCCTCCACACAAACCGTATAGGCAATATAAAAAGCTTTATTAATTGGGAATTTGCAGTTGTGAAACAAGGTATGGGCAGTTGCCGATTCTTCTGTTTTACAACGGGTGCATCGGCGTGATCCTGTTGATTTGCCTTCGCAATAGTTGTCGTGTCCACATTTACGACAAATAAATCCATTCTCCCACTTTACTTCTGCAATGAAATTCAATGCTTTATCACTATTCCTGAAAAGCTCTTCAGCCAGTTCTTTTTTTATTTGTTTCTTAAGCAGCATGGTATTCTCATTAAATAGGATGAAATCAGGATACAAAAGTAATAAAAACTTTTTAATTGGTGATACAAATATAATATAATTAGTGATATTAATATAATTTAAGTAGTGATACTATTGTAATTCAAAATAGAATATTTATCTTTGCCACATGATTTAATATGACTACAGTATAGATTGTATTTTATGAATGTCATTACCGGTACGCCAGCCATTGTTCTACTCGTTGTAGCAGGGGTATTACTAATTACCGGTCTAATTAAGTTTTGCCAGCTGTATCTGATTTTTGGAATCAATACCGGCAAGAAGAAATGATCAATTAAATAATGAATTAACTAACAGAATTATGAAAATTAAAATTTTAATCCCGGTACTGTTTCTTCTTTTATCTTCATTTGCATCCATTAATGCTCAAACAAAAACAGAAGTAAATTCGAAACAGGCCAGTGTACTGTTACAAAAAGACAGTAAACTGATTGTATTGGATGTGCGAACCCCGGAAGAATTTAAGGAAGGACATATTAAAGGAGCAATCAACATTGATATCCGTCAGGAAGATGCCTTTAGTAAAATTGATAAACTGAACCGAAATGCTAAATATTTAGTGTATTGCCGAACCAATCACAGGAGTGGAATGGCAGTGGACCATATGATGCAAAGCGGTTTTAGAAATGTAACCCAAATGATGGATGGATTCCCCGGTTGGGCAGCTAATAAATTGGCAGTTCAAAAATAATCAATATAACCACTTTCCTGAAGTTTTGAACTTTGGGAAAGCCACAAGTCATAAAAATAATATTATAGGTATGGAAAAGATTGTAATAATAGGTGGAGTTGCAGCCGGTGCAACTGCTGCAGCTAAAGTCAGAAGGATTTCACCAGATGCTGAAATCACAATGCTCGAATCAGGACCGGACATTTCATTTGCCAATTGCGGATTACCGTATTTTATTGGTGGTGACATTAAAAGCCGGTCGAAGCTGATATTACAGAGCCCTGAAAGTTTCAAGGAGCAATATGATGTAAACGTGTATATAAACACCCGGGTAACTGCCATAGACAGGGAAGGGCATCAGATTATAACTACGAATACTGAAAACGGCATTCAAAAAACTTTTGAATATACCAAACTGATACTTGCACAAGGAGGTCGTCCTATCACACCAACATTGCCGGGAGCTGATTATGATCATGTTTTCACACTTTGGACACTGGAAGATATGGATAAAATTTCCAGTTTCTTAGATGGAAAGAAACCAAGAACTGCAGTTGTCGTTGGAGGAGGATTTATAGGGTTGGAAATGGTGGAAGCATTGGTAAAAAGAGGATTGAAAGTTAATGTGGTGGAAATGATGCCTCATGTGATGGCCATTATGGAAGCTGAAATTGTGGGGTTTATTGAAAATGAAATGTTGTCCTACGGAGTAGGAATTCATACAAATACAGGTGTTACTGAAATTACGCACAAAGCTGTAAAACTTGATAATGGCAAACTGTTAGAAGCAGATATGGTATTGCTCTCAATTGGCGTTCGACCAACTTTACAACTGGCTAAGGATGCCGGACTCGAATTGGGTGAAGCAGGAGGTTTGCTTGTAAACCCGCAATTGCAAACTAACGACCCCGATATTTTTGCTGCCGGGGATATGGTTGAAATTGAGCATCGGGTGAATGGAAAGAAAGTACGCATTCCACTTGCAGGACCTGCAAGCCGCCAGGGAAGAATAGCTGCAGAAAATGCGTTGGGTGGTCATCATGCCTACAAAGGTGCTTTGGGGACTTCTATTGTACGTGTTTTCGATGCGGTAGCCGGAACTACAGGCTTGTCACTGAAACAAGCCAGAATATTGGGAATTGATGCAGATGCCGTAGTGGTTCACAAAGAACATCACACATCGTATTATCCCGGAGCAGAAACTGTCACAACCTTGTTGGTTTATGATCGTAATACTGCCATTATTTTGGGTGGACAAACAGCCGGATATAAAGGTGCTGATAAGCGACTTGATATTATTGCAACTGCAACTGCTGCAAAACTGACTATCCATGATATTGCTGATATCGATTTTGCCTATTCACCTCCAATCGGAACTGCCAATGATGCAATAAATATGGCCGCATATACTGCAGAGAATAAAATGTCGGGTTTCAGTCCTTCAGTAACAGTATCTGAACTTGATAATTTTGTTGAAGGAAAGAATCCTGTCTTTGTCGATGTTCGTGATGTTTTTGCTTTCGAAAAAAGCAATATTAAAGGAGCAATTCATTTGCCGTTGGAATTGCTGTTGCAGGAAATAAATTCCATACCGGCAAATCGTCCGGTTATTGTTTATGATGAAACAGGCAAAAAAGGTCATCAGGCACTCCGTACTCTTTTGGGAGCAGGGTTTACTGATGTTACAAACATCTCCGGCGGGCATACTTCATTGCAACGGTATGCACGTGCTGTTGGATTTAAAAATATAGAGATTGAGATGTTGCCAGTTGAATCGAAGTCGATACAGGGAGAAGTTGAAAAGGTAGAACCAATAACAACCGAGTCTGAAGTAAATTTTAATTCTCCGATTGTTGTTGATGTTCGTTCAAAGGAAGAATTCAGGTCGGGAGCATATCCGGATGCTCTTAATATTCCCTTGGATGAATTAGCGAATCGCTATGAAGAATTAGGAAATAACGGAGCGAGAGAAATTACAGTTTATTGTGCTTCGGGTGCCCGTTCGGCTTACGCACAAAGAACTTTAATGCAAATAGGGTATGAGAATGTGAAAAACGGAGGAGGACTTGCAACCATGATGGCTCATTATAATACAACTTTTGCAGCACCATCTGCAGTTCTAACCAAAGATTCCAACGAACCGCTGATTGTGGATGTTCGTACAGCACAAGAATTTGCAGGTGGTGCATATCCGGGTGCTATCAACATTCCACTTGACGAGATTCAAAAGAATATACCTAAATTTGGAAGTCATTCGAGAGAAATAACTGTTTATTGCGCTTCAGGTGCACGTTCTGCATACGGGCAACGAGTCTTACAACAACTGGGTTTTACAAATGTAAAAAATGGTGGAGGCATCATGCAAATGATGTCAAAAAGATGAGATAAAATCGGGTGCTGAAAGAACAATGGTTCAAATATTTAAAATTAAATTATAATGTTAGAAGCAATAAAAAAAATACTGGGTATTCGCCCAAAGGTTAGTTTCTCTGAATTAGTAGATGGAGGTGCAATTATATTGGATGTCCGTACCAAAGGTGAATATGGAAACGGGCACATAAGGGGCTCTGTGAATATTCCCATTGAACAACTGAGTAAAAACCTGCACAAATTAAAGGATAAGAATAGAGCAATCATTACCTGTTGTGAATCCGGCATGAGAAGTGCTTCAGCGAAAGGGCTCCTTACTTCGAATGGTTTTTCCAATGTTCACAATGGTGGCAGATGGCAAAGTTTGAATTATAAATTGTGATGATTAATACAAGACAAATATGGAGACATTTTTGATAATACTAGGATGTATTGTTGGTGGTTTTGTGATATTGAACTTGTATGCCCGGGTTAAGATGAAAAATACACCACGGGTAGATGATCATAAGGATATACTGACCCTATCCGAAAAGAACTTTCAACAACAGACGAAAGGAAAAGTCGTGTTGGTTGATTTCTGGGCTGCCTGGTGTGCCCCTTGCCGTATGATGGCTCCTGTTTTAAATGATGTAGCCGGTGAACTCTCCGGAAACCAAAAAGTGGGTAAAATAAATATTGAGCAACAAAAAGCACTAGCTAACCAATTCAAGGTTCGCAGTATTCCAACACTTATCCTATTCAGGAACGGCAGGGAAGTAAAACGGTTTGTCGGGATTAAACAGAAGGATTTTTTGATAAAGGAAATTCAAGCTGTTTCTAATTGATTGATTTTCATACAAAAATAGTAATAACACACAAATAAAGGGAATGAAAAAGAACAGTTATATTTATATCGGTTTAATGCTTGCTTTAATTTTAGCATCATTTGCATGGATACACTTTGATACTCAAAAAGCGAAGGCCAAAGTTTATCTTGAAAATAAAATGGGGCCAATACATATCACTAAAGCTGAGTTTTTAAAAAAGGTAGACAATTTTGAAGCAAGTCCAACAGAGTGGAAATACCTGGGGGATAAACCCTGTATTGTCGATTTTTATGCAACATGGTGTGGCCCGTGTAAAGCAATAGCCCCAATCCTTGATGAGTTAGCTGCTAAATACAAAGGCCAGATCTATATTTATGAAGTAGACGTTGATGCTGAGCCTGAACTCGCCAATGCTTTTGGTATTCAAAGTATTCCTACTTTATTCTTTTGCCCAATGAAAGGTGATCGGCAAATTATACAAGGCGGGATGCCAAAGGAAGCTTTTGAAAATGCAATAACAGAGATTCTGTTGAAGAAATAAGTATGGAAAAGAGAAAACAGGTGACTATAGAAATGTATTATACACTTACCTGCCCAAATTGTAAAATACTACAGGTAATGCTTGATGAAGCATTGCCTGTATTTAAAGAATAGGATTTAGTATAGTCATTAATTGAGCTTTAGTATGTACTCCGGCGTGCTGGTATTTCACTTCCCCGTTCTTAAAGATCATCAAGGTCGGTACGCTCTGTATGCGAAACTTCCCGGCGATTTCCTGGTTTACATCCACATCGATCTTAATAACCCTGACACGTTCACCAAGTTCATCTGCTACCTGTTTTAAAATAGGTGACTGTACCTTACACGGTCCACACCACAGGGCATGAAAATCAACTATAACAGGTCGGTCTTCGTTGACAATTGTTTCAAATGTTCCTTTCATATATGCAGTCTCTATAATTTTCTTTGATATTTCATTGCAAGTATTAATTCATTGGATGTTTTATTGTAAAATTCCACCGACCATCTTTTGTCTTCCAATAGGAGCCTGGTGATACTTCCATTCTTCAGAAGGGTCTTTGTATTCTTGAACTCATCACCCAATAGGCTGTATAAAATTGTATAAATGATTCCTCCATGTGAAACCACAAGTATCTTTTTCCCAGGGAAATCAGTTGCAATCTTATCCAAGGCATTCATGGATCGTTTCCGTAAGAGTTCAAAGTCTTCCTGCCCCGGAACTATGCCATTCGGAAATTGTATTAAACGCTCCTCGGGTAATAATCCTTCAGCAGCCCCATAACTGCGTTCGACAAGTTTGTCAACAATCAGGATAGAAGGAACTGATATTTTATCTGTAATGATCCGAGCTGTTTCATACGCCCGCTTTAACGGACTTGAAACTACGACATCCCACGTTTCTGTTTCAAAATAATGTGCAAGTTCATTGGCCTGATTGCGGCCGGAACTGTTTAATTCAATATCCTCCTGTCCCTGCAACTTGCCAAGTACATTCCAGTCTGTTTCACCATGCCGGATCAGGTATATAATGGTTGGTAAGGATATTTGTTTGTTTTTAGTCATTGTATTATAACCGTTTAACGGCTAATTTGTTGTTTTAAATTAATTTTACATGTCATTTCCAGCTTGTCCTTTGAATCAGAATATCAATATAAGAAGTATATAAATGTAAGGCTGATCACTGCAATAAAAAACCAGAGCAATCCACCCAATACTAAGGGCTTTGCGCCAACCATTTTAATCGTTGAACGTGATAACCCGGCACCTATAAAGAAAAGTGTCATAGTCAGGCTTTGCCTGGAAACGGAGACTATTTCATGGGTTATTGATGTTGGAATTGTCAGGTAAGTATTCATGACCATTGCCAGTATAAAGAAAAATATAAACCAGGGAATGACTACTTTATCACCCTTTGATTTAAAATAAATGGAGGTGAATATGGACAGAGGTATAATCCACAACGCCCTGGTAAGTTTAACCGTTGTTGCCACTTTTAGGGCTTCCTCCCCAAAAGTAGCCCCTGCACCTACCACAGAGCTTGTATCATGAATGGCAATAGCGGCCCACATACCAAATTGGTGTTGCGATAGATTCAACCAATGGCCCATAACAGGAAATAAGAACAAAGCAATGGCATTCAACACAAAGATGGTTGCCAATGATACAGACATTTCGCTTTCATTCGCTTTGGCAATCGGCCCAACTGCTGCTATGGCACTACCACCGCAAATAGCCGTGCCGGAAGCAATTAAATAGGAAGGAACTTTCGCTACACCAAGCCACTTTCCGGCCATGATACCAATGAGCATGACTGATACTACCGAAAAAAGGGTAAATATCATACCATCTGATCCTGCTTTAACTGAGTCGAGTAAATTCATGCCAAACCCCAACCCTACTACAGATATCTGGAGTAAGTACTTTGATGCTTTTTTATTAAACAAAGGAAAAGGAGAACCCAATATGAGGGCAAAGGCAAGGCCTAAAAATAATGCTATAGGGGGTGTGATAAACGGTGTTAAACAAACAAAAGCAAGGATTAAATAGATTATTCCTGTAAGTTGTTTTGAAAAAAACAGTCGTGATGCCATATTAATAAACTTTGTTTAGATATTTTTATTCGCATTGATGCAATTTAGTATAAAATCGGGAACTGCACATGGTTTCCAGTTGCCCTTTTTTACAAAAGCTAGTTCTGTTTCAGCTTCAGTGATGATCTCTTTTTGTTCGTTGAATAGTTTATAGTCAAACCAGATCCTGACTCCCTTTAATTGAATTAAGGTCGTTTTAACAGTGAGTTGTTCATCATACCGGGTTGGTTTTATAAACCTGAAATTCATTCGGGTCACAGGAAGCATATATCCGGCTTCTTCCACTGATTGATACGGTATCCCTATGCTTCGGAACAATTCCCAACGGGCAGTTTCGAAATGTCTGGCATAATTGGCATGGTGCATCGAGCCCATTTGGTCTGTGTCCGGATAGCCGACCCTGAATTTGTGTTCGTATACGATCATAATGCACCGTTATTTAATTGTGATTACATACGTGTCCCTCTTCGTGAGCATGTGCAGCACAAGTGCTGCCACTATCCCTTATTGCACCTGCCATGTATTGTTTAATCAGTTCTGATACATCACCCTGGCAATTGCGGATTACGCTGACACCATGTAAACTCAGCTTGTTTATGGCACCATCGCCAATACCACCTGCTAACATGATTTTTATTCCTTCCTGTTCGAATGTTTCAGCAATATTGGACTTGCAACCGCAGCCTTGCGGAGAATCCATGCGTTCTTCAGTCATTAACTTGTTTTGATCAGAAATCGTATAAATCGTGTAAAATTCGCAATGACCAAAATGGGCATCTACCTGGTTGTTTTCTTTTGTTGGAACTGCAATTTTCATACTTGATTTGTTTTGTTTTATTCCTAAATTTGTTTGTTGAGGGATTAAAAAAAAGTCTTATGTATTATTTATCAGTGTCAATTCATCGGAACAGAAGTTTTTACAATCTTTGCAGCGGACATGATTCTCCAATCCCCCTATCAGTTTAAAACACCTTTTGCAACGAAACCATTGTTTTTCGAACTGAACATTTCCACCTTCAATCAGGATCGTTTTACCTTCCACGAAAGCAGTTGCTAATGTTTTACGCGCTTTTTCATAAATACGGGTCAGGGTCGGACGGGATACATTCATTTCCACGGCAGCCTGTTCCTGATTCATTCCTTCGTAATCGAGAAGCCGTATCGCTTCGTACTCATCAAAAAGAAGAGATAACGGACTAAATGTATTACGTGGTATGCCATATGGCTTAAATCCCTGCATAAGGGGAGGATGACAGATTTTGCGGTCTTGTTTCGGACGGGCCATAGGTGATTGTTGTTGAGTTTGAGAATGCAAAGGTAATAATAGATATGAACATATGTTCATCATGAGCGAATAAATTAATCATAATTTTAAATGATTATCCGCAAAACGTACTAAACCATTATTGTTGCATATTCAATCGGTGATTAGTCCTGTAAGTTGGAATGTGCCAGAAGAATATAAAATAGCTAATCTTTTAAATTAATAATCAGTGTGATCAGTGGACAAACTCTTTTTATTTATCAATTAATAATTAAAAATTAGTATTGCAGCGCATTGGGAATTAAGCATTTGTAGATTAATAAATAAATCATTAAATTTCTTTTTCTTCTAAGAAGGCAAATCATACATGAAAAACAGAACATCATTCAGGTCTGTTTTTCATTTGTTTTAGACCGCGTTTTCCTTAAAATGAAGACAGAACGGTTGTGAAACGGATATAAAACGGTCCTTTTAAATACCGTTTTATATCCGTATTATCTCCGTATTATCTCCGTTTTATCTCCGTTTTACGCTAAAGCAGGTCTAAATAAGATCTAAAAAGAATGTAAGTGAGGTCACCTGGACAAGTAAGCTATATTAAAATGATTGTTATCAATAACTTAATATCTGTTACAATTACAAATGTTGTCAAAGAGCAAGTTGGCAAATCCGCTGAATGAATCACGGATGACTCAACATCGTATTCTAAATTGGATAAGTAAGTCAAAACGCAAAAGGCAACTGTAGTAAAATCTGAATTGATACCTACTTTATTGCCCTCGGTTCATATCGCTATGAGCAGTGCCAACCGTTTTTCTTGAACATGCATCATAAACTAAAGAACGAATACTTACAATACTATCTTAATGTGTAATGTTACAAATTTAATAGAATATACTTTGGAGATAAAATTTTCGACAGATTACTTTTTACTGCCGTTTCTTATACTCCTGATTTCAAAAGTAAAATTTATAATAGGACACTTTGCTGATAATCATATAATTTTTATTCTGAAAGCATATAGATATACCCTAAACATGGTATATAAAATGCCCTGTAATGGGTATTTTGGGTACTCCGTTCATTAACTACTTTTGCATAGTTGAAAGAAACTTTTATAAATATGAAAGTTCAAGTGTTCTAATTGACACGTATTCCTTAATAAAACAGATAAATTATGAAACGAGCTATTTATTACATTACTCAAAAAGTCCTGTTTGGTAAGCAGGAAAGGCCGTTGATTTTCTCTTCGAATGAAAATCAACAAGTGTCATTGGCAAAAATTACTTTCTCTTCTGAATTTATTTCCAACCCTTCCCAAATAATGCGAATGTGCTGCTGTAGCATGTCGTGCTGATTTCTTAACCAACTCTTAGTCTGAAATGTTAGCTCCTGGCTACGTGTGACTGACAAAAAACAAATTACACTTTATAAAACAAAATACTTTATTAGGTCTTCATGATCTGATATCCCATTCAGTATATTCATTTTAATACAATAAGAATATGAAAGCAACTAAACTGTATTTACTCATTTTCGCTTTAATCATCGCTATAACAAGCATTACAGCTCAAAATGCTGTAAATAAAACTATACGAATAAGCGGTACGCGCTTTACATATCCATTGATTGAAAAATGGATCTCTGAATATGCGAAGATAAATCCTGCTATTACCATTAAACTGGCAACGAAAACAGAAAGCTCTGATTCCACAGATTTAAGTATTATTGCCCATCAACCGGCAACCGATGAACTGAAAGAAGGTCAAACGATTCTTTATACAGGGCGCTATGGATTGCTTCCGGTAACCAATAGCAAGAACCCGGTATTAGTTTCCGCAAAAAAAGGACTGACTAAAAAGGATATTGATAAACTCTTTTTTGAAGTTCCTGCTTACGATGAAGAGCCTGTTGTTGAAAAGCCTAAATTCAGGGCAACCATCTATGCCCGGGATAATCAGGCAAGTGCATCCACAACGCTTGCCCGTTACTTTGGACATGTTTCTTCTGAGATCAGAGGGAAAAAAGTATTGGGAGATGATATTTACCTGCTCTCGGCTATACGGAAAGACTCTATTGGAATCACATTCAATAACCTGGGGTATCTGTTCGATATACAGTCACGCAAATTGAAAGAAGGAATTGCCCTTTTGCCTCTTGATCTGAAGAAAGAAGCTAAGAATATAACTTTCGGTAACCTGGACGACGTTATTTCTATTCTGGAAAAGACCCGTGTTGAAACAATACCGGTGGAAAAGATCGGCTTTATCTATTCCCAACAGGAAGCACGTAAAGAAGTAACTGATTTCCTGAAATGGGTGTTGACCGATGGTCAGGAATTCAATCAC
>Ga0302215_10002086_pt1 | contig 13906 bp, 17 predicted proteins | sample II_Fen_N3_1_FD_194580 | JGI IMG/M metagenome (GOLD analysis project Ga0302215, IMG submission 194580) | Peat permafrost microbial communities from Stordalen Mire near Abisko, Sweden - II_Fen_N3_1 | ecosystem: Environmental > Terrestrial > Soil > Wetlands > Permafrost | place: Sweden: Abisko...
GAGCCACAAATAACCTCAATGCTGCCTCGCTTCTGCTGATTGGGATGGTTCTGTTCGGAATAAATCATGGTAATTTATTGAAATTTAGTGTTTATTTTTTCTTTTCTCTGCTGATTATTGTACCTTTACAGCAATTTTACTACTTGTAATATCTCGTCCGTCAGGTTCTCCCGACAAAATTAAATAAAATAACAAGCATAGAAATTATTTTAAGAAAAAAGATATGAACAGAAAGTTATTAGTCACTTTACTTCGGAAAGAAATTCAGGAACTCGACATGATTACAGAAGGATTTATGGAGATGGACGAATATCCGAAAGCCATTATCTTATTATCACAACGAAAAACAGAAGAAATTCAAAGCTATATCAAGCAACTGTCCGAACTAAAAAAAGAACAGATTCCTACTGAAAAAAGTTCAGCTACAGCAAACGGATTACCTGAAATTGAACAGATTAAAACAGGCACACCTGCTAATATTTCTCCAACCATTGATACAAATACAGAAATTGAAATTCAGGATGAAATAGAAAGCGCTATAGAATTTTCAACCGAGCTGATTGATTTCAGCGAAGCAGCAGCACCGGAACAAACGGATGAAACGCTTGAACTAACCATTGAGCTACCGGAAAAGCCGGAAATGATTGAAGAGAAACCAACTATAATTGCGGACGAAAAACCCATCACTGCTAACGCCTCAAGAAATGAACTGTTATCAAAACCCGACAATACTCTCGGTTCCATATTAGCTAATAAAAAAATAACCGATATAAAACAGGCAATAAATATCGGCGACAGGTTTAGGTTTCAGCGTGAACTATTTAAGAGTAATGGAGAAGACATGAACAAAACGTTGAATTATATCAATCAACTGGCAACATTGGACGAAGTGCTATCGTTTCTGCAATCTAAATATAACTGGCCAGCCGAAAACGAAGCTGTGGAGGATTTTTTGCAAATCGTCAGAAGACGATTTCTATAAACCAGAAGCAATTTTTTTAAAAGAATTATCAAAAATTATTATATCATATAAATGAAGTTATTTGTTGTTCCTACCCCCGTTGGCAACCTGGAAGATATGACCTTTCGGGCCATTCGTATTTTGAAAGAAGCTGATTTAATTTTGGCCGAAGATACGCGTACCAGTGGTTTTCTGCTTAAACATTTCGAGATTAAAACTCCCATGCAATCGCATCACAAATTCAATGAACATAAAACGGTAGAAAGCGTTATTCAACGTATAAAAAATGGGCAAACCATAGCGCTAATTTCAGATGCAGGTACACCGGCCATTTCCGATCCGGGTTTTTTGGTGGTTCGACAATGTGTTGAGAATGGAATTGATGTAGAATGTTTACCCGGCGCAACCGCTTTTGTACCAGCATTGGTAGCTTCGGGACTTCCGAACGACCGTTTCTGCTTTGAAGGCTTTTTACCTCAAAAAAAAGGTCGTCAAACAAAATTCACCGAGTTGGAAAGCGAAAAACGAACCATGATTTTCTACGAATCACCGTTCAGACTCGTAAAAACATTGACTCAGTTATCCGAACATTTTGGCATCGACCGAAAAGCATCTGTTTCGCGAGAGATTTCGAAGATGTTTGAGGAAACAAAACGGGGAACTTTGCAAGAATTAGCACTGTATTTTACAGAACATTCGCCCAAAGGAGAAATTGTTTTAATTGTTGCAGGATTAGAAGAATAACATTACCTTTGCACTCGAAAAAGAGCCCCTAAAACTACTTAGAAAACAGACGGTTTTAGATAGTTCTCAATCATTCGGACAATTCAATCTTTGACACCCATTTTTCATCTACTTATCAGTTAATTTAGCTTCATTTTATGAAATCTATTTTGCTTACTTTGGCTATTTTCTTGCTCTTGTTTTCGTCATGTGGCAAGCAGTCTTCTGACTACCAACGATTAAAATCCGAAAATGATTCCTTAATGAATGCGAAGCTTAAACTTCAGGAAGAAATCGACGCCTATTTTTCGGCTATGAATCAGATTGAGCAGAATATTGAAAAGATAAAAAGCACCGAAAACACCATCTCAATACAACCTGTAGGGCAAGAACTTGACGACGACACCCGCACCAAAATTAACGAAGATTTGACGTATCTGAACGATATGCTTCAGACCAATAAGGAAGAACTGGCTCGTCTAAAATCGAAATTAAAGAAAAGTGCTTTCAAATCGGCCGAATTGGAACAAACCATTGCTCGCTTAACTAAGTCATTGGAAGAAGAAAGTAGCAAGGTGGCACTTTTACAAACCGATTTATCGAAAAAGGACTCTTTAATTGTTCAACTGAACAATGTAGTATCAGAAAAAGATCAAAACATAGAGGAGCTATCTACCGAAAACAAAACAAAGGAAACCAAAATTAAGGAACAAGACGAAACCATTCACACTGCATGGTATGTGTTTGGCTCCCGAAGCGAACTAAAGAAGCAAAAGATTATCACCTCCGATGGACTATTCAGCTCCCAACGAGTTCTTCAAAGCGATTTCAATAAAAATTACTTTGTACGTATCGATGCACGAAACACAAAATCAATCCCTTTGTACTCGACGCATGCAAAGATACTCACAAGCCACCCAAAATCGTCGTATACGCTCGAAAAGGAGAATGGCAACTTCGTACTACTTATCGTTGATCCTAGTGAGTTCTGGAGCGTTAGCAAGTACCTCGTAATTGAAGTCGACTAACACTGATAAACCTGAGACCTAAACAAAAATGCATTTCCCGATAATGGGAAATGCATTTTTGTTGTATAAGCTCTTCTAATAAAAAATCGCCCAAGAATCAAAACTGATTTTTGGGCGATTTTTTGTTGTCTTACTAAAACACCCATATATTTGATTTATATTTATTGAATTTTCCATAAAGCATAAATTAATAGTACTGATAATCAATTAAATGATAAAACATTTTACTCATAACAATAAAATTAAATAAAGAGAAATAAGAAATTATTCTTACTATTATTCTTACCATCCAAAATTCTTACTATCTTTGCAGTGTGTTTAACCAATTATACTACAATTATGGCGAAAATTAGTTTTTACCTTACCAACCCTAAGACAAAAAATGAAACCAATCTTTTTTGTTTTATCAATTACGGACTATATAGAATTGACAATGGAGCAAAGAAGTATTTGCCACTGAAATACTACACAGGTATTTCTATGTTTCCCGATTTATGGAATAAGGACTTAAACAGAGCGAAGGAATCAAACAAGTGGGCGAATCCTGAAACCTTTGATATTAGTATTGCAGCGGTAAAAGAATCAGCTAAAACTAATTACGATAGAATAAACACCAAAATAGCTGATTTTGAGACTAAGACTAAATTGATTATCAATAGACTTTCAGATAATGGAAACGTGCCAACACACGACCAACTCCGTACTGAATTAGACAAGGTTTTCAAACCCACCAAAGTAACGACAGACATCAATACGAGTGAAGTGCCGAAAGACTTATTTCCATTTATCGATTACCTTATAGAAACATCGCCAAACAAACATTCTACGTTGAAGAGTTTCAAGGTCGCCCGAAAGAATCTACAGGACTACCAATCAGCAAAGCGAATGACATTGAACTTCAACAACATAGACATTGACTTCTACAACTCATTTGTTACATTTCTTAAGAGACCCACGAAATCAAAGAGCAAAACGGGTCAGGATATAACGAAAGCGGGATTATCTGAAAATACCATAGGCACACGAATAAAGATACTTAAAACCTTTATGAGTGAGGCATACGAAAGGGGGATAGATGTACCGACCGACTACAAGAAAAAATCTTTCAAAGTAACTAAAGAGGAAACAACAGCCATCTACTTGACTGAAAAAGAATTAATGCAAATGTACACCATAGAAACATCATCAAAGAGTTTGAATGTACTCAGGAAAGAATACAACTACGACAAACTACCCGCCCACTTAGAACGTGTGAGAGATATGTTTATAATCGGGTCTTATACAGGGTTGCGGTTCTCCGACTTCACGCTATTAAAAAAAGAGAATATAGGAGAGGATAACACTATTAGCATTACAACTCAAAAGACTGATACGGAAGTAGTAGTGCCGATACACCCAATGGTGAGAGAGATTTTCGAGAAATACAACTACCAATTACCGAAAGCAATTAGCAATCAAGAATTTAACAGGTACATAAAAGAAGTTGTTAAGGTTGCGGGAATAGATGAAACAATCACAACTAAGATAACGAAAGGAGGTCTTAAGATTGTACAATCTACTGAGAAATACAACTTAGTTTCAAGTCACACGGCTCGAAGGTCTTTCGCCACCAACGCATTTTTGGGAGAAGTTCCGAGCATATCAATAATGAAAATCACAGGGCACAAGACAGAATCAGCATTTATGAAGTATATAAAAATGAGTGCCAAAGATAATGCCATCAAGATGAAATCTCATAAATTCTTTAATCCATTACTAATCGCAAAATAAACATAAAATAATAATTATCAAACATTTACAAACAATGGTACGCATCGAAAACGAAAAATTGATTATTGAAATCCAAACACCAAGTCCAATATCAGAACTAAGTGACATTCAGGAAAGTTTATTAAGTGTAATTCAGCATTATAGCAGCCAAAATGAAAACGACCCCTGTGTGTATAACTTAGGAAATTTACTAAGAGAACTCTTACCGACACATGAGCAAAATCAACAGATATTTAGCAGCAGCATAAATTAATATAGTTAAAAAATAGGGGTGGACAGCCCTTTTTTGCATTCTTAAAATATAGCAGACTCCTACCTATCTTAATTTTTTTCAATTTTTCTGTCAAATATAGACTTAGTTAAAATGAATTAAATTAAAGGAATAAATCGCAGTATAACAATTAGATATAAGTATGAATTAGATAAATAAAATAGTAAACGGTAAAAAGTTTAACAATACTGTCAATAACTTTTATAATTACGTTTACAGTCTTTGCCTAACATTGCAGCATAATTTAAAAAACAAATATATGCCGAATGTAGCCACTTTACCACAACAACAAATCATTTTCACAGGAATCAGTTTCGAACAACTGCACGACAGTATCAGAGCCACAGTTAAAAATGAAGTCGATAGGATTATTGGAAATTTGCCAACTCCTCCCACCGCCCCCGAATTAATCACCCGAAAAGAAACCGCCCAAATTTTGGGTATTTCCTTGCCAACGCTGAACGATTGGACTAAAACGGGTATAATCCCCGCCCAACGTATCGGAACACGAATCAGGTACAAAAGAGCCGATGTTTACGCATCTTTAAAGAACGTTGAAACACTTAAATACCGGAGGGCGTAACCATGGCTAAAAAGTGTTTAACCGATACAGCAAAGAAGGGTATTTTCATTCAGGATGCAAACAACAAAGAGGTCTTCTGGTCGAAATCGGGCTCAACATTACCGTTTTTGTATTTCCGAATGAGTACACCCATAGCTCCGCATTTAATCAGTCAGGGAGCTATTTACATGGTAGAGAGCCACGTAGGGGCGAAAAAGGTCTTATTTACAGGACTTAGACAGACAGGAACGGATTTAGTCTATTACGGTGACAACTTTAATACAACCACGAGGAAAAGGAGTTTCATTCTCTTCAAATCCAATACGGAAGGGAACGAATACACGGTCTATCTATATGAAAATCACTACCCGAGAGTCATACCCAAGATAGTAAAGGAGATTTTAAACGATGGGGATTGATGGGTTTAATACTTTTAACGTATCCTTAAATTTGGATGTTGGAAGTTCGATTTATAAGGGTTTGCGTATTAGCAGAAATCCCGAAGGTGGGTATCGCATTAGGGGCAGTTTACATAAGTTTAAGAATAACGGTGAGCATAATGCAGACGATTACACTATGTCCGACTTTAGAAACACGCTGAATCAGCTATATACGGATATAGGGCTAAATGGCGATGTAACGCCAGTACAGGGTTTTGAGTTCGGGGTGAATATCAAACTACCAATCAATCCAAATAAGGTCTTAGACTGCATTATTTTGCATAAGTCGAGAATAGCAGTAAGAGCCAAGAATTATATTGAATTTCAGTATGAGCAGTATTCATTAAAAATCTACAACAAATCTGAACTTACTAACACAGAGCAATATAAGTCAGAAAATATTCTTAGATTAGAGATAAGGGTAAACAAAATGGCGTATGTCAGAAAGAAAGGTGTACGCTGTACGGTTCTGTCTGACCTGTTAGAAGTGCATTCATGTGAAAGGATGGAGCAAATTTTAATCGAAGCCATACAAGACTGTTTGTTTGTCGACTTCACAACGAAGGAAATCAAATCTCTATCAACCGAGAATCAAATTAAATGCTCCAACTATGCCAATTCAAAGTATTGGAACAACCTATCTAACATGGGCAATCGAAACACCTTTGGCAGATACAGAAAGAAATGTGTGGAGCTATCTAACGAATTTAGTAAATCGACAATGAAGGCGAATATTATCAATTTAATCAGAGAAAAATGTGCAGAATTAAGAGATATTCCCGAGCAAAATCAGTAGTTAAAAAATGATGCAAATTCACCGTTTTTTTGAGACGTAAAAATTAGGTCGAGATGTTACGAATTCACCATTAAGATAAAGGGTGAATTTGTATCATCAGAGACGACCGGAGCGAGAATATGGAAATAGTCAACAAGTGGCACGTCAACTACAAGAGCATTAAGAAGATAAACGATATATCAATAAACTTTGAAGTTATGAGAACCAAAAAAGAATTTGACTTAGTGGTAAGACTTTGTTTTATTCAACAACAAGGGGGAGAACTCGCAATGCTAAAACAGATCGCTAAGGCTCAAAAAAAAAGGAGAATTGACCCAACGACAAGCCGACAAGCTAAAAGCAGCTACACGGGCAGCCTGTGCCCTCAATGAAGACATAACAAAGTCGAGCGACGTAATACAAGAACTTGATAAAAAGATAAGTCGAGCGGTAACGTTCTGCAAATAGATACATGTATGAAAATACGAATACTTAATATAAATAAAAAACAATGACAAAAGAGGAATTAGATAATTATTTTAAATGCCTAGAAAGCATTAACAAGGCAAAATACGCGTTAAAAACAATCAAAACAATTAAATGGGAAACTGATGTCACTAAATTAGACCTTTCTGTGTTGCGTAATTGTTGGATAAAAAATGAGCATGAATATCAAAGCATTAAAATTGAGTATAGACCAAAGGATACAATTTGCTGCATGCACCACGCTCGCTTATTTCACGATGTGACGGATGATGCCAAAACAATGTGCAATACTATCGAATTAATTCAATTGGGGAATGTCAATATAATACCCCCGATTTTCGTGAAGTTACAAATCATAATTGATGGCGAAATTACTGAAACATCAAACGAATATATGATAGATGGGAATCATAGACTTAGGGCTGCAAATCATTTCCAATTAGATATGATTCCAATTGTCATATGTGAAAGAGTTAGACAATTTAAATTTACTAAATCAAAGTGGGATATAACGTATGACTCTGAAACGTTGGTATTTGAATCATTTGTTGATAAAAAAAGGTATGAATTCAAATTGTTAGAGTGGAATTTAAAACAAGATGGAACTGACGAGCTCATTGTAGAAAGGGATTGTTGACAGTTTGATTGGAAATAACATTTTAAAAACTATGATAAATGGGATTTTGAATACACCGACGAAAGATTTATCGATAAAAGCCCAATACATAACGAGCATTTCAGACTCCTAGCCAACCGCCCAAGAATTGACATTTACAGCGTCTTACTTGGGCGTGTTACATTACTAAAATAACGTAACAAAAACACTCCTCCCAAAATAGATAAATAACCATATATCAGCAGGGTGAAAATAGATACCAACAGCCCACCAAACACCATACTACCATAGCATGTAAAAAGAGTGTTGTAAATAGCACAAAAAAGCTATTGTAGACAGTTCTAAAAGTTTGATTTGACTACATTCGATGATAGGTAGAAGGTGTTGAATAGTTGATTTTAATCAGTTAAATTTTAAAAAGGTGGCAATTTTTATTTAAAATACAGATTATTCTCTTAATTTTGTACTGCAATAATTCGGAACGCTGCAACGATTAACACATTACAATAACATTGTTCTATTGTTTTTGTGAGGTGGTTAATTGTGCATTTTATAGTGTGAGTGTTAGCTGATTTTAGATGGACTAATATACTAATTATTAATAATAATGAATAATGAGAATCGGATTGAAGAAGAGTGAGATTGTAATAATAGTGCTGTGTATTTTGTCAATGGGAGGCTGCGAGGCATACATGTTTTCAGGCGGTTGTAGCAGTAAACATTCTGAATATCAATATCAGGGAAGTCAAGAACAAAAAAAAGACCTACATGACATTGATGAGTACTCAAGAAAAAATCCCGGATTCTGATTAAACAAGATATATGTAATATCTTTTAAACCGCGTCAATTAAGTTTGGTGGCGGTTTTTTTTGTTGGATAAAAAATAGCGGTCAGGAAACCACCCCCGACCGCAAATTGTGTTTAACCAACCAACGGCAAACCGTAGGAAAGTGATGCAAAGATATGGTTTATTTTTAGATACTCAAAACCGCTACACGAATGCCAATAGGAACGCTAAATAATCTATTCTTACTATTATTCTTACCATAAACGAAAATACGCCAAACTATCTATCTGACAGTCAGGCGTATTAATTTAAAATTACGTTGTCTTACTAAGATTCGAACTTAGACAGGCAGATCCAGAAACTGCAGTGCTACCATTACACCATAAGACAGTGTTTTTTGTTGAGAAAATTTCAGAATTCTGGCTTCTGAAAGGGTTTTGCGTGTCAAAAATACAAAAATAATTCGTCTTGACCAACTTAGTGTTGAAAAAACGGTTGAAATCCATTCCTGAATTTCAACCGTTGAGGTTTAGTTGTCTCACCAAGACTCGAACTTGGTCAGGCAGAACCAAAAACTGCAGTGCTACCATTACACCATGAGACAATCGTTGGGCTTTATTTCTAAAGCGGTGCAAAGATACGAATTTTTTCTTTTCGCCAAAAGCTTTTTGAAAAATTATTCTATTTTTGCCCTATCCTACTTACTCTACTGTGAGTAAATAGTAGTTTTTCTTGCCTTTTTGAACCAATAAATATTTGGCATTGAGGAGTTTTGAGCTATCTATCAGTTCATCCTGATTTTCCAACTTTTCTTTATTAATACTCACTCCACCCGACTGTACAAGCTTGCGCATTTCACCTTTTGAAGGAAAAACAGGGGCAGATTCAGTTAATAAGTCAATTGCCTTCACGCCTGCAACAAGTAAATCTTTAGAAACAGTGAACTGAGGAACCCCATCAAACACAGCCAGCAAGGTTTCTTCATCAAGTTTTTTCAATGCATCTGAAGTGGAATTTCCAAACAAAATGTTCGAGGCTTCAACCGCAGCAGCATAATCTTCTTCGGAGTGAACCATAATAGTTACTTCCTGCGCTAGACGCTTTTGCAAGGCACGTTGATGAGGTGCATTAGCATGTTCGGCTACTAGTGTATCTATGTCATCCTTGCAGATAGCTGTAAATATTTTAATGTATTTTTCAGCATCAGCATCACTCACATTCAACCAAAACTGATAAAATTTATAGGGCGAAGTATATCGACGATCTAGCCAAACGTTTCCACTCTCGGTTTTTCCAAACTTTCCTCCATCTGCTTTGGTTATTAACGGACAAACAAGTGCAAAAGCCTCTCCACCGGTTTTACGACGAATGAGTTCGGTACCAGTAGTGATATTTCCCCATTGATCCGAACCACCCATCTGCAACTTACAGTTTTTATTCTGATACAAATGCAGGAAATCATAACCCTGAAGCAGCTGGTAAGAAAACTCAGTAAACGACATACCCACGTTAGAATCGTTTGTCAAGCGCTTTTTCACCGAGTCTTTAGCCATCATATAGTTTACTGTAATATGTTTACCAATGTCTCGAATAAAGCTAAGAAACGAATAATCTTTCATCCAATCGTAGTTGTTTACCAACTCGGCTGCATTAGGTGCATCGCTATCAAAATCTAGGAATTTCTTTAATTGCGTTTTAATACATTCCTGATTGTGGCGAAGTGCTGTTTCATCAAGTAAGTTACGTTCCGCAGATTTTCCGGATGGATCACCAATCATACCCGTAGCACCACCTACCAAAGCGATAGGTTTGTGACCAGCACGCTGAAAATGTTTCAACATCATTACACTCACCAAATGACCAATATGCAAAGAATCGGCGGTAGGATCAATTCCCACATAAGCGGATGTCATTTCTTTTGCCAACTGTTCTTCTGTGCCTGGCATTTGAGTGTGTATCATGCCACGCCATTGGAGTTCATCAATAAAATTCATATATTCTGTATTGTACCTCCAGCCTCTACAAAGGAGACATAGATAATTGTTATTAATTCATTTTCAGAGGTGCAAAGATACTACTTTTTAATTTTCCGAACAAGAACAAAACTTTTGACAATGAATCACATTGACGGATTAAAATATTTCAGTACTTTCGCCCTCATTCCAACAATTATTTCACTCAACATGAAGTCAAAAAAAATTCTTTTTATAGCCATACTCACCCTTTCGTTATCGGCATGTAGCCATAAAACATGGCAAATAACTCAATCTACATCCACCAGAATACCCATAGACAATTCAACAGCAACTTTAACAGATAAAAACTACGAAAACTTTTTATTACCTGTAAAACAAAAGATTGACGAACAAATGAATGTGGTTATCGGGCAAGCTTCCGAAACTATGAGAGGGCATGCTCCTGAAAGTTTGCTATCGAACTTTAGTGCAGATGTTTACAAGAAAGCAGCATCCAATTTTCTGGGAAATAACGTAGACATTGCCATTATCAACCTTGGTGGACTGCGCACAGTTGTCAACGAGGGTAACATTACCATTGGAAAAGTATTTGAGCTAATGCCTTTTGAGAATGAACTGGTAATAGTTTGGATAAAAGGAGACAAACTTCGGGATTTAGTGAGCTATTTTGCCAGCATGGGAGGCGAAGGCGTTTCGGGATTGCGAATGGAAATTGACGGAGGGAAAGCTCAAAAAGTGGAAATTGACGGAAAACCACTGGATATAAACAAGCTCTACAGCATTGCCACAAACGATTATCTGGCAGCCGGAAACGATAAAATGGTTCAGTTGGCACAAAATGTAAAACGGGTAAATACCGGCATAAAAGTGAGGGATATGCTATTGGATTACATTAAGACTGAAACAAAAAATGGTAATAAAATTAAATCGGAACTAGACGGAAGAATCAAAACAATCAACCCCTAGCCCCTGTAGGGGAACTATATTACCGTAGTCTAATTCACATTTATATGCATGCAATATGATTAAACATAAAAAAAATCAATACAATAGTAACTTAGCCCCCATGAAGGTGCTAGGGGTTCTTCTATTTATCTTCATTAGTGTTGTAGCTTTTTCTCAACAAAAGATAAAGTTAGTTATTCTTCATACCAACGACACGCACAGTCAGGTAGAACCAACCGAGAAATCAGCATCAAAAACAGCTGATATGGGAGGTTACGCCCGCAGAATGGGTGTTATCCAGAAAATCCGATCGGAAGAACAGAATGTACTTCTGGTTGATGCCGGCGATTACTCTCAGGGAACACCCTACTTCAACTTTTTTAACGGACGAATAGAGATTGACGCCATGAACCGCATGAAATACGATGCCGGAACACTTGGAAATCATGAATTTGATAACGGCATCGACACACTGGCAACTGTATTGAAAAATGCACAATTTCCTATGGTCAGCTCAAACTACGAACTGAGCCAAACTCCATTGAACAATATAATTAAACCCTATATTATCTTGGAAAAAGCGGGATTACGTATCGGCATTATGGCACTAAATGTAAATCCAAAAGGGTTGATTTTTGAGAAAAACTACAAAGGAATGACGTACGACAATCCGGTGGAGAAAGCCAATGAAGTTTCGGCGATGCTGAAAAGGAAGGAAAAATGTGATGTAATCATTTGCTTATCGCATTTAGGAGCCGACACAACAAAAATGGAAGTGAACGATTTTGAGATTGCCCACAAAACAAAATATATTGACGTTATTATTGGTGGTCACTCACATAGCATGATTACCAATACAAAAGTTACAAACGCTGCCGGTAAAAAAGTTATTATTGCCCAAATGGCTAAAAGTGGATTGTACTTAGGGCGAGTAGAACTGAATCTGGAAAAGAAATAACGAAATCAGACAGGTCATTCTGATTTTGCCAGCAAAAGTGAACCCGCCAGCATAGGAACAATAAAATTAATAGCCCATACACTAACTCCGGCTAGCGCTATATTCACCACCTGACCAGAATATGCCCCAATGAATAATACAGCAAAAGAACTGCGTACCGCAGCCTCCGAAAAAGCAAACGAAGGCGAGAAAGTGACAAATAAATAAGTTGTTGGAATGGCAATTAGAGCTTCGGTATAATCTAAATTAATACCAAAAAAACGCAGAATCATGAAAAACTGCACACAGAAAACGACGTAACGAACCAGCGAAATAACCATTATTCGGAACAAGTCAAATCCAGAGTAATCAGTCAGACAAGAAGTAAAACCAGCAATACTTGAGGCAATACTCGATTCACCTAAAAAACGGCTTAATTTGGGAAGTTCTAAATAAACTAATCCAAAGATAAGTACGCCAACCAACATTATTAGTATAAAATTTTCAAAATCAACTTCTAAAGGATTTGCCGTAAAATAGAAAAACGCCAACGCCGCCGGCACTCCACATCCGGCCATAATTAAATTCTGAGTTAAGCTGTTTACAACACTCAATGTCACCCCTGCTTTCCGATTTTCAGCATTCAGGGATATAACCCGACCAACCATCTCTCCGACTCTGTTTGGTGTAAAAAAACCAGTAGAAATACCAGCCAGAACACCTTTCATTGCTCTAAACAAATTTATTTTTTCCACACTTGCAGTCAGCATCTTCCATTTAAATGCTTCAAGCAACCAGTTAATGGGCAACAATGCTATCACAGCAGCTAACCACCAACATTGCGATAGCGGCATTTGACGCCACCACTTGAGCAACTCTCCGTAATGTGTAAAAGTTATAAGTTTGTAGGCCAAAAACGAGTAAGCCAATATCATAAAAATCCACTTAACCCACGACACCCAATGTCGGTTAAAAGACAATGCCTGAGACTGGGATTCGATATGATTATTATTGGTCACTAAATAGGAGGATTATTCGTTAGGAATGCTACTTCCCTGTGTTTTAAACGTAAATTTTTTCTGTGAAAAATAACTAAACATGGTGGTAAAAATGGTTACAATCATTTTAGATGGCGTAGGGAAAAGCCCCACAAATTCAACCAACAATTTTAAGCCCAGATAGTTTAGCAGTAAATTGGCAAGAACTACCAGCGAATAACGATACAACTGAGTTTTCCCACTTAAATCAGAACTAGTAAATGTAACATATTTTTGCAATAGAAATCCGGAAACAAGCGTAACTGGAAAGGTAAAGAACAAAGCTGCATTGTGTGATTTCAAGGTAATGAAACCTAGATTTAGCATTTGGTGTTTTAGCACAAAATTATAAATCACAAAAAACAGCACCCAATCAAAAATCATATTCCCAACTCCCGACACACCATAGCGGAAGAACTGAACAGAGAAAAAACGGCGGAACGGTGGATAAAAAAAATCGATGACCGCACAAATCCAGCGACCGACAGCTTCAAATATTTTTTTCATTTCTATTTTATAACGATTACAAATCGGTTAATAATGACGAAAACTTAGGTAAATCGAACAATTATACTTACTTTTGTGCGCCTT
>Ga0302215_10002092_pt1 | contig 13887 bp, 8 predicted proteins | sample II_Fen_N3_1_FD_194580 | JGI IMG/M metagenome (GOLD analysis project Ga0302215, IMG submission 194580) | Peat permafrost microbial communities from Stordalen Mire near Abisko, Sweden - II_Fen_N3_1 | ecosystem: Environmental > Terrestrial > Soil > Wetlands > Permafrost | place: Sweden: Abisko...
TTCGTTGAATGTTATCGTTTTCGTCATGACATTAAGTATTAGAATTGTTTGTAAAATTGATTTTCCTAAATGTGCAATAAACATACTGTATTCTTTTTAATTTACAAAATATTTTCGAAAGAATTATTTAAAAAAAATACAAAATTATTTTTATTATGTTCCAAAATATTGATATATTGACTTTTAATGAAAATACTCTAAAAGTAATTTAATTAAAATATTTTAGAATATTAGACTCTGTTTTATTCTTAAATGCTCATAGTCGATGGAACAAAATTTAACTTAATAATGTTTTGTGTGAAATAACAAAAATCAGCTTTATGATATTTTGAATAATAAAAAGGATGATGATTTTGTCGGATTTTGTTATGTGATTATTCGCAGAAACCAACAATTTCTTCAAAGAATTAATTCTGTAATTTTAGTTTATTATTCCTTCGGATTTAAAGAGCCGGATATATTTTAAATAACTAGCGGATATTCATATTTATTTTTTATTTTTGTATTACAAATCTATTCCTGAATCTGCAGATTCTGATACGGTTTTTGGATTGGTATTTGAATGGTTTTGGATTGGTTTTGGATTGGAGGCTATTCTGATATATCAGTCATTTAACATTACTATATCAACGATATAAATGCCATATATCTTAAAAGGTATATGGCATTTATTTCAGAAATAAATGAATAGATTATTTTTACCAAAACCAATCTAAAACCGTTCCAAAACCATTTGAAAAATATTGGACAAATGGATGGACAAGATATATAAGCTTATTCAGGTTAAGAAGTCTTTGAATAACTGTCCTTTTAATATAAAAATCCAAAATTTAATTCGTTTAATAGTCATATTCAATTAGAAGTTTTTGCGGTTAATCATTTAAATTTAACATTATTCATTAGAATGTATTCGGTTGGTAAATACTAGATTATGCAAAAGTTCAATTCAATTTTTAAGATTATTACCTATTGAATAATTCTGATCCGGTTGAATAGATTTATTTTTAAAAGAAATTCAAACAGTTGATGCCAATACATCCGGAATAATTTAAATAGTACTGATTTTTTATGCCTGAATACTTTTTTGGTTTTTATTTCGTTGTTTAGAAAGACCATTGTAATATTTACAAATAGTAAGTGATTTTATTAATTGAAAATAATTAACAAAAATTATTTTCAATTAATGGTTAAAAGTAAGTATGAAAGTCACTTATTGTTTAATATTTCATATTTTCATTTGAAAACATTTTTTTCAATATGTTATTTATGTTTGCATATTGTGAGACTTTTAAGTACATTTGCAGCTCATTTTTTGAAAGAAGTTCAGGGTTAATTAATTAAAGTTGTTGAGTTATTAAGTTCCAAAAAAATGTAACAGTTCTCAATGTTATTTAATATAATGTTTTTCATGAAGAAATCCAGTTTTATACCTTTGGTTGTTCTAATACTTTCATTTGCAGGTTGTGCTTCACAAAAAGAAGTTGCTTATTTCTATGGTGTAAATTCCAACTCAGCCGATTCTATCAATAAAAAATTTAATAAGATACATGAGGCACGTATTTGTACGGGTGATATGCTTTCAATCACTGTAACGGGACTTGACCCGTTGGCAGTAGCTCCTTTTAACCTTCCACTGGTTTCATATGCAACTCCGGGCAGCGAACAATTATATTCCGCACCTACTCTTCAATCCTATTTAGTAGATATTAACGGAGATATAAATTTTCCGGTTATAGGTACTCTTAAATTATCCGGACTATCCAAGTCACAAGCCATTAAATATATAAATGATCAGTTGGCACCCTATTTAAAAAATGCTATTGTAACAATTCAGTTTATGAATTACAAAGTTACAGTGTTAGGTGAAGTGTTGCGCCCCGGACAATATGCAATCAGTAATGAACGTGTAACAGTGTTGGATGCATTGGGATTAGCAGGTGATATGACAATTTATGGAAAAAGAAATAATGTGCTTATCACCCGGGAAAATAACGGAAAATTGGAATTCGTCAGGTTGGATTTGAATACAGATGAAGTTTTTAGGTCACCATATTATTACTTGCAGCAAAATGATGTGATTTATGTTGAACCAAATTCTGTTAAATCAGTTGCATCCCAAAACACCTCGCTATATTTGTCGGCATTGTCAACTTTCGCAACTCTGATTGCAGTAATATATGCTATTGTAAAACCCTAATTGTTTCTAAAAATTGCCTTCATCTTTGTTGTAAAAGCATTTTAAAGCATGGAAAATAATCTACCCAATTTAAATAATTCTAATATTGAGAATATTAATATTAGAGAAATAATTATTAAGTATTTACTAAAATGGCACTGGTTCCTGATATCAGTTATCATTTGTTTTGCTTTCGCTTATTTTTATTTAAAAATTACGAATGAACAGTATCAGGTTCAATCGACTATTTTAATACGGAAAGATAAATCAACAAGCGGACTGCTGGATATGTCAATGCTTGATGGATTAGGTGGGGGATCAGGGTCATCAAAAGAGGTGGAAGATGAAATTCAGGTTTTATCTTCCAAAACATTAATGGCCAGTGTCATTAAAACCCTTGCCATTGAAACCGAATATTATGCAAAAACCAGATTCAGGTACAACGAAATCTACCCTTTAACTCCCCTGAAATTAATTACACCTCCAATGTTTAACGACACAGTTAAACAACCGGTTATTCTAAAGCTTACCCGTAAAAATGAAGGCTATCAGATTGAATATAAATTCGGTAAATTAACTGAAAAGTATAAAATAGCTGATCTTTCTAAAGAAATTAATACTCCTACTGGTGTTTTAAAATTCACACAGATTTTACCCATCAAAACAGGTGAAGAATTTAAGATTATTACTTATCCTTCACGTAGTTTGACGGATAGTTATTGCTTATCTGTAAAAATAAGTACAGTCAATAAAAAATCAAATGCGATCAATGTATCCACCATATCTTCCTGTCCGAAAAAATCGGAAGTTGTTGTGAATAAAATAATTGAATTGTATAATCAGGATGCAATCATTGATAAAAACCTGATAGCTACCAGTACAGCAGCTTTTGTACAGGAACGGATCAAGCTGATTGGTTCGGAGTTATTGGATGTGGAACTGGATGTGGAAAATTACAAGAAAAAAAATAAGCTGACTGATATCACGGCTGATGCGGATATATTTTTAAAATCGGCCAGTGTTTATGATACCAAATTAGCAGAACTTGAAACACAACTTAACCTGGTAGGGTACATTGAAGCCTATGTGAAGGATAACAAACATCAATATGACCTGGTACCTGCAAATTTAGGTATTGAGGATAAATCGTTGCTTTTGTTGATCCAGGAATATAACAAAGCATTGCTTGATCGCATAAAAGTGATGCGTACTACAAATGAAAAGAATCCTGTTTTTACACAAATGGAGCAGCAATTAAAAGAATTGCGTTCCAGCATTATAATTAGTATTAGTAGTATTAAAGATGGACTAAAAATAGCAAAAAGAGATGTGCTTGGCAAGACCAGTCAGTTTACATCCCGAATAAACGGTGTGCCGACACAAGAACGTGAATTAACCGAAATAATCCGGCAAAAAGAAATTAAGTCGAAATTGTATTTATTCCTGTTGCAAAAAAGGGAAGAAAATGCATTAAGCCTCGCAAGTACCATCCCATCAGCAAAAACAATTGATGCCGCTTATTCATCCCTGCAACCTATTGCACCGAAAAGAATGATGATTTTCGTTCTTGCACTTATGTTTGGTTTTTTAATCCCTCTGGTTTATATTTATCTGTCTGATATGCTAAATAATAAGATATTGAGCAGTAAAGAGCTGAAACGTATGGTCAAGGTTCCTTATTTGGGATCCATTGGATTGAAGAAAGAAGCCGATGTGGTTGTAGTAAGGGAAGGCAAGACAACACCAATTGTTGAAATGTTCAGGATAATCCGTACCAATATGCAATTTATGCTGGCAGGAAAAGAAAAACCTGTCATTTTAATTACTTCCAGTATTAGTGGTGAAGGAAAATCATTTACATCCATTAACCTGGCCATGTCATTTGCATTAATGAAAAAGAAAGTGGTATTAGTCGGGATGGATATTCGAAGCCCGATGCTTGGTGATTATCTTCACCTGTCAAAAGAAAGGGGGATTACCATGTATATTGCCGATGAAACATATACAGTGAATGATATCATTATTCCTTCCAATTTACATCCTTACCTGGATGTTATTCCGGCAGGACCGATTCCTCCAAATCCGGCAGAATTAATTATGAACCAACGCCTTGATGATTTATTCGTACAGTTACGGGGAATGTATGATTATATAATTGTGGACTCCGCTCCAATCGGGCTGGTGTCGGATACATACTTATTAAACAGATTGATAGACAACTGTATCTATGTAGCACGCCAAAATTATACACCGCGTGAAGCATGCAGTTTAATAAATGAAATTTATGAACATAAAAGGATCAAGGGAATGGCCGTGGTTTTAAATGGAACCAGTGAAAGCTCTGGTTATGGATATGGCTATGGTTATGGAAAGGGTTCTAAAAATAAAAAAGCATATAATAAGAAAATAAACCTGCTCAATAAGATACGAAAATAATTCATCAGAATAACAAAAACCCTGAATAATTTTCAGGGTTTTTTTATGCCCTTTTTGGGAACTTGAAAACTATAATAATAATAAAGTTTCTTTTGTGACGAATTAAATAACAATCAATCAATACAGTACAAAAAAATAAGTATTTAAACTGAATATAAAATTCAAATAATTATTATAAGAAAAATTAATTTTATAATTTTGCAACGTTTTATGCTATATACCCCATAATGGAAAAACAACAAGAAAACATTATTCAAGTCGCCAGTCGTTTATTCGAACAATATGGAATTCGAAGTGTCTCAATCGACAATGTTTGCAATGAATTGCATATCTCCAAAAAAACATTTTATACCCATTTCCTGCAAAAAGAAGATCTGGTAGAAGCAGTATTGAATTTTGAAAAGAAAAACATTTACGAAAAATTCGATAAGTTGCTTCGGAACAAAAATGCTGTTGAATCCCTGATTATTATTTTCAAAGAAATTAAAAAAGATATTGAATGCAAATCGCGAACTATGTTTTACGATTTGGAAAAGTATTATCCTAAGGTTTTTGAGCGGTATATGATGAAAAAAAACGAAGAAATGAGAATCGGTTTTGAAACTAACCTGCACCAGGGTATTTCCGAAGGTTACTATCGTAATGATTTAGATGTGGAAATGGTTTCTTTGTTTCATTCGCTTCAAATTAAAAATACATTTGAAATGATGAAACTTTCTTCCAAAAAATATACCAGGAAAAGATTGGTTGATTTTTTTATTGACTTGATGATTCATTTGATTGCCAACGAAAAGGGATTGCAGTATATGAGGGATCAATCGGGTACTGAAAATGAATAATTTTAATTGCAAGAATCTACCCTGTATCTGTAACTGATTTTTATCGATATTATAAAGCTTTAAATCGATATTTCTTTCGTTCATCGTATAAAAAGACTATTTCATCGATTAATAATTGTAAAAACAGGCATACAAGGAGTAATTTTGTGAAAAATATTAAATAGCATTAGCTAGTAAAATAAAATTTGTCAATTTGTCTATATTTAATAATTAATTCGTATTTAGGTTGTGAAAAAGAATCGAAAAAGAAATTTACTGGTCACTGCAATAATTTGTATGTTGCCATTAGCCGGGATGCAAGCCCAGGATACTTTGACCGTATCGCTTCCAAAAGCTTTGGAAATTGCCATGAGCAAGAGCCCAACCATTAAAGTGGCCAATAAGGAAATTACAAGAGTGGACTATAGTAAGAAAGAACGGATTGCGGGTTTGTTTCCAACAATAAGCGGATCGGGGACTTATTCCAGAAACCTTAAAAACCAAAAATCGGTTATTTCATTTAACGGAACTCCTACTGTTCTTGAATTTGGTGTTGATAATAACTTCTCAGCCGGAGTTTCTGCATCCATACCAATTATAGCTCCAACATTATGGGCAACGTTGAAAATGAATGAATTTGATGCACAATTAGCGATGGAATCAGCCCGTTCTTCAAAAATTGCACTGGTCAATATGGTAACAAAGGCCTATTATACATTACTTCTTATGCAAGACTCGTATGAAGTTTTTGTGAAGAGTTCTCTTAATACTGCCGAAAATACCCGTGTGATAGCTGATAAATATAAACAAGGAGTGGTATCTGAATATGAATGGATTCGTGCTGATGTTCAGTTGCGTAATGCCCGGTCAAATATTGTATCAGCTCAGAGTGCAGTTAATCTGAGTAAACAACAACTGAAGATGTTGATGGGCCTGAATATGTTTTCTGAAATAAAAATTGAAGGGAAGCTCTCCGATTTTGAACAAATCATGTACAGTGATGTGCTGAATATGGATACTGTGGCACTGAAGTCAAATACCGATTTAAAACAATTTGATATCAAATCGAAACAATTTGACCAAACGCTGGAGATTCAAAAAACTTCATGGTATCCGACACTTGGAGCTAGTCTGAATTATTCATACAATTATATGGGAAACGATGCTGATAAATTTTCAGCGTATACAAAGTTTCCTGCAAGTATGTTGGGTATTTCATTGTCTGTCCCTGTTTTTCAGGGTGGTACACGGCATTATAAAAACCTGCAAATTAAAATACAGCAGGATGAATTAAAGGACCAGCGCGAAAATCTGAAAAAAAGCATTGAATTGCAAATGATAACTTCGCTGGATAATATTAAAAAGGCCATTGCAAGGATCGAATCAGATAAAAAAGCAATGAGTCAGGCAGAAAAAGCAATGACCATTTCTAAAACAAGGTATGATGTGGGAGCCGGAACATTTCTGGATGTCACAAATTCTGAGCTAGCCTATATACAGTCCGGATTGTCATATAACCAGTCGATTTATGATTATTTATCAGCGAAATCGGATTTAGAGAAAATATTTGGAAAAGACTCACAAATAAGATAATAAAAAAAATAATCAGTATACCATCAACAAAATTTATACAAATGAAAAGGATTAAACTAATAAGTATTCTGGTTTTTGCATTAGCTATTGGATTGAGCTCCTGCAAAAAAAACGTAAATGCAGTTGTTGCAGCTGAAGTTCCAAATATTCGGGTTCAGGAAGCAATAGAAAAAAATGTTGAACAAAGCAATGAAATAACCGCAACTGTAGAACCACAGGACAAGAACAGTATTGCTCCTTCAGCACCCGGACGAATCCGTCATATTCTTGTTGAAGTAGGTCAACATGTGGCTAAAGGTCAGAAACTGGTGCAAATGGATGTAGCCAGCCTTTCTAACCTGGAATCACAAATAGAAAATGTAAGACGTAGTTTTAAACGAACTCAGGAATTATTCAATGTTGGAGGTGCCTCACAACAGGAACTGGATAATGCAAAACTTCAATTGGATATTGCCCAGACAAATATGAAAAACATGTCGGAAAATACTTTCCTGTTAAGTCCTATCAGTGGAGTAATTACTGAACGTAATTATTATAACGGAGATATGTATTCCGGTCAAAAACCTGTATTGGTAGTTATGAACATCAATCCGGTCAAGATATTGATTAATGTATCTGAATCTTTTTATTCAAAAATGAAATTAGGTATGCCTATCGATGTGAAGTTCGATATATTCCAGGGATCTAAATTTCAGGGAAAAGTCAGCCTGATATACCCCACAATAGATGAAGCATCACGTACCTTTCCTGTAGAAATTCGATTGAACAACAATAACAATAAGATTCGTCCGGGAATGTTTGCCCGTGTAACACTTGAATTCGGAAAAGCAAAACGCATTGTTGTGCCCGATCAGTCAGTCATTAAACAATCCGGTTCAGGGGCTCGCTTTATTTATGTTTACAACGAAGGAAAAGTGCAATATAAACCAATTGAAATAGGACGTCGTATTGATAGTGACTATGAAATCATATCCGGAGTATCGGTAGGTGATCAGGTAGTTACAGCCGGACAGTCAAAACTGGTGGATGGTGCCAGTGTAAAGGTGGTGAAGTAAGTTGATTAAGTTTATTGGTTAATTGGTTGATTAAGAAATTAAGTTGCGTACAAATTGTAAATAGTAAATAAATAAATAGTAAATAATAAGATATGAGTTTATACGAAAGTTCGGTGAGAAAGCCCGTAATGACTTCGATAATATTTATCGCAGTTGTTATTCTTGGTCTTTTCTCTTACAATAAATTGCCGATTGATTTGATGCCCAAGATTGAATCAAACTCAATCATGGTCATGACGACTTATGAGGGTGCCAGTGCTTCTGATGTGGAAACAAATGTAACACGTCCACTGGAAAGCTCACTGAATGCTGTTTCAAACCTGAAAAACATAAGTTCCACTTCAAAAGAAAACCGTTCGATTATAACGATGGAGTTTGAATATGGACTGGATCTGAATGTGGTGACAAATGATATTCGTAATAAGCTGGATTTGGTGAAATCATACATGCCAGTCGGAGCAGGAAACCCGATTATCTTCAAGCTTAGTACGGATATGATTCCGGTAATCATGCTTTCGGCTACAGCCGGTCAGAGTTTGCCGGCGCTTTACAAAATACTGGACACAAAAGTGGTTAATCCTCTTGCCCGTATTAACGGAGTGGGTTCAGTCTCAATTAGTGGCGCTCCACAACGCGAAATTCAGGTGTATGTTGATCCTGTTAAGCTGGAGGCATATCACCTGACTATCGAAGCCCTGGCGCAGTATATCCGCATGGAAAATGTGAATACCCCGGCCGGATCGATGGATGTGGGCAGTGATACATATGCGTTGCGTGTTCAGGGTGAGTTTAAAGATCCTTCGGAAATGAATAATATTGTCGTTGGAAACTTCAATGGTAAAACAGTGAAGCTGTCGGATGTGGCAGTGATCAATGACAAACATGAAGAGAGAATGCAGGAGAGTTATACGAATGGACAGCAGGGTGCTGCTATCATTATTCAAAAACAATCGGGTGCCAATACCGTACAGATTGCCAAAGATGTATTGAAAATGTTGCCTCAGATAAAAAAGAGCCTTCCTACGGATATAAAACTTAGTGTTATCGGCGATACTTCAGACAATATTCTGCGAACGGTGGATAGTTTGGCTGAAACAGTAATTTATGCCCTTTTGTTTGTAATGATTGTGGTTTTATTCTTCCTGGGGCGCTGGCGTGCAACGGTAATTATTATTCTTACCATTCCAATTTCATTAATTGCAGCTTTTATTTACCTGGCTCTAACCGGTGGAACGCTGAATGTCATTTCACTTAGTTCGTTGTCGCTTGCCATTGGGTTGGTGGTGGATGATGCCATTGTAGTGCTTGAAAATATTACCACCCACATTGAACGTGGTAGCAGGCCGAAAACCGCAGCAGTAAACGGAACTAATGAAGTTGGCCTTTCAATTATAGCTTCTACCCTTACCATTATAGCTGTATTCCTGCCGTTAACCATGGTTTCAGGAATGGCAGGTGTCATGTTCTCACAACTTGGTTGGATGGTAACTATTATTATTTCCGTTTCAATGATTTGTTCGCTGACTCTGACACCAATGTTAGCCTCTCAGTTATTACGAATGGATCCTAAACGCAGCAAAGGATTTAATACTATTTATGGACCTATTGAACGCTTCCTGGATAAGTTGGACGATAAATATGCACAGTTGGTTAACTGGGCGGTTCGACATAAAAAAACAATCCTGGCATCTGCTACCATATTCTTCGTTGTCAGTATTATTCCTCTTGTCGTAGGGTGGGTAGGTACTGAGAACTTCCCTGCACAGGATAGCGGTGTAATTTCAGCCACCATTGAATTGCCCATCGGTACAAGGATGGAATTAACCAAAGGTGTATGTCAAAAGCTTTACAAAGAATGGGTAAAGAAATATCCGGAAATCGACATGGTAAATTATAGTGTTGGACAGGCCAGCAGTAAAAATATATTCGGATCGTTATTTAGCAAAAATTCAAGTAATGTGGGTACATTCTCTGTCAGGTTAGTTAACCTGAAGGTTCGTAAACGTTCGGCTTTTGCGATTACCGATAGCATTCGCAATGATTTAAAACTTTTACCTGAAATCCGTAAATCAACAGTAACTGCCGGTGGTGGTATGAGCATGATGGGTGGCCAATCAACAATGGATGTTGAAATATATGGATATGATTTTGCTCAGACAGATAAAGTGGCCAAAGAAGTATCAAAACGAATGGCTAAAATTAAAGGGATGGTAAATACGACTATCAGCCGCGAAGAATATACTCCTGAGTACCAGGTTGATTTTGACAGGGAGAAACTGGCTTTGAACGGATTAAATATCAGCACAGCTTCAAACTATTTAAATAACCGGATAAATGGAATTACTTCTTCACTTTTCAGGGAAGATGGCGAAGAATATTCAATCGTAGTGGCTTATGCACCTCAATACCGCCAGTCCATTGAAGATGTTGAGAATATTATGATTTACAATACCCGGGGGCAGGCTGTTCGGTTGAAAGATTTGGGTAAGGTAGTGGAACGTTTCACTCCGCCGACCATTGAACGTAAAAACCGTCAACGAATCATAACTGTTTCATCCACTGTTTCGGGTACTACACTTGATAAAGCGGTGAAAGATATTAATACACAACTTGCCCGGATAGATATTCCTTCAGATGTAACAACTAAAATCGCAGGATCCTTTAAAGATCAGCAGGAATCGTTCGGCGATTTAGGTGCACTGCTCCTGATTATTATTCTGCTGGTATTCGTGGTGATGGCTTCGCAGTTTGAATCGGTTACTTATCCGTTTATTATTATGTTCTCTGTTCCGTTTGGAATCTCCGGGGTCGTATTGGCCTTGTGGCTTTCGGGAACTACATTCAATGTAATGACTTTCGTTGGAGTAATTATGCTGGTAGGGATCGTGGTGAAGAATGGTATTGTAATGGTGGATTACATCAACCTGAACCGTGAACGTGGAATGGGAATTATTCGATCGGTGGTTACAGGCGGTAAATCACGTTTACGTCCGGTATTGATGACAAGTCTCACTGCTATATTGGGAATGTTGCCATTGGCAATTAGCCGTGGTCAGGGTTCTGAAATGTGGAAACCTATGGCTGTTACTGTAATAGGTGGACTGACAGTTTCAACAATGCTGACTTTAGTGGTTGTTCCTACCTTATACACCCTTTTTGCTGCCAGTGGTGTGAAACGCCAACACAAAAAGTTGAAACGCATTGCACGTGAAAAGAAAATGAACGAATTACCGGTCAATAATTTAAAATAAGAAAGATGAAATCAATATTTATATCATTCGATCAGGCCTACTACGAACAGGTATTGGCAATTTTATCCATCAATCATGTACGTGGTTACAGTGGTTGGGAATCGGTTATTGGAAGAGGAAGTGTGACCGGTGAGCCTCATTTTGGGACTCATGCCTGGCCGGCACTGAATACAGCCATTCTTACTGTGGTGGATGATGAGAAGGTAAAGCCTGTTCTGGATGATTTAAGGGCCCTTGATGCCACTTCCGAAAGAATGGGTATTCGTGCCTTTGTATGGAATATAGAAGACGGAATGTAAATTCAAAATCAGTTCATTATACTTAAACCAAAAATGCGTTATCCGGTTCTGACCAGGATAACGCATTTTATTTAGAGGTGGTATCTAATTGGTTTATTATGTGAATGTGATTATACGATCAATTTCTTGAATCGTATCCGTTTAGGTCCATCATCACCAAGGCGCATATGTTTGTTCTCTTCGTATTCCGAATATGATCCTTCAAAAACAAATATCTCCGAATTTCCTTCAAAAGCAATTATGTGTGTACATATACGATCAAGGAACCAGCGGTCATGGGAGATAACTACTGCACATCCGGCAAAGCTTTCAAGACCTTCTTCCAGTGCACGTAATGTGTTTACATCAATATCATTGGTAGGCTCATCCAGTAGAAGGACATTCGCTTCCGATTTCAGGGTAATAGCCAAATGAAGGCGGTTACGTTCACCACCCGAAAGTATACCACAGAGCTTTTCCTGATCACCACCGCTAAAGTTGAATCGTGACAGATAAGCGCGTGCATTGATTTCTTTTCCACCAACCCTGATAAATTCAGTTCCTCCGGATACTACCTGATATACAGTTTTCTCAGGGTCAATATCCGCATGACTTTGATCCACATAGCCTATCTTTACGGTTTCACCAACTTCGAAAGTTCCTTTGTCAGCTTTTTCCAGTTCCATCATTAGACGGAACAATGTTGTTTTACCGGCACCATTCGGTCCGATAATTCCAACAATTCCATTGGGAGGAAGCATGAAGTTGAGGTTCTCAAACAACAGTTTTTCGCCGAATGCTTTCGAAACGCCAATTGCTTCCACAACTTTATTTCCCAGACGTGGACCATTCGGAATAAATATCTCCAGTTTGTCTTCTTTTTCTTTTTGATCTTCATTGATCAGCTTGTCATAAGCTTCCAACCTGGCCTTCCCTTTGGCATGACGTGCTTTGGGAGCCATACGGACCCACTCAAGCTCTCGTTCCAGTGTCTTGCGACGCTTGCTTGCCTGTTTCTCTTCGCCTGCCATACGGGCGGTCTTCTGTTCCAACCAGGAGGTGTAGTTTCCTTTCCATGGTATTCCTTCACCCCGGTCAAGCTCCAGTATCCATCCCGATACATTATCCAGGAAGTAACGGTCATGGGTAATCGCAATCACTGTACCGGCATATTGCTGCAGGTAATGTTCCAGCCATTCCACCGATTCGGCATCGAGGTGATTGGTTGGTTCATCCAGCAACAGGATATCCGGCTGACGTAATAACAGCCTGCAAAGGGCTACCCTGCGGCGTTCACCACCCGAAAGGACAGATACCAGTGCTTCCTCTGCCGGACAACGTAAGGCGTCCATGGCACGTTCCAGTTTGTTATCCAGGTTCCATGCATCAGCATGATCCAGCAAATCCTGCAATTGCCCCTGGCGGGCAATCAGCTTATCAAAATCAGCATCAGGCTCTGCAAACTGTTCATTGATATGTTCGTATTCGGCCAACATGTCCACTGTTTCCTGAACGCCTTCCTGTACAATTTCTTTTACCGTTTTAGTAGGGTCGAGGTGAGGCTCCTGCTCGAGGTAACCTACAGAATAACCGGGTGAGAATACTACTTCTCCATCATACGTCTTTTCTACCCCTGCAATGATTTTGAGCAGAGTGGATTTTCCGGAACCATTCAGACCGATAATCCCGATCTTAGCACCATAAAAGAAGGAAAGATAGACATTGTTTAATACTTTTTTTTGTGGTGAAAAAGCCTTGCTGACTCCTACCATGGAAAATATAACTTTTTTATCGTCGGCCATTGTTTGGTTGTTAGTTGATTAAGTTGATTTAGTTGAATAAGTTAATTGGTTGATTAAGTTAATTGGTTAATTGGTTGATTAAGTTGATTAAGTTGATTTAGTTGAATAAGTTGAATAACTTAATTAACCAATTAACCAATCACTGTAAATTAATCCCACACATATTTCCAAGAATTGTCAGCTTGTTTTTTCCAGACTGTATGAAATATTCCGGTCAATTCAGTCATTGTTCCATCATCTTTTTTAATTCTCCATTTATATTTTCCATATGTATATCCCAATGTCCCATCTGCCGAAACATCAATAAAATCTGCTGTCCAGTTTACAGTAGCATGTTGATGCTTTTTAGTAAAGAAGTTTTTAATATTTTCTTTCCCTTTGATAATGGAATCATTGGCTCTCAAAATAACTGCATTTTCGTCAGCATAGTAATAAAAAGCCTCTGCTATCCCTTTATCAGATGCCATTTTTTCGAATG
>Ga0302215_10002093_pt1 | contig 13885 bp, 29 predicted proteins | sample II_Fen_N3_1_FD_194580 | JGI IMG/M metagenome (GOLD analysis project Ga0302215, IMG submission 194580) | Peat permafrost microbial communities from Stordalen Mire near Abisko, Sweden - II_Fen_N3_1 | ecosystem: Environmental > Terrestrial > Soil > Wetlands > Permafrost | place: Sweden: Abisko...
CACCGCCTGGAAAGCAGGGTTGTGGGCATTCTGTGCTAACTCCCAGCTCAATGCAGAGCGTAGGCGCAAAATCAATTCATCTTTGTTCATGCTAATACCGACTGACGAGCAATCACGCGCATCGTCTTCTTGTTGGCAGCAGCTTCGCGACCGAGGTCAATGTAGGATTGTTCCAGGTTTTCGATAGTGCGCTGACCGTTCGCAACAAACTCGAGGGCAGCAACACGCGATGCAGAAGGACTGCGAATAGATGCGAGGCGGATTCCGTCACCGTAGGGATCATCGAGCCACAACGCAATTTTTACAGCATCGATATCAGTGATTTTTGCCATTTTTCGTGTCCTCTGCGTTATCCAATAAAAGCATTATACGCGAATAGGAGTAGGAAGTCAAGACATTCGTAAGAAAAGGTGACCGAAGCCACCTATTCTGTTAGGGTTGATTAGACCTGCGTTGCCAACCGTGCGCGAATCGCTGCGATGTCATCGCTGTTGTAGAACTTGCCGTCCTTGAACACGACCACGAGATCGCCCAGCTCTTCATCAGCTGAGGTCACGCAATCCGTAAGCCGGAAGTCATCGCCGACCTTCGTCACCTTCAACAAGCCCTTGGCTGACTTCTTCGTACCTGCGTCAGTCTTTGGATCCTTGAAGATTTCAACGCCGTTGCCGTCGATTTGGACATACGTTGCCTTCATCGCAAAGCCCATCGTATCCCGCGTGTTGTATTGGAACGTGAAGCTACCAATACCAAGGACGATGTTGTCGCTGGCAAATTTCTTCGCCATCAACTGCTCGAGGATTGCGACAGCGCGTTGCGTTGTGATGCTGTCACCGTAAATCAAGCCAACGTGTGAATCAAGAGTGCGGAAACCCTTATCGTTCGTCGTACCACCGAACGTGTCCCACAGGCATTCAACAGCGCCTTTGACTTCGTACTCGGTCAGTTCTTTGCCGAACCGCACTGCATCCGGGGAACCATCAGTGAAGTAGCTGAAGTCAGCCTTGTAATACTTGTTGTCGACCTTGACTGCTTCGTAGCCGTTGTCAGCCATTTCAGCTTCGTTCGGAGGACCGTACGTGTCGATGTCCCAGTATTTGTAACCGCAAATGATCTTGACAGGATCACCAGAATCAGGACGGAACACAACCTTCGCGTTACCGTATTGGTCTGGCTTGCGTGCCATAATTTCTGGCTTCAGACGTGCTGCCAGCGAGTTTGGACCGCCAACAACGTTCCAGAAGTCCCACGTATCCGACACGATCGAGATCACGCCGCTTGGGAAGTCCAGGACCAAACGCTTGAACGTTTCGTATTCAGTTTCTTTGCCGCCTGCGCACATCACACTGTGCTCAGTTGCCGGAACGCTGCCGCCTACGAACGTGCCTTGACCGCCGTAAACGTCGTTTGCCAACTTCACAGCCGGGCAGTTATCTGTGCCGCTGAAGCTGAGCAGGTGACCAAAGCCAGACTTGGCTGCGTCAACGATGCCCGACATTCCGCGAACGCTGAAATCGTGCCCTTGCCACGTGATGAAATCTTTGTTGCCGCCGGTCAGTTCTGCGTATTTGTTGATGATCCGACGATAAACGTGGGAGATCGTAGCCGAGGTCGGCGTCTTCCACATTTCGCAGCTCATCCACGTTTCCAGGTAGTTCGGAAGCCAAAATGCGTGTGCCACGTTGTTGGTAATCGTCAGCACCGGTACGCCGATGTTGACCTTGCTGCCTTCTGGCAATGCTTTGATGGTCAGCGGCAGGTAGCCGAGAGCGTGAAGCTTGCGAATGTGCGATGCGTCAAAGCCATTCGGGCCGACGAACGGGGCAACAAATGCGTCGAACTCTGCAACAACGGTGTCGATCGGTTGTTTGAAGAACGTTTCGTCCCAGAAGTAAACCAGTTCTTCAAGAAAGATCTTGAAGCCAGCCCACACCATCTTGTTGTCTTTGAATTCCTTCGGTACTGCAAAGTGCGCCATCGAACGCGGCGTGAAGTTGCTGTAAACCTTGTTCGTACCCTTCGGATACATCGGAGCGTGTCCGAGCTTGTAGCTGTCAACGCTAGTCAGTGCTGTTTGCAAAAAACGTCCCATCTTTGTTCCTCTCTAGTTAAAATGCAGGTTACTGCGGGTAAATGCACGACTCGATCATGCAGACTGCTTTCGCAGTTGGCAACGGTTTGTCGAGTAGCACGATATAAAAATCCGTTTCTGCGTGGTCGAAACTCTTGCCGAGAATCACACCAGTAGCTTCCTCTAATGTTGTGTCGTTACGACCGAAGCCACGCATCACAATCTTGTCATCTATTGCGAAATTCTTCTTCATTACTTCACCTCTGAAAGATCATTGATACACAGGATCTCATCAAACATTGGCTTGAGCACTTCCTTGCCTTTGCTGAAGATGCCGTGGGTCACACACAACACCAGCTTGGCATTTGACTTTGTGTCGCGGATGGCCTTGCCGAGCTCAATAAATGTTCGGCCGCCGTCACAGATGTCATCAACAACGAAGAACGTATCGTAACACATCACAGCGTCTTTGTCAATGGTTGTGGCAACAATTTCTCCAGTGGAGACGTCGCGCTGCTTGCCGGCCTCAATCACTGGCATCGGGGAGAAGCCCATCGCTTCGTCGCCAACTTCCTTCGACAGCTTGTAGATTTTCTTCAGTGCGCCAGCATCAGGAGACACAAGGCAGGGGTTCGGGTACCACGGTGCGTCGCCATCGCCAATCAGTGATTGATCAGTACGAAGCAGAGGGCGAATCTCTTGTCCCCACAGGTCCCACTGCGTTTTCACAGTCAACGTGCCCGGAGCGAACATACCAGCTAAGACATCACTATGCGGATCTTCGATGATGATCTTGTCAAAGCCACAGGAATTGATAATCTGCGCTGCTACCTGCAACGCAAATGGTTCACCTTCGACCATCACTCGATCTTGGCGAGCGAAGGGAAAGTACGGAATATACAGGACGATATCTTTGACGCCGGCGTTGCGCAATGCGTTGTTGAGCAGCAAAACATCGATCAGGTCATCTGACGATTTGAAGTAACATTCGATCTGCGCGCCAAACTTTGGGTTAATCGTCGACTCAATTCGGACACTGCGCTCGCCGCCCGGGAAAGTCCACCACTTGAGAATAGCAGGTTCTGCATCATTGTATAGCTTAATCATTGTTTTTCCTTTTGTTTATCTTCTGGTACTACGCCGAACGTTCGGTCTACCTTGCCGTCAACATAGCCAACGAGGCCGGCGCGTGTGAGATTCATTTCCCAACGGACTCGCTCAGACCACCAATAGTCATACGCTTTGCGACTCTCGTACAGCTTCTGCTTCGACTTTTTGCGATCGAAGTAAATTTCGATCTTAAAGATCAACCCGTCAGTCATAGCTTTCGACCGGCACTTTCTGCTTTTTGCTCAGATCAGTGTTTTTCACAATGAGCTCGATCGCCGCTTCTGACAGTCTGCGTTTGCTACCGCATTGGCTGATTGTCCATCCCGGAAGACAGTTGATGTAACCGTAGCGTGTATGACCGACGAATCCTTTGCCCTTTACGAGCTTGTGTAGGATGCCAGTAACTTTGATTGAGTACAGATGCTTTTCTTCGGTGTTCCAGTAATAACCTGGATACCGATCAAGCTGTACGAAATGTTTGGGGAACTTTACCATTAGAACATCTCTCCTTTGCTCGGGATGAATCCGTCTTCGGCCGTCTTCCGCTTAACGAACTCAGCAGTGACGCCGTGATAATGAATAGTGTCTCTGATGTTGCCGTAGTCATCTTTGACTTCGACGATGTGGTGATATGGATCAGACGATGTCGCAGTTGCGATATTGCCGTTTCTTGGATCAATGAATGTTTTCATCTTAGCCTTTCAGTAACTGAATTACGAATGGGCCGACGATCCATCTGCGAATTACTTCGCCTCTAGTATTACCGGCTTTAACCCAGTCGACTGTTCGAATGTGAAGTTTCATGTTAGTCTTTCAGTGAAAGAAGGTATTTCACGCGGTTGATCGTTTGGCGAGCAGATTCTGTGTCGCCCATTGCCATTTGTTCTTGCACATCCGACAGCAAAGAAGAAGCAACCGCACTCATACCACTGTCAAGATACGTCATAGTGGACTTGATCATAGCTTCGAACGCTTTCATATCTTCGACGCCAAACATTGTCAAACTGCGTGATATTGACATTGTTGCTCCTGTGCTGTTATCTAATAAGTAGATTATACGCTGATGCTATGGGGAAGTCAATAGATATTTGGCTCAAGAACCTTATTCAGAGCACCAATAATCATCAGTGTGGTCGGGTAGTGATCGCCGAGAACAGGGCGGCCCAAATCGGCAATTTCACGGAGTTGGGTCACGCAAAACTCAATGCGGGCCCTATCGCTATCGTTGAGTTGACAAATGTGATTAGTAGCAGTCATTGTCGCCTCGACCTTCAGCAAGCCCATCTGACCAGGCTGCATCTTTGGTTTCCTGTTCTTGCTTTTTGAACCAGGTCAAGAACTCGGCTTGGTCCCAGCACCCAGACAAAACTCGCTCGATCGCGACCTCGGGAGTCACCGGATCTTCCGGTGCTACGTATGGCTTAACACCAACGGCCCAAGCCGGCAGCGGATCAGTATCATCCTGGAGGTACCGATGACCATGAGGAGAATCTTTGTGTGCGTATGAGACTGAGGCCATTTTCAACTCCTGTACTGTTATCTAATATCGCTATTATACGCGGAGATTGGTAGAAAGTCAACCGGTATTATGCCGGAACTGGTTCGGGAGGTAGAAGAGAGTGAAGTCCAGGAAGGATGTCGTCGCGGACGAGCATCAAGCAGTAGCCCAGCATATTCAGACCAGTACCATCGACGCCCCAAAATTTGTCGCCCCAATCGTTCGTTTCTTCGAGGTAGAGGCCCATCGTCTTGAGCAGCTCGGAGGCTAACTCGGGATGCTGGGTGAATTTTGCGGTCAGCGCCTTCGTCATAGCGATGATGCGATAGTGATCCCAATCTGCTCGAAGGACGACGGTGCGTCCATACCTTTTTGCTGCTGCTGGGGTGAGTGACGCGAGGTGGCGTCGCTCAGCAAGGTCATCAGTCTTCTGCGCCATGAAGGCGGCTTCTGAGCTGCGATAGATGATGCCATCGCCGATGTCTACGTTGCAGACGTGAAAGTTACTGAGAAAGCGATATTTTCCGAAGAATCCGTAGATCCCTTTGGCTGTGATGGTTGGCAACTTCTCGCCGTTGACGATTTTCATGATGATCTTTCTATGATGAAACGCTATCTAATTTGTTGTTTATTGCAGTAATCAATGTTGCAATGCGTGCCTGTATTTTAAATCGATCTATGTCGTCGTAGTATTGAACTTCCCAGATATGGCTAGCTAATAAGGCAGCTAAAAATGTCCCTAGTCTAGAAAATCTGACGAACTCGTCCGAAACAACACTCAACGACAAAGTTGACAATTTTTCTATATCTTCATTCATTTGCCGCAAATCAATACCGGAAAGCAATAGATAAAATTCAATACTTTCTTCATCCTCAACTAAAAATTCACTTGCTCGCATTTTTGTTTTCTATGTCAGTACGCAAATCACGTAATTCTTTTGCTACAGCAGCTAACTCGGTCGACAACCACTTCCAAAATTCTAATCTAGTCGCCTTAGTCGCCTCGTCATGCTGGATATCTTCTTCCCTTAGAGCAGAAAATTCCTTCTCTCGGTCTGCAATTCGTTGTTTAATGATTTCGAGCTGGATTTTATTTTGCTCGTGTTGTTTCTTCCAGTACTCAATATCTCCGTCGTGCAATGCCCATTCGGCTTTATTTTGCTCGTGTTGCTTCTTCCAATCTTCCATATTACCTCTTGTGGGATGAAACTAGATTGACGATCCGACGTGCCCATCTGGGCTGGCTTCAGAGACATCCTGCACCACCACAGTGTAGGTCCTCGTCTGAAATACTCCCTTTGTCGGTAGGGTCGGTGGTTAGCCGTCTTTCGCAGCCATCGTCAAAACTATTGGTCCCCGGTGACGGTAACGATCCGCCCTCGTTCGGATTAGGAATCCAAAGACTGTCCAACAGACCGGAGATAAAACTATACAGGATGACGCCTTTCGGCATTATGACGGCTGTGCTACCGATACACTACGAGCAAGGAGTCGAACCTTGTCACGCCGTTTGGATTATGTATATTGCTGTAATCATCCTAAAACTTGTTACGTTAGGCATTGTATAGAAGCAGTCATTACCAATTCTTTGACTGCCTGTAGCTGCTTTTAACTGGACTACAGGGCGGGATTCGAACCCGCATGTTACTTTCTATATCAGTGCCTTGTGTTACATGAGATCAAACTTTCTCAACGGCGTTCGCTGCTCACCTTGTAACGGGTAGGTAGCAATTGCGGTGTGTTGCGAAATATCCGGCTCATAAAATATTTCATGCGCGATATCAAAATACTCGAGGTATTCTTTAATCGCCATCAAGTCGCCTTCGTTCTTTGCGCCAATAAGCACGGCGTTCGGAACACTGTCGCATTCTTGCTTCTTCCCGATGATATGGGTGATATGCGAAGTCTGAATAATCTGCTGCTGCGGGCTTAGGTCGCGCCTCGTGAAGAGGTACATGTACTTATCACTCATTTCGCATCTCCTTTCATCTTAAATGGGGCATTGCGTTGTGAGTATTTCGTAGTAGCTGCCAACCATCTTTCCCAGTTAATCGTAATCGGGCTATCATCCGCTAACGGATCAATAACCAAATCGCCTTCTTTTGCTTGATCAGTTGCGTGTTTAATCCCGTTAAGATCATGCGTGGTTCCTAAGTTAGAGTAAGCTTTGCCACTCCACCAAATACGAACATGGGTTTTTTCCATGCTCATCGAGAACGACTCCTCGCATAATCCTAGTAACGTTCCATCTTCATCTTTTCGAAGGACGACTCGAATAGGCAAGAATCGAATTAACTCTGCGGGGGTTTTCAAGATCAAAATAAGTTCAGCTTGTTCGCTCATTTCATCACCTCACGCATCTTAGCCATAATTTCTGGCGTAAATTCAAAACCAAATTTCCTACTCAACTCCTTCATTCTTGCTTCATACATCGCCGAGCTTCTTGCTTCGTCTTGCGGCCAAGTAAACGGCGGGTTAAACACGTCGCGAGCTTCACGACGGGCGGCGATAAATCCTTGCCAATCAACTGCTCCATTGTTCAACTTCGTGCTGTTTGTAATTTCAGTAAATCCACGCTTTAGATCGAACCCACGGATCGCATTGTAAATAATGTGGTCTGCTGCGGTGCGATGAATCCCATTCTTCCAAATGGTTTTTGCGCTAAGGTATTGCTCTTTTGTGATAATGTGGTTCATTTTGTAGTCCTTTGTCGTAATGTACTTCAGTTTGTGTTGCGCTAATTTCATACTGCCAAACTGGTGTATTACGGGGGACCGTGATCATTGCATTCACGTAAACGGCTTCATGTTTGCTTCTCCTTTCAGTTAGTTAGTTGCTTCTAAATCTTTAACTCCGGCCCGAATGCTAAACGCGGTTACTAGCCGTTCGGCATCATCTTTAGAGCTAAATTGAAACTTAAACGAATAGCCTGGGCGATATAAGAAATTACCAGCACGTCCATTATCGATCACACTGTGATACAGTCCGTTTACTAGCACTGTACCCTCTTCGATCAGTGGCGCAATTATTGCGTCAAGATCTTCGATATACTTGATGTTATCTGGCGTGTCTATGTCTACTTCATATCGCATAGCTATCCTTACTATTTATGCCTGGTGGACCGTACCAGACTCGAACTGGTATTCCCGGGTTTGCCACAAAACGGCCCACTGTAAATCTTCTATCTGTTCACGGCCAGTTAATGCCGTTACGCTGACAATGCGCCTGCATGCCGTTAGCGTGGTCAAATCCTTCCATACGTGCCTTTTCCAACCACACTGCCATTGCTCCCGCCATCAAAATCTTTTGTTCTTTAGTGAGCGGCGTTGACCCTTTTGCTATCGTGTCTGCTACTAATTCTGCTGCTTTACTGTAGTCCATTTCTTTCTCACTTCTAAAATATTGGTACCTCCCACGGGGGTCGAACCCGCATCAACCGGGATTGAAAGCCCGTCGCTCTGCCATTGAGCTAAAGAGGTGTTAAATTCGTCTCTTCTTCCAATCATATTCGGGTCCAGTAACATCAACGCCGGGATTTCCGACGCTGTCTGGATGCTCGCAACTCATTACAACGTGGCTGATTCCCTTACCATCCCGCTGATCTTTTCGCAGCGATTCAGAAAATCTTAAAGCATCAGCCATTCGTCCCTTCGTAAAGTCCACAAACAGAGGCTTCACTCCTGCGGAGGTGCTTGTCCAATAAACTCTATACACTGTGCTGTCCATGTTCTTATTATAACAGGACTAAGGAGAAAAGCAATGATTTTGGATAAATACTATTTTAAGGAGTACGCTATGTTCAGTTTTCTACTAGGATTAGCAATTGGGGCTGCTTTTGCTCCGTTTTGGATGGGCATTTGGAACACTTACATTAAGCCAATGATTGCAAAATTTACAGCTAAGAAGCCGTAAGTTAGACCGTAAACGATTCTCCACAACCGCATTCACCGCGAATGTTTGGATTGGAGAATTCGAATCCCTCACTCAACCCCTTCCTCACGTAATCTACCTCAGTGCCGTCTAAAAATATCATCGACTTTGCGTTGATGATTACTTTCACGCCGTGCTGCTCAATGATCGTATCGTCCTCATTTGGAACATCGCAGAATTCTATGACGTAGGATAACCCAGAGCATCCCGAAGTTTTGGTTCCGAGTCTAAGCCCTAATCCTTTGCCTCGATTGGTGATTGCGGCTTGCACATGAGCTGCTGCATTTTGTGTGATAGTAATCATTGTGATTCCAGTTGTGGTGCGATATGTTTCGCATATTCTGCGTATAGGACATCATACTGCAAAATGTGATCAATCAATATACTTTCGACTCCGTCTGTCAAATTTTGGTAGTCGCTGCGCAATGCGTTTTTGATCTCTCGTTCTAACATCGCTAGCAAGATAGAATGCGCTACAATATGGGTTCCGATGAAAGGGAAATTCATATTTTGCATTATGAGTATCTCTCGATCTGCGTGATTAGTAAAATCATGCAGCATAGTATCCAATGCGTTATTTACCCCGTCGTAATCATTATGACGAACTTTTTCTAATACTACATCAAGGATGTTAAACATTTCCCAATGTTCTGTGTCTATCTCTTCAATTCCTAATTTCAGTGTATCAAACTCAATTAACGTCATGATGATTATGGCTTTCGATCAATGCGAAGCAATTGTCTAACGTCTTTCAACATCGCTGATGCATATTTTGCATAGAGCACATCATAAAATTCAATGTGACTAATTGTATCTTGAGCGAAGGTTACTGCGTCGTCAGCAGTTGCTTTCTTATTTTTTACGTTGTCTAATAATGCGATGGCTTTAATCATTAGTAACGAATGTTCTACCTTGTGTGTATCTATGAATGGAAATTTTAGTTGCTTCATGTATCGAACTTCATTTTTAAAATGACGATCGAACATTGATACAAGCTTAGATAGCGTCGCGATACTGTCTTGTTGCGTCTCGAACTCATGTAGCAATACATTAACAGTATTGATGATCGAAACGTGCTCGTCATCAATTTCTGCAATGGCCATCGACAGTGGCGGCGGAAGTGTTACCATACGAAATTCCTAGGTTATACGGTATTTATCTAATACCCTTAAATTTCAGCTTTTAACGTGAGTTGTTTCTTCTTATAGTCTGCGACAGCAGCCTTAATTGCATCTTCGGCAAGTATGGAACAATGTATTTTCACTGGCGGGAGCGAAAGTTCTTCTGCAATCTGAGTATTTTTAATCTCGATTGCCTGGTCAACAGTCTTCCCTTTGACCCACTCTGTTACTAACGAGCTAGAGGCAATTGCTGATCCGCAACCATAGGTTTTGAATTTTGCATCAGTGATGATACCTTCAGCATCAACTTTGATCTGAAGCTTCATGACATCCCCGCAAGCCGGGGCCCCGACCATGCCAGTGCCAACAGTATCGTCTTCCTTGTCTAACGAGCCAACGTTGCGCGGATTTTCGTAGTGGTCTAGCAATTGAGTAGAATAAGCCATATCGTCCTCCTAACTAATAATAGTTCTTATCTAGTATTTATGTCAGAGTAAACGAGTAGGGTATTATTTCATGCGAAATGGTCGATGATTAGTCGACCATTTCAAGGTATTGCAGCAGGTCAATCAATGTGAATGAATTTGCCCATGAATTTATTCACAATCCCTTTCGCAATTAAATCAGCTAGCGTGTTGCTGACCACATGCCCTTTATCGTAAGCAATGATCTCTTCAGCCCACTTCTTAGCTGCGTGAGCAACTATTGCTTCCCTCAGACAAATTATGTGGTCGAGGAAAATTGCTAGAACAACTTCTTTAGGCCAGTTAATTGGATCTAAGGAATGCAGTAACGTCGCGATCGCAACAGCATTCTCTTTCCACTTCGTTTCTAATGCAGCGATCGATTCGCCTTTCTTAACTGCCCGAACTACGTCAGCAGCAATGCTAACATGGTTTTTTAGCAATTTAGCGAACGACATCGCTGCTTCAGTTCCATAATGTGGTGCTAGAATCTCGCCTATATCGTCTTGATTCATCATAAGACGCTCTACAACCGTAGGAAGATCCTCAAGATCATGCATTATGCTTGTGATAGCATCACGAGTAAAACTGATGTGATCGTCCCAATGGCTAGCAACGTCTAATCTAAAATGCGCGATTGCATCAATCTCGTCAATTGGCTTTGATGTTGTTGACCCATACAGAGAATCGACTGGCATTTTGTTCGTCGATATTCTTGTTGATTATGTCGTACACTCCTAAATTTTTGTAGCAGCAACACCCAAACAACTCAGCATCGATCAAAATTAGGGCCGGGGATTTTTCTACTACTGCTGATAACTCAGTTATGTTGGCGCACGGGTTAATCTCGCACATTTTCAATGTCACCAGGTAATTCATGGTGGGTTCTGAAATATTTTCTAGTCCGGACCGCAGATATGCGATAACAGGCAACGCATCTAATTTGCGGTCTGCTGGTTTGGTGCCATCTAATGTTTCAGTGATATCAGTCATGTATAACTCCTAGTTTGTATTAATACTTACCACCGAATCTTAGGATATGCAAATAAACTATTTTAAACTACAACTTTTGTATACGTTTCAAAACGTTAGGCGCAGGCAGCGAAAAGGTGTCTGCATGGCAGCAAACAACCTTAGATTATCTTTTCCTAGGGCGGGCCACGACCTTAGGTGATGGTGGCAATCCAGGCGGTGGGGTATAGGTAATCCTATACATAATGACACTCCTTATTATGCATACAATTACTTACTCTAATGTTCTATCGGCCGATTTAGACATCTGTCAGAATACTACGTCCGTACGAAGATTCAGCCACAAAAAAGCCTACTACCTGGTTAGATAGTAGGCTGTTTGGTTCTAGGTCGTCCGCATCCCTAGATTGTGTCTTCCCAGTTCAGTATTATTTGGCCTGGTGGATTTCTTGGTGAAGAGCAGCGTCAACACTTACCCGTATCGCCGAGCGGATTTAAGTTCTTGCTATGCTTACCCTATATTATTTATAGCTGTCTGCTGACCAGCGTTCCCAGACATGTTACCAAAATTAGACAGGTTCTGATTAACGCCTTGGATCTGACTGTTATAGACGCCACCACCGTTGTATCCGCCGCCGTAGTATCCTCCATTGTATCCCCACGGGTAATATCTCGACGGATAGAATGGATAATATGGTTGATATGAATTATATGGCCACATAGTGATTCTCCTTAATAAGGGCCGGCAGCGTAAATTCTAGCGTACGGGCCACCGCAACCGTAGCCATAGCCGTTATAAATGCGGCCGCTGCCACAATAACCGTAACCGTAGCCGTAGCCACAACCACCGTAGTACGGACCTGGATAGTACGGATAACCCGAATAGTACGGATAACCTGAATAGTATGGATACATGATGATCTCCTTTTAACATGTAAGCACCGATACGGATGTGCTCATATGTACTTATTGGGAGAATCTGTAGATTTTGATGTGCGGCCGTGCTATCACACGCCTGTATATTTGGCAAGCCAAGCTTGAAATTGCTGATTTATAATCGGCACGGAGTTCTGCTGCCAGTTGAGTTCACAGGCTTCACATAAGATTACACCTGTGCAACGGTGTTTTAAGTCGATTGGATTATGGCATGATGAACACGTTGTTTGCATTGTGTATTTATACTCATGCACAGTTGACAGTGCTCGGTAACGAGAGACTAGTGAATCAGACATACTTTACAACTCCCGTTCAGATACAATTTCGCCCCATCACAAACTAATGTGATAGGGCGAGCGATATTACAGCCCTAGTTTTGCTACGGCTGAATCATAAATCCTGTTATACACACCTCTGAAAATCTTCTTCAGCACCATCGAAATAGTGTCAATGAAGTCTTTCGTGAAGTTTTCTGCGAAGCTGAATGGCCACACAATAACCCACGCAACAATCGTATCCCACATCTTTGCCGGCAACAGTTGTGCCGCTACTCGTTTCCGTTCGGGTTCACTAGCCCCCTTAGCTGCTTCTACTGTTGTGTCGACGTGACGTTTATACCGCCATACGCTCCAACCCAACCCAACCACTAGATATCCGCCGGCGTACATCGCCATCGTTGCTGCTGGAATGCTAAAGTAAAAGAATGCGGAGATACCAGCAACTAATGCTGTGAATACAGCAAACCCTCGCCAGTTACTGTGTTCGAACAAAATGCCCAAAATAAACAAAATGCCAATCGCTTGCCAAGTTACAACATACGCGGTAAACAGTCCTGCAAAAAAGTCCAACATTGCAATCTCCATACGGTTGTGCTACGGTTAATGAAACAAAAATTTGATGCCGCTCAGGAATTGAACCTGACGCTACCCTATCTTCCTGGCCGGTCCTTGCATTTGTCGGCATTGGCAAGTTTTTCGGTGTTCCAGTGTAGTAGCACAGCAAATTTGGTAGTCCCTGAGGGATTCGAACCCTTCCCGTTGCAGCCCATCTGACCACTCTCCAGAGTTTATAAAACTCCGCCGCTCACCAAAGCTAGGGACCAAAAGCAAATGGGCATCCTGATACGAACAGTGCCTTCACCGGGCAGCGAAACTGACTATCTCGAGATTCGTCGAATTCACACCCCTTAGTTGAGGCCTCTGCCGTCTCAACCCATCTACTTAATTGGGGTGGCTAGTGGGTAATGCTCCCACTTATCTGCATTCACAGTGCAGAACCTTACTTTTAGGTTATAGCCACATCTAAACGGTTTTGTCCCAAACCACGCTTTCCCTTCGAAGCTACTTACGTGGACGGCCAACTCTTCGACCCTGGCCTTCATTATTTTTGCGGGTAAATGCGGGGACTGCTTTGGCTCGTCCTGCAGAGACTTTCCAACTCAGGTAAAACCGTTTAGATGTGACAACAATCGCAATAACTTTTGTTGACTGCTCGCAGTGTCACCTACGAAGAATTTCGCCACTAGCGCGTTATTGTGCGACATACCTAGTCCAGTTAGCTAGACCGAACGTTAAACAGTAAGGGGGAATTTACCCCACCGCCAAGTCGTGTGACCGTTAGTGTGTCACGGACTCAAGTTACTGACTAGCTGCAACATACCTAATCAGACCTGATGCACTACGCTTCTAGTTACTACTTTTACCTGCCTGGTTGCTTACGGCAGTGCCTTGTTTCCCACGACGAGAATTTTGTCTCAGCCACAGTCAACAAAAGTTACTACAAC
>Ga0302215_10002094_pt1 | contig 13884 bp, 7 predicted proteins | sample II_Fen_N3_1_FD_194580 | JGI IMG/M metagenome (GOLD analysis project Ga0302215, IMG submission 194580) | Peat permafrost microbial communities from Stordalen Mire near Abisko, Sweden - II_Fen_N3_1 | ecosystem: Environmental > Terrestrial > Soil > Wetlands > Permafrost | place: Sweden: Abisko...
ATAGATGGCAAAGCTATGGGATTGACTTTGAGAAAAGAAAACGGCAGACAAAAAAAAAGAGATACTCAAAATAAGAGGACTCCATTCTTTTCTGGCAATTCATACCGTTTCCATACCGTATGTAATTGCTAATTGTTCATTATTGATCATTAATTACATATACAATGTATTCACAAAACAGACTTGACTAACTCAGCTTTCTTTTAAGGTTTTGTACGCATTAATTTATCAGAAACTCCTTACAATCCCGTATTCCTCCGGTAACTACTTTTATAAAGTAGATACCCTTTGGGAGGTTTAGTTGGTTTAAATTTACCGTTTCAGTTTGCAGCCCGGCATTGTCATATCGTTTTTCCGTTTTGTATACTACAACTCCGGGGAGGCTGCACAGTATAATCTGCACTTTGCCGGCATGAACATTGCTGAGTTTTATCTGCACCTGATCCCTGGCCGGGTTGGGTGATAAAACAAGTTGAATATCCGTGGCAGATTCCTGAACCGGATCATTTAACCCTGTTAATACAGTTGGTGGAGACAGGTACTTTTTGAAGAAGTTATAGATTGTGGTTAGAGCAGCACCGGTTTGGGGAACAGCATGCCCGGTACCGTAATTGGTCATGGAGGAGGTGGGGACTCCCAGTGAGTCGAGCTTAGCCTTGAAATGCTTTATCTGATCCTGATAATAAGATGCATCATCGGTGTTGTAGAAAAAAATAACAGGTGCTGTGGCAGCAGTTTGAGCCAGAAAAGCAGAACCCTGGGATTGCCAGAGAGCATAATTGCCTGCCAGGGTTCCCCAGGCTAATGGGCAATTGGTCGTGAGGTTTCCAACGTCACTTTCTGAAGTATTATAAATTTGGGTATAATCGAAAACACCCGATCCGAGTGCAGCTACCTGTACATCATCGGACGTGCCAATGTATAAGCCGGCATTTTCATAAGTTGATACAGTCCGGTCGCCGATAGCCATTGATCCGGCAGTGGATCCGCGAGAAAATCCATAGATTCCTATCTTTCCGGAAAGTCCCAGTTGAGCTCCAAGTACCCGCAGGGTACGGACTGCTGATTTTACCTTTTGAGCCGCATCGGGATTTGTTTCAAACGATCCATACGCTTTATTATTGGTTGCATTCGCAGGCTTGCCATTTCCCCAGGAACAGTATTTAGGGTGGTCGGCAATAGCCCAGGCAATGCCGTTGGCCGGTGCACCCTCCAGAAAAGAATCATTAAATCCGGCCAGTGTATTTCCCAGATTCAGACGTTGGTCTTTGTAAATATCCGTGAACTTCATGATTGAACCATCATAGTTGGGATAACTGTTACTGTATGAAAAGGATAAAACAACCGGCACGGTCACAGAAGCATTTGCCGGATAAATGATGTCCATGTGTAGCGAATCTCCCACTGTATATTGATTAGCTACATTATAAACCGTGGGATCGTCTTTGAAGTAAGATACATCGCGCGCTATTCTGTAACCTTCGAATAGAACGTATGATCTGTTTTTAGAACAGGTGCTTAGTCCGCAAAATGATCCGGAGTTGATAGCTGTATTAATCGTTATTATGTCTGCATTAATAGTAGGAGTAACAGCCTTTGTATTATTGGCGTAATTAAGTTCGATCACACGATAACCTTTTGAAAGTAACCAGCTCACATCAGTAACATTTGTGTTTTGTCCTATCTTTTTAAGTCCCAGGTTTTCGAGGTAGACAACAGTCAGGTAATTACCTGAAAAATCTTTGACGGGCGTAGTGGGGTCGGTTGTTGTATAAACGATGCTGCTCCCGGTAACATTGCTGTTCCAGGTGCCGGTTGCGGCAGGTGAGGTTGCAGATACAAAAAGCAGAATCAATCCCGGTATTAATGTGCGAAAATGTATATTTAATTTCAAATTATGTTTTATTTTATAATAATGATGGGTATTAAAGTTTAACTTTCCAGATACTCAGCGTTTTTTTTGTGACCTTAAAGGATCCGGTAAATGAAAAAATACAAATTAAAAGAAATACTACATAGTATTGGATAGACGTGCGTTGCAGCCTTATGTACTCTGCGATGAGCATTGTAAAGACCCTTTTGTATGTTCAATTTGTGAGTTAATTTGTATCATTTCAACGAGTATAATGATCAATCCGAATCGGTCTGCTTTATAGATCATTTATATATTTGAGTCCACTGTAATAAGTCATTGGATTAATATCTGAAATTATTGAATTAAAAATTATCATGAAGAGACTGTTTATAAGAGCTTTTCTCTATTTATTCGAATCAGTTAACAGAGCTGATTATTTGATTTATTGTTTTATAGTTAGAAAAGTCAAAATTTATATATAGTTTTGTGCACGATCTAAAAAATTATATTTGCAAACAGACATCACTATAGAAGTGAAATTATTTTGCATGCCGGGAATCTATCACAATATCATGAAAGAAGAACATTATTTACTTGTTGAATTGAAACAAGGCAACAAAGAGGCATTCTCTTTAATATTCCAAAAATACTATAAAGACTTAGTTTTATTTGGAGGTAGTTTGCTGCGTGATAAGTTTCAGTGTGAAGATATTGTTCAAAATGTATTTTTAAAATTGTGGAGAAACAGGGAGACGTTGGAGATTGAAACCTCATTGAAATCATTTTTAATACGATCGGTTCAAAATAGTTGCCTGGATGAGTTACGACATAAAGTTGTTATTCGCGAACATGAATCGTATTCACAGTCATTTTATGCCTCTGATAATATGGATACCGAACATTATGTTCTCTATTCAAACTTGGAAAGTCATTTAGAAGAAGCACTAGGCAAATTACCTGAAGTCTGCAGAATAGCCTTCGAGATGAACCGGTTAGAAGGCTTAAAATATAGAGAGATTGCAGAAAGATTAAATGTTTCAGAGAGAACAATTGAAGTTCGTATTGGAAAGGCTTTAGGATTACTTCGTGAGTATTTAAAAGAGTTTTTTGTATTCTTGTTGTTGATATCAGGTAACTGGAAATGATTAATAAGAAAAAACTTTCAAATTTTACATAAAATAATTGTGGTAAAACTATTCTAAAACGTCTTTTCGTTAGACAGAGAAATATACATGCAGAAAGAAGATAAAATAGAAGCGTTGATTGTTAAGTCGTTTTCAGGGAATATTAGTCCAGAGGAAAACGAATCAATAAAAGAATGGGTGAATGAATCAACCCAAAACATTCGATATTACCAGGAATTGAAAGATATTTGGCAGGTTATACATCCAGCCTTTTCGCCTGACGAAATAGATGTTGATAAAGCCGAAAGAAAAGTCATGGGATTAATACAGGAAAGAAAATTAATTAATTCCAGTATATTTATTTTGTGGCAACGTGTGGCAGCAGTATTGATAATTCCGGTAATAATGTTAGCGGCATATTTATCATATAATCAATCAAATCGTTCTTCTTCAATAGCCTATCAAGAAATAACTTCACCATTTGGAACAAGTTCAAAGGTCGATTTGTCAGATGGATCAACTGTATGGTTAAATTCCGGTAGCAAGTTAAGATATCCTGTGGTCTTTACCTCCAATGAACGAAATGTTTATTTATCGGGAGAAGCATTTTTTAAAGTTCATTCGGATAAAAGCCATCCATTTATTGTTGAAACAAAAGGACTCAATGTTACTGCAACCGGTACACAATTTAATGTTGAGGCATATGCATCAGACAGCATAACAGCAGTAACATTAGTTGAAGGAAAGGTAAATGTAAAAATGGTTGGTGACAAAAACGTACATCTCAATCCAAATGAACGGATTGTTTTCAATTCAATTACTAATAATTACAACTTGACCGAAACTGATGGTCAGCATTGGGGGCTATGGAAGGATGGTATTCTTGCATTTAGAGATGAACCGTTAAATGAAGTTTTTAAACGCATTGGAAGAACCTTTAATGTAGATATCGTTATTAAGGATGATAATATTTCGCATCAGCTTTATCGGGCTACATTTCAAGGTGAATCGTTTGATGAGATATTACGGTTGCTAAAAATATCAGCTCCTATTAAATATAAAATATTGGAGAGAGAAAGAAAACCGGATAATCAATTTAATAAAGAAAAAATAGAAGTTTATAAAGTAAATTAGAAAAAGTGTAGTTTTAAAACCCCACATAAAAATAAAATAATTTTTATTTTTTATGTGGGGTTTCTTTTTTGAAACGTCTTTATTATACAAGCGGAAAATAGTACGTCAATTTCAATATAGTATATGAGTGAAATTTCATTACAATAGATTGAAATTTAAATAGTTTTTAAACAACCCATAAAATCTAAAAAAAATGAGAAATAACATATAAATAACTCCCTCACTTTAAAAATGCAGAAATCCTTTCTGAAATGTTACGAGTTTTCAAAAAAGTGACTAACTAATATATCAATTAACCTTTTAATACATATGAATCTAGCTTTAAAGAAAGAAATGAATTTAAAAAAGGAATCACTGAACTGGATTCCTCTCAGACGATTTTGTCTTGTTTTTACTATGTTCACAGTAGTAATGCTTTTTAATTCAAAAGGATACGCGCAATCAAAAGTAGTATCATTGGATATGAAAAATGTTTCTGTTGAACAAGTTTTAAATTCTATTGAATCAAAGACAGTTTATCGGTTTTTATATAACAAACAATTGGTTGATGTTAACCGAAAAATTACAATTGTAATTGACAAACAAGAAATATCACAGGTATTGGTTGAGATATTCAAGGGGACGGATATAAAATTCAATATAAGTGGAAAACAAATAGTATTGAGTAAACTTGAAAAGAAATTAGTTTCAGAATCTCAAAGAAAAATCTCCGGTGTTGTAATAGATGAAAAAGGTGAATCTATTATTGGTGCAACTGTAATTTTAAAAGGAACAAAAATTGGGACTGTTACTGATGTAAATGGTAAATTTGCATTAGAAGTTCCGGGTAATAGCCAGATTCAAATAACGTATATCGGTTTCGCCCCTCGTATTATAGATATTGACGATAAAACCAACTTCAATATTTCACTTTTTGAAGATACTAAAAAATTAGATGAGGTAGTGGTGGTTGCTTATGGTGTACAAAAGAAAGTAAATCTTTCCGGATCTGTCTCATCTGTTAACTTTGAAAATCTGGGTGAAACCAGGGCTGTAACTAACTTATCACAGGGACTGGAAGGTACCATACCCGGACTGTTAGCTCAACAAAGTTCAGGTCAACCCGGTTCAGATGGAACTTCAATTACGATTCGCGGGCAAGGAACACTAAATAATTCATCGCCATTAGTAATTGTTGATGGGATTGTAGGAAGTTTGAGTGATGTAAGTCCCAATGATGTAGCTTCAATTTCGGTACTAAAAGATGCAGCATCATCCTCTATATATGGATCCCGGGCAGCTAACGGAGTTATTTTAGTTACTACAAAACAAGGAAGTAAGGATAAGACCCGAATTACCTATAACGGATATTACGGTTTACAGAATCCAACTTTCCCAATCCAGATTGTGGACAATTACCCACAATATATGGAAACAATTAATCAGGCATATAAAAACTCAGGAAATATTGCTCCTTATGGTCAATCCATAATTGATGAATGGCGTGCAAATTCACCTTTAGATCCACTAGTTTACCCTAATACAAATTGGTTTAACGCAGTTTTTAAACCATCCGTTACTCAGGAACATACAGTTCAGGCAAGCGGAGGTAATGACAAAATAAATTATCTTGTTTCAGTAGGTTATTTTGGGAATAATGGTAGCATGCCGAAAACCGACTTTAACAAAATAAGTTTTAGAGCAAATCTGAATGCTCAGGTTACACCATGGTTTACATTAGGAACTATTTTGAACGGTTATAACAGTACTCAGCAACTCGCTGATGTAAGTACCTATATGGGATATATTAGTAATTCATCACCAGGAACATTGCCACGTTCACCTGATGGAAGAACAGGTGGTGAATGGGCACCCGGAGGAACAGTTCAGGCAAATAATGTATTTTCTAATTTCGATCAGACAAATGATCTTCAGACTACTACTCGATTTTTGGGAAAGTTAAGTGCCTTAATTACAATTTCTAAAAATTTTACGTGGAATAACAGTGTATCTGTAACAATAAATAATGGTTTCGAAAATCAGAATAACCAACCAACACAACTTTGGAATTTCAAGACGAATACTGTTCTTAGGAATTCCGGAACCATCACAACCACATTATTAAATAGTTATACTTTATATAGTCGATTGGTGCTTGATTCTTATTTAAAGTATTCTTTAAAAATAAAGAAAGATAACTCTATCGATTTTATTGCCGGTTATAATCAGGAATATGAAAAAGAAACAGGAACTGCCTCCACAGCCTTTGATCTGTTAAGCATAGAAACTCCTGTTATGAATACAGCAACCACTCCTTCTACAATTAAAGGGGGATATGCCGACAGGGCATTGCGCTCTTACTTTGGACGTTTAAATTATAATTTCACTGATAAGTATCTGTTAGAAGCTAATCTACGTTACGATGGTTCATCGAAATTTTCAAAGGATGGACGTTGGGGATTATTTCCATCATTTTCAGGTGCATGGCGTTTGTCGCAGGAAGGATTTATGAAAGAAGTTACATTTATTGATAATTTAAAATTACGTGCTTCATGGGGAAAGTTAGGAAATAATCGTACAGATGATTATGGAACGCAGGCAATTTATAAATCCGCCAATGTAGTCCTGGGAGAAATTGTTACACCGGGTGCCGCTCCATCAGCATTGACAAATTCAACATTAAAATGGGAAACGACCTCTATGACAAATATTGGTACTGACTTTGGTTTATTTAAATCCCGTTTAAATATTGTTTTTGATGCTTTTTATAAATTGACAAATGATATCCTGATAAAATTACCAATTCCAACTGTACTTGGTGGCTTAAGTGCCCCGAATCAGAATGCAGGGATAGTATCAAATCGTGGCTTTGAGTTTTCACTTTCATGGAATGATAAAATTGGTAAAAGTTTTAAATATGGCATTTCAGGGAATTATACATTTGTAAGAAGCAGAGTGGAAAAATATCGTGGAACTGTAGCAACTTACTCTGGAAATACAATACTGCAGGAAGGTTTAAAAATATATCCGTTTTATATCCGCGAAGTTGAGAGCATAGCTACTCAAGACAAAATAGATGAAATGATTGCCGCCGGATATAAATTTTATCCTTCAACTCCAAAACCCGGAGATTTTATTTATAAAGATCAACAAAAAGAAGGAGAAACAGGATACAAAATTATTAATGATGATGATCGTGTTGTAAAAGGTACTTCAGTTCCTGAAGATTATTTCGGGCTTACACTCTCGGCTGAATATGCAGGATTCGATTTCTCTGTTTTATTCCAGGGAATAGCAGGAGTAAATAATTATTTAAACAGTACCTGGTACACGAATGTACTTAAGAATGGAAGTTTAATAAATAAAAAATTTCTTAATGCGTGGTCCATAGATAATCCTACCAGTAAAATTCCAGCCATCACTTCGGATGATGCAGGTAGAAATACAGTTGCAAATGATTTCTGGTTACAGGATGGATCATATGTCCGTGTAAAGAACATTCAACTTGGATACACTTTTTCGCGACAATTAACAAAAAAAATTGGCATTCAGCGCTTAAGATTATATGCCAGTGCAGAGAATATGTTCACTTTGACCCGATTTGAAGGATTAGATCCTGAAGTTTCAGCAACAGACAGTTATCCCAATATGAAACGTATTGTAAGCGGAATTTCAATAACATTCTGATAATACGATTAAATTAATACTAGAATATGAAAAAGATATATTATTTTTTATTTTTTGTAATAGTCCTTTCTTCAGGGTGCAACGATGGTCTATTAGATACACGTCCTCTGGATGGAATTGGTTCAAATTTCATGTGGAAAACGTCAAATGATGCCGATCTGGGGGTAGCAGCAATATACAATGCGGTACGTTCAAAGGAAGCATTTTTGAATTATGGATTGAATGATGGATTTACTCCCATAGCTTTTATTATGAATTCGGGGAGTTCATTTGATGAATATCGACAATATAAATTTTGTATTAACACTGCGACATCGAGTGAATCTATATTTAAACAAAAATGGTCCGATTTGTACAAAGGAGTAGTCCGGGCAAATGACGCAATTGCGAATCTACCCAAGATTGAGGCAATTGATTCAATCAAAAGAGAAACTTTACTAGCCGAATCAAAATTCTTACGTGCACTCTTTTATTTTGATTTGTTGAGTTTTTATAGTGGACATGATAAACGCGACCCGGGAGTTCCATTGTATATTGAACCGGCTAATTATGAAGACGCTTATTTACCAAGGAGTAATCCCGGCCAGATCAGAGCTTTAATGATACATGATTTGGAAGAAGCAATACCACATTTGCCATTCACTGCAACTAAAGGGAGAACTAATCAGGTGGCTGCAAGAATGTTACTTGGTAAAGTTTATTTATACAATGGAGATTGGTTGAAAGCTTCAAATGTATTTGGTGGAATTATTTCAGATAATATTGCGAAGGGTAATCCATATCAGTTATATAATGATTATGGTAAATTATTCCAGTTAGCAGGAGAAGATAATAAAGAATCGATTTTTGTAATTTCAAATCTTCCAATTCAGGATTACGGTGGTTGGGCTGATTTGCTCTATAGTAACAGGTCAGGTAATTGTGCAGGAACCAACACATTAATTCCTACTACTTATTTGGTTGACTCTTATCAGAAGAAAGATGGTTCTGATTTTGATTGGACCGTTTACAAAGCAGCGAATCCCGGTTTCTCATGGGATAATAAAACAGAAGTTGATAAACTTTTTGCAACTAGAGACCCACGTCTGGAAGCATCTATTATTCGACCATGGGGATTGTTCGTCGGAACTTCAAATAAAACTTTTGAATTTCGTCCTACTTACGATGCTAAAATTCCACCAGCAGTAACTTATGAATGCATGAGAACGAGTAATAGCAGCAACGATCATTACAGTTGGAGAAAATTTGTGAATGTTGGCAATGAAACTACAATTCGTCGTAGCTCTCCAACTGACTGGATAATTATGAGATATGCCGATTTGCTTTTACTTTTTGCAGAAGCAAAAAATGAGGCTGAAGGTCCTACTGATAGTGTTCATTGGGCAATTGACCAAATACGTCAACGTCTTACTGTGAATATGCCAAAAATTAAAACAGGGATATCTCAGGAAGAAATGCGAAATTCTATTCGAAATGAACGTGCATGGGAACTTGCCGGAGAAGGTCATAGATATGGCGATTATCGAAGATGGTATAAATATGATCCTACTTTTGATATGACAACGTTGAACCATGTGATCAAAGGTTTTAGGGGAAATGCTGTAAATCCACAAGGTGGTACCAGGGTGTTTGAAATCCGCAATTGGCAATTTGCAATACCTCAAAGTGAAATTGACCTTAACCCATATCTGGAGCCTCAAAATACCGGTTGGGAAAATTAATCTATTGAATGAAGCAAATTGAACAATTAAATATTAGAATTTGCTTCATTCATTTAAATAAAAACACATCAACAATCCTTAAAATAATTTTATGAAAACAAAATCTTTACTTTTGGCCATAGTAGCCTTAATTTCAGTTTCAACATTGATAGCACAAAATCAAGTTGTAAGTTTTTACTTTGCAGGTGCCGGGGTATCCGGATCTGACACATACCTCATGGGAGTTGTACCTGCTGGTTTCTTTAACAGGGTAAGTCGGACACAAACTTCAGATAAAACTGATGCAAAAGGATGGGCCTACGTTGCAGGTACAAACATAAATACTGGTGACGTTTATATTAAAGTAGCACCCACAACAACCAATAATTTACAGGCAAAAACTGCTACAGGCTCTACAACCGATCCGAATAATATGCTGTTTACTTCCGGATTATACAGAACTGATGGTAACACACCTAATGCAGTTCAGGCAATATTAACTATGAATAGCACATATGCACAAAATGGATATGATCTTTATGCCTACTATCGTAATCCAACATCCGGAAGAACAAATTGGGTAAAATATTCCATCCCAGGATCTGATGTTTTTTTCAGTGCTGCATCAGGTATCTATCCAAATCCTTTTAAACGGAGTATCGCTTCAGTAGCATCCGATGTTACAATCGATGCCAATTATGCTAAATTTGAATCATTGACAAGCACTTCTCTTACATTAACAATCGAAGATCAGCTCAGTACTGAAGTAAATACAGGTTTATGCGGTTTGCAATTAGTTGAAAAAGTTCCGGCTCCAATTGCTACAGCAATTAAGGATGGAACTGACCTGGTATTAAATTGGTCGGCAGTAACTAAAAGGCAGGGTATGAATGCAACCGATGTAAGTTATATTGTAAATATTTACACCAAAGTTGGAAGCGTCATTACAAAATTGGTAACAGATGCTCCCACTACGGATGTAAGTTACAGATTACCAAATGCACCAAGTGGTGCTATTTATTACACTGTACAATCAAAAGACACATATACACAAAGTCTTTTGAAAGAGAATTCAATAAGTATTACAACAGCATTATCAACCAATTTTACTACAGTTCCTTACTGTAACAGAAAAGGGAATGTGCTAACAATTAGCAAATTAATGGCTGGGAGTATGATATCAGTGACAGATTTACAGGGACGCAATTTGTATAAAGGGATTGCTAACTCTGAAAAGGTCGACATTAGTTGCAAAGGCTTTGTAATTGTTTCGGTTGACGGAAAGGTTATTAATAAATCAATTCTGTAAAATTTTACACAAATAATCTTTTAGAATTACTAAAATCAGTTTTAATATAATGAAGAATTACATTTTATATTTAATACTAATGTTGGCATCATCATGTTTTGGGCAACAATATATTAAATATGTAAATACATTTATTGGTACTGCACCCGCACAAATTGAAGGTGCTAACAACCATATTGAGGCAGTCAATGAAGTCTTAGGACAAACAATGCCAACTGTTCAACTCCCAAACGGGATGAACAGTTGGACGCCTCAAACCTCGTTGACTGAAAACAAATGTATTTCTCCATATTACTACAAGGATACAACTTTCTATGGATTCAGGGCTTCTCATTGGATTAACGGGGGCTGCACCCAAGACTACGGGTCGGTGACAATTATGGGATTGACAGGCAAACTTGTTTGTAAAGCATCTGATCGGGTAGCATTATACAAACATGAAGAAGAAACAGCAACACCAGCTTATTATTCAAATTATTTGTCTCAGTATAAATTATTTAATGAAATGACTGCAACGAGCCGTGCAGCGATATTTAAATTTACTCCTCATCAAAAGGATTCGCTCTATATTATTGTAACTCCAAATAGCGATCGTTGGAAGGGATATGTAGAAGTAGATGTCGAAAAAAAACAAATAAGAGGGTATAATCCGGTTCACAAAATTTATCAGGGATTGGGCAAAGAAGCTGGATTCAATGGTTATTTTGTGGTGCAATTTGATAAAAATTTCACAGTATATGGTACTTACAGTGACGAGTCTGTTAATGACGGAGGAAAGCAATTATCCTGTCTTCCAAATGTTGGAGCTTATATCGGGTTTAGTGTAAAAAAGGACGAACATGTAACTGTAAAGTGCGGAACATCTTTTACTTCGATGGAAGCTGCAGCAACTAATTTAGCAAAAGAAATACCCGGTTGGAATTTTGTACAGGTTCGTAAAAGAGCCGAAAAAACATGGAACAAGCATCTTTCAAAACTTGAAGTTGTTAGTTCGAAAAGACAAGAATTAGAAGAGTTTTATAGTGCTTTTTATCGTGCAAGTTTGTTACCCCGAACATTTAACGATGTAGATGGTAGCTATCCTTCTTTTGGCAGCGGAAAAACAATTGAAAAAGCCAGGGATTTTGTTTATTATGATGATTTCAGTGCATGGGATATTTATAGAGCACAAATCCCTTTGCTCAATATTACTGATCCTGAAAAGATAAGTGATATGGTGGAATCTCTATTAAAAAAATATGAACAAGGAGGCTGGTTACCTATTTTTCCTTGTTGGAACAGTTATACTTCTGCCATGATTGGTGACCATACTATAGCTATCATCAGCGACGCTTTTATAAAGGGGACACCCATTAGAAATGTCGAAAAAGTTTATGAGGCTATGCGAAAAAATGCTTTTGAACAACCCGTAAATTATGAAGAATATGCAAGCGGTAAGGGAAGAAGATCATTAACTTCATATTTAAAATATGGTTATATACCATTAGAAGATCCTGTAAAAGAAGCTTTTCATAAAAACGAACAAGTATCGAGAACATTGGAATATGCTTATGATGATTTTGTATTATCACAAGTTGCAAAGAAATTAGGAAAGCAGGAAGATTACAAAAAATTATCAGTGCGTGCACTTAATTATAAGAATGTAATTGACCCTGTATCGGGATATGCACGTGGCCGTTATGAAAATGGTTCTTTTATTGAAAAATTTAAACCATTTGAAAAACAGCAATTTATAACTGAAGGATATCCTATTCATTATACGTGGTATGTGCCACATGATCCGAAAGGGTTAATGGTTTCAATGGGAGGTAAAGAAGTATTTATTTCAAAACTTGATTCATTATTTGACGAAAAACTTTATTGGCATGGTAATGAGCCTTCGCACCAAATTGCATATTTATATAATTGGGTTGGACAACCCTGGAAAACACAATTTCAGATTTCTGAGATATTAAAACGAGAATATAAAAATAAACCCGGAGGTCTTTCTGGAAATGATGATGCCGGTCAGATGTCAGCGTGGTATGTATTCTCGGCTATCGGATTTTATCCTGTTTGCCCTGGTACGACACAATATGCTATAGGGACACCTAAATATACTCAAACAACTGTAAACGTTTCAAAAAGTATCAGGTTTGTCTTAAAAGCTAGAAATGTATCTGATAAAAACATCTACATACAATCGGCTTTACTTAATGGAAAACCTTATGATAAAACATTTATTGAGCATAGTGATATTATTGCAGGTGGTTTGATTGAGTTTCAAATGGGAGACTGTCCCTCAAAATGGGGTTCTAAAGTTGCAGATGTTCCATATTCATTTTCAAAATAAATTTGTTCATGTTATTTGATTTAAATCGGTTTTTATTATGAATAAAATAATTTCAACAATTCTGTTGTTTGTGGTCGTAAATGTTTCAGCACAGGTAGTTGGGAATACATTTGTAACAAATGCGTCATTAGATAATTTGTGGTTAAAAGTTCAAACAAATGCAGATGGTATTGAATCGAGGGAAGTATTTGCTTTTTTGCTGGAAGCCACTGCAAGCAATTGGGATCAACAAAAACTGAATACAGCTCTTATTAATCTTACGTCTATGCAGTTTAGAGATCAATCAGATCCTTATTATGGTAATTTTATTTTTACAAAAGGACCTCGCCCCGGTAATATTGATGAAAATGCCGTAGAATTTTGTATGGAGCAAGGAGCAGTTTTACGAATGTATTATTATGATAAGTTGAACAATCAAAATAAATCACTTTTAGATGAGCTGATTCGTTTAAGCATTATTGCCATTCAAAGGCATCAAGTGGATATAACTTACACCAATATCTATGTTATGAAAACATGGAATTTAGTTGCATTAGGAGAATCTATGGGGTTGAATATTATTTCGCAGGAAGGATATTCGATGCTTGATCAATGGATAAATAGTATATCAGTTGTTGGAATTCCTGAATATAATAGTCCCACTTATTCAGGTGTGTTGGCTACAAATTTAGGACTATTGGCAAGGCATACTAAAAATCCTGAAGCAAAATCGAAAGCTAATGTAGCTATGGAATTTTTAAGCTATTATCTTTTTGCAAATTATT
>Ga0302215_10002095_pt1 | contig 13884 bp, 38 predicted proteins | sample II_Fen_N3_1_FD_194580 | JGI IMG/M metagenome (GOLD analysis project Ga0302215, IMG submission 194580) | Peat permafrost microbial communities from Stordalen Mire near Abisko, Sweden - II_Fen_N3_1 | ecosystem: Environmental > Terrestrial > Soil > Wetlands > Permafrost | place: Sweden: Abisko...
AAGTTAAATACACCGATAACTATATTCGCGTGACTATGAAACGATCGAATAGATCTGAATCGTACGATGCTGAACAATGGTGTTGCAAGTCGGGCTGCGGCAAGCGAGTCAACCCGTGGACCTTCGCGTTTAAGACAGAGGCAGAGTATATGATGTTTCGATTGCGCTGGCTATGAGCTACGCCGATATAGTTTCGCTCTCGACGTTGCAGCCAAAACATTCTGCCAAACTTTACGGGCATCATAACGACCAGATATTTGCCTGGGTTAGAGAATGTTGCCTCGGCGATTATCGATGCAATAGAAATACCTGGACCGGTAATAATCCGGCTGTGCAAATAGAAGACGATGCCGAATATGAGCTATTCGTACTACGGTGGTTCAACTATATTATGTGGTAGATATGATAGAATTTAACTACGGATTAGACGCCTGGCAACAACGGAATGAGATATTTGACTGGTGCGAATGCGCGTTTGGCGAATACAAAAATGGCACCAATAATTGGCGATTCTGGAGCAGCTTCGACAACGCTCTAACGAAGTACCTAACAGTTCGGTTCTACGACGAAAGCTACGCAGCATTATTTTTACTACGATGGGGAGAATTCAATGTATTACAGAGGGATGAGACCAATTAAAGAGTTCAAGAATCGTCGGAATTTTCGATGTTCCGGACACAAAGCCTTACGCATCGCGGCTGAACGCCAGATCAAGCAGGAGCATTTTATGCTTCCACGGGCAATGCGAGCTTACTGGGATGACACGAATGCCGCGCTCTACGGACCCTGCGGATGTGTGTCGCACTGGCTTCAATACTGTAAAATTCGAACTAGGGAATCAGCGTTCCGCAAAAAGATCGGTTGACTTTCGTCGACGATCAGTGTATAATCGCAGTATAGAACAGGAGTAATGATGAATTTCAATATCAACGATTACGTAAGCGTTCGACTTACAACCCACGGACAGCGAGTTTATGCAGCCTACAAGACGAAACAGGATGCCGATATCCGCGCTGCTGGTGTTGAACCAGACTGGCCAGACCGTCACCCAGAAACGCCGTCGGGCTGGTCCCAATGGCAACTGTGGGAACTGATGATGATCTTCGGTCCGCATCTGTCACACGGCGGCCCACTGATGTTTAACACCACTATTATTATCCCAGAGTCAAAGTGATGAGCAAATACTCAGATATGATGGCAGAGCTCAATAAGGGCGAGCTTGATCTCGACACTTCCCTGGCCTATCGAAATATCGATGCGGTCTTGAGGGAGCGGGTCGACTTACTGTCGGGCATTTTGCGGACCCTGCTTGAAGAGCTCGCCGCCGACGAAGAAGGTCGACGCACAGCGGAGGCCCACAAATGAAATTCTCCGAAGCCCTAAAGGAATATATGGACCTCCGCGAAGAAGGACCTTGTCTCAGCGAAGGAGTTACTGCGGAACGGTTCCGCAAGGAACGTCGAGAAAGAATGGCTCATCTCCTAGCAGAGATGGACTACCTCATTGATACAGCCCATCTTTCCTAATCATATCGGTTGACTTTTCCTGCAATCCGCGTATAATACACGTATTGAAACAGCAAACAGGACATCAAAATGCAGATTTCTACTTCCGAACTTACAGCTGGTATAGACGTTGGCATTGCTCGTTCGAGCTCCTGGGGTCCTCGGTCTGAAGGCATTTACACTGTGATCAAAACTGACAAGGTGAAGGTTGTCTTGCAACGTGGCGATAACGTTCGGACTTACAGCGTCAGGACTGGCCGAGAGCTTGGTGTTTCGGAATACGCGTCGACTCAGACGTGGCTGGAATCGACAGCAAACCAAGAAGCCCGCAATACACAGAACCAGAAAGAACGTGACATCCGCAACGCATGGAAGTCGCTCGAAGAGGCCGTAAGCTTCAAAGACATCGTTGAAATCGAAGCTGTTTTGGCACACATCAAAACTCTCAAAGCCTAAGTCACTACACGGAGAAGAACATGGGATTCGCTGCCGACAATCATATTGGTGCCATTGTTTCTTATGCAAAAACCGTATACGGTAAGAAGGTGTTTTCGCGACATTTTGTGCAGAGAACATACGAACGATTTTCGCCAGAGGAACGGCTGTCCATTTTTGCCGAACTCCGCGACCTAGTCAAAACGGGCATGTATGCTCATCTGTTTACTAAAGGTCGAAATACAGCTAACATTATTCTTCGCGAGAATATCGAAGTTGTATTTGCATTGCAAGGAAACAGCATTCAACTGAAGACAGCGTTCAAATCAAACAAGATTCGTGTCGAACGGACCAAACTTAATTTCGATGGCGTAGCCCAGAAAAGTCACTGATGATAATCAACCTTGGCAGTAATTCTACTTCGGGAGCTACCTCGAAGGTAGCTCTGTTAACTCGAATCGGGAAAGCGTTTTTCGACGCATACGATTCGACTGTCAATCCGAAAGAATTGTCAGTTGCGTTCATAGACGACGTATCAATGTTTTCTGAGTTTCAACATTGGCTCAGCTTAACTCATGGTGTCTCAGTGAGATTCATAAATGTAGGGACTTCGTATCATTTCATCATCGCTATAGAATTCATTGAAGACGATTTTTTCACCACAATGCTACTGAAACTACCACAAGGATAACAACATGAAATTCAAGCTGATTACTGGACGGGATGACGTGATATTCGAACATAACTGTAACCGGGCTGTTGAAGAGGGGTACCGCCCGCAAGGTGGTGTTACTGTAGCCGTCTGGGCCGGGATAAATCAGCCGCTGTACGCGATGATGTTCGTCATCGGCGACCTCCCCGAACCACAATCAATCTAACCAAGGAACAACCATGGAACAAGTAAAACCTACAGTATTCTACTTTGACTTCTACAACGAGGTCACCGAAGAAAGTGTAACCAAAGGGTTCAACATCAACGCAGACATCGGTGGCGAAGACTTCATTTACGGCGACCAGTTCGAGGTAATTTCGGGTAACATCGAAAGCGATTACGGTGTTCACGATTGGTCTTCGAGCCCAGCCGACGAAGTCTTTGGTATTGGATATAACACTTATGAAGTTGAGCCTAAGTTCGTCGACATAGTGATGGACAAATGGCGTAACGAATTTGTTGATATCGTCGGCGAAAGTGCTGTAACTGCTGTGGTTACACTTACTAGTTCTTTAGGTGGCAGCGACTACGATATCTACAAAGAAATTGAAGCGTTGACGAAATAACAGTTGACTTTTGGGCAAATCAGCGTATAATCGCTGTATTGGATAACAACACAAAGGAAACAAAAATGCGTTCAACTCTACTCGTCCGCTGCTTGATGACCGCCCACGGCAAACGTACCATTTTCACGAACAAGTATGAAAAGTGCCGCACAGTGAAATGCTACGCTGGTGACAATGATACTGCTATGGTCAAGGGCATCGTCGACGCGCTCACTGCCGCTGGCGTTAATCATAGCGTGAAGATTACCAGCAAGAACGCTACGCGATACAGTCCGGGGCGGTCATTGATCGTTCGCCTCCCGCTGTAATGAAAGACATCCTCGGTCGCGAGCTGGTTGTTGGCATAGTCTGTGCCTTCAACCCGCCAAAATTTAAGGGGATCGTCCTATGCACCGTAACAAAAATCTCCGAGAAGAAGGTCACTGTGTCGTATTTAGATGACCGTTGGGGCGGAAGCACAGAAAAGACTTCAGTCTACCCATGGGATCTCGCTGTCCTCGACGAGAAAGATGTCGTACTCTACTACCTAAGGACAAAGAAATGAGCAGCCGTACACAAATCGAATTTTTCGACAAGATCGTTTCAATCAGCCGATGCAAGATTGGGCGCGTTGTTGCGCTAACAGGGGTTCATCCTACGAACAAAGACCTATACACCTTCGCACACATCGATGGGTTCTTCTCGTTCAACGGTGCGACTGGGCTGGTCGTCAAGCAAAACAGTCGAACTTTCAATGTTGACCCGCGTACCTGCGTTTTCGAGGATTTCTAAGCCATGAAAAAATTCGTAAAGTTCGTTCAATGGTTTCTTATCGACGGGCTCTTCTTCCTCTTAGTGTTGTCCGCCACAGTCAAAGGAAACGCGACCGCTGCTGCCTGCGTATTCTGGCTCACGGTCATCTTCACCCCGCTGGGCCTGTTCATGCTGTGGAAACCAGCAGTCGACGCAGCGGCGAAGCATCCTGAGCCGGGTGTCCTCGGTCGATGCCTCGGGTTCGCGTTCGACATCGTCGTCATCACGCTGCTCGTTACCTACGGGTTCATGTTCACATCCGTGATTTACGCCTGCCACACCCTGATCCTCAACACGGCGCTCCTGAAAACCAGCGAAGCCCGCAAGCTCCTAGCCGCCGCGGAATAATCGTCATTTCGGTTGACTTTTTCCTAAAACCGCGTATAATACACATATTGAAACGCACAACAGGAGAAGCAAATGACACACTTCATCGTTGACAAAACCACCGGTAACAAGTATCGCAAGCCTGGTCATTACTGTGATTCGAGCTTTGCAACCGCGCAAGGTGCGAAGACTTCGCTGACCAAGATGCTGAAGAAGTTCCCCGCTGCCGCAGGCAAGTGGACGGTGATGAGCTACGATGAACATCTTGCTGCTTTCCCTGTAACGATGGTGCCGGTGACGAACTTGATGACCGGCAAGGTCGTGATGGAACGCTCCGATACGCCGCGCTGCTGCTCCGTTGGTTCCGAACTTTACTGGACGATGTAACTGAAAATGAACGCGAATCTGATCTTAAAAATTAAACGTTTCGCGTTCATTGCGGTGTATGTTGCGAGTGACGTGGTAGTAACCTGCACTATCGGATTTATTGTGTTCTATCTCCTTACGAGGCCAACCGTATGAAAAAAGTCGCAATTTTCGCCGCATTGATACCTTATATCATCTTTGGCATCGCTCTGCTGATTCAGCAAATTCCCGGCGCTGGCTCCCAAGGCCCGTTCGTTTTTGGCATTATCTGGCTCTTCGTTAGCCCGCTGTGGTTTGCTGGCGGATGCCTTGTGGCGTATCGCGAAGGTCAATGGAGCAAGAAGTAAATGGATAACAAAGACGAATTTGAAATATCGAAAAAACTTGCTGACATTTCGTTAGCAATGTCGGATGGATTCCATTTCCTTCAGATTCGGAGTTTAGTCGAGGATTGGGATCGAATGGCTAAAGCTGGTGACCCAACAGCGCAAGAAGCAATAGTTATGGTCAATAAGTTTTATGGCCTGTGCAAATACGTCTTAGCAAAAGGGAAATAAATGTCTGCTCAATACTGGATGTCTCCGCTCGGTGGATTCGACGATTTCGACCGCCCGTACAAGAAGGTGATGTATGACGCCAAGACGAAGTACGGGAGATAATGATGCTCCGCGCAGAAATCTGTAAGCTGCTGAAAGAGATCGACCGAATGATTGGTTGTGAACTTATGGCGTATAACCAGTGTATCACTGCTTCAAATACTGACGATTTGTTTGAAGGGAATGTTAACCGCGATGCGCTACTCGGGATCGCCAAAATCTATGTTGCAGAACGAATTCTTCGAGGAGCCTAAATCTTCCTGTTGAACCCGACAATTTCACCGGTCGCCCATCTCGGATCCGTCAACGGTACGCGATATCCTACACTTAGCCCTGTTGCGCGGAATTTAGCAACCCCTGTTTTTTGAGTTGTTTCGTATTTATTTCCGCTACACACTCCAACAATTTCTCCAGCAACCCATCTTGGGTCGTTTAACGAAACGCACCCTATAGATTTTCCGGTCTTCGCGCATTTTGCTCGAGCAGTATTTAGCGCAGTCGGGTTGGCATTTTTTGATGTTACTCCGACGATTTCGCCAGTGACCCATCGTGTATCAGTAACCGAGATGCGCCCAAGCTGCTCGCCAGTAATCGGTGATTTAGCGGATGCTGTTCCCTTAGCGAGATCTGAATTTCTTTCTGCTAACTCGCCTTTGATATTCGCATATACGCGGCTTGTGATAGGAGTGTCGTATCGTTCCTGCCCTTTACCTCGTCTCCGCATATTATTTAACGCATTTATCATTTTAGAATGGTACACTTGTGTGGTGCCCATCTTACTTAGCAGCCAATGACAAAGAAAGTGTTCTTGATTTGTAACGAAGGCGTAGTTTGCAGATTGATTTGGCTTACCTGCTAACCAGCCAGTAGCTCCTGGTCGAGTAGAGTCAACATAGAATGAATCGGGAACAATATGATGACGCTCTATATAGCAGTTGCAGATTGTTTCTGCTGCTTTTTTAGCTGTTGCCCGATGTTGCGCACGAGCGACGATTTGACAGTACCATTTTGTGTACTTATTTGGTAAAGAAATAGATTGTATTACCTGTATGAAACTGTTAGTATAAATACTCATGCTGATATAGTCCTATTATATTAGAGTAGTTGGAGCCTGCCAGCTCGCGAACTACACTTATTTATGCTATTTGACCTTTTTTAGGTCTTTTGATATCTGCTCTACCTTTTCTATCGGCGTTGCCTTTGCCTTCTTCTTCGGCATAGTCCCAACAGGACTTGCCTGTCCGATGCAAGATTCTTTGATGGGATAGATGAATTCGTGTGATCTCATACAAGTATTTATGCTCTCAACTCAATCACAAAACATTTGACTTCCCAGCCGTAATCTGTTATAATACGTTTTTAGATGATAGGGAATTGTCATGTCAAAACAAGTTTATTGGCTAAGTCCTTTGGGCGGATTTGACGACTTTGGTCGGCCATACAAGAAAGTGATGTATGACGCGAAAACTACGCAATCTTGTTGGGCGAATATGACCGAAGAATCCTGGCAGGAACACGGCGCGTACAAGGATGTCGGTCTCGGCCGTGGTCAGAAATACGAACTGCAAAGCAATGGCAAGTGGTTGAAGGTGGCCGGCTAATGGTGAAACATTCCATCGGAGATCGAGTTAAGGAAGGGTGGACGCATGTAGCAATACCTCCTGATGAGATAGCAAGACTGTTCGACAAGGGTCAAGATCGTACATGGGAACAGAATGTTAAATGGTGCAAAGAAAATGTGCCAGCTGATGAGTGGATCTCAAGCTTTGTGAAATCCTGTTCGTCCCCGGTGTATGACCAAGGCACCACTCGGTTCGCATTCAAGGACGAAAAATACGCAGCATGGTTTCAACTGATGACTAACTGAAGGTGAAATAAATGGGTAATAAATCTTTTGCAGTGCGAGTAATATACGCCATACTTATTTTTATGGTCGGGGCAGGCTTGTTTGCGTTTGCTGCTGTCTTAGTGGGTGTTCAGCTTTCGAAACTCTTTTAAGGATTATATGGCAACGAAAATCATTGTAGGTGGGTCGTTCGACGATGTTGGAGGTCGATCTTCGTCTGTGGTCGCAAAGCTGGCAACAGCGTTGGGCCCGGAGTGGGAGGTAATCAACGGCGGAACAATGGAGAGCCTACGGGCGTTTTCTGTTGATGGGCTGAAGGTTCTGATCTGGATGCCGAACGTCTCCAACGACGAGGACAAATTCCTGGACCGACTCAAGCCGCAGAATCCCGAGATGCTGCTTATCCAGTCGAAGCGTGTCGTCGAAAAGGACTATACCTCCGGCGACGTCATTGGGCGGATGCTGAAGTCGCACTCCAATCTCGGCATCATGATTACGCAGGCTGACGGTCTATATCAGTTTCAGCTGCTGGATCCGTTGGGCAATTCATGGTGCGTAACTCCGTCGATTCCCGAGCTTGCAGGAGCCATTAACCAGCGCGTTGATTGTCTGCAAAGCCTCACGCGATACCGATCTATCTCGGTCCCAGCGACCACCCCATATGAAGTTCCGGATGATTTCATCGACATCATCAAGCGATATGGAACTGAATTTGAAAAGCACGTTCGCGTCGTCAATCCGACTCGGCTGCTCGGAAACGCGTCAACGCGCTGTACGAAAGGATTCCCGGCGATCAAGCTCGCTGACCGCATCCTCGTTACTCGGCGCAACGTCAATAAGGCGACCTTGACCGCCGGCGACTTCGTGGAGGCCACACTCGGCAACAACGTCGTCAAGTATGTTGGGCTCAACAAGCCATCGGTGGACACGCCCGTACAGTTGAAACTGATGTCCCACTACCTCAACGTGAACTATATGATCCACGGTCACGTCTACGTCCAGGATGGTGAGCGTACCCTGTGGACGAAGGAGAAGGTACCCTGCGGTTACCTGGAGGAATTCGACGAGATCACCAGCCTGCTGTCAGCGAAGTGTGCCTCGAACTGGTCCATCAACCTGCGAGGTCACGGGTGCCTGATTATGGCTTACGACTTGGAGTACCTCGAGTCCCAACTGACGCAACTCTACGCCCGACCCTTCCCGGAAGGAATCTGATCATATCGGTTGACTTCCCCCTAAAACCGTGTATAATACGACTATTGAAACGTATTACAGGAGAAACAAATGACTACAGTTTATGTTCTGATCATGTTGTGGGGCGCATCGACTAGCCAGTCCGGCATGATGCAAGTAACGCAAGAATTCAACGGTAAAGAAAAATGCGAAGCCGCTATGAACCATCTCGCTAAGGGCGCCAGCAATTATATGGTGCTCCGCTCGCGAGGTTGTTTCCCAAAATAACAGTCGCGCCACAGGAGAAGCAAATGAAAAAGCAAAAAGGTTTTACTCTCGTTGAACTCGTGGTTACGCTCGTTGCCCTCGTTCTTGTCCCAGTCATCCTCGGTGGTGTTGGCTATATTGCCTACCACTTCATCTCAAAAGTTTGGTAAGGAGTCATCATGTTCAAATCAAGAAGTCTTCGTCCTTCGAAATGGTTTCTCGCTGCTATCGTGACGTGGATGCTCATCTGCATCACTGCTGCCGGCGGGGTCATCTACGTCGCGGCCCACTTCGCCGCAAAATACTGGTAACACCATGAAATTCAAACCTATTCCAGTACCGTCGTTCTTGCTATGGGCGGCGGTCGCGATAGCGATTTTCGCACTGTCTTGTTCGGTCGGCATCGCATACATCGTTATTCACTACCTCGCAAAATTCTGGTGACAATTCGGTTGACTTTTCTGTAAATCAGCGTATAATCGCTTTATTGGATAACGCATTACAGGAGAAACAAAATGTTTAAAAAAGGTCAACGTGTTGCTCACGCTCAAGATTCGACCATTACCGGTACAGTCTCTGCAAACAAGACTACGATTACGCTTGCTGGCAAGAAGACAGTGGTTTATCCTGTGAAATGGGATGGCCTGAGCCCGATGTCCTGGAAAGATACAGCTGGCAACGGTACGAAAAATGGTTTCCGCGTAACTGACCTCGTCGCACTGTAAGGAGAAACAAATGGCAAAAGGTATTGAAAAGACTGTTGCTCGCGCATTACTCGAATCGCAACGGGCAGAAGCAGAAAAGGCCCGTCTTGCAGCGATGCCTATGACGCTGCTCAAGCTGATTGCACGCGCTGGAGACTGCGGTCTTATGACACATGCCAGCTTTTCGACCACTGGTGATTTAGTTGTTCAATTCAACGACAAATACGGTGACTTCACTGTGCTGAATTTAGTGTCGACAGAACAACAAGTTCGACTTGTTGAGATCGACATCGAGCACAAAGAAGAAGACGTTGCAGAAGAACGTGCCCTCGAAGCGCGCCGCCAAGCTGCCCGCGCAAAACTTACACACGACGACCTTGACGCTTTGGGATTGAGCTAACATGAAAATGCTCGTATCTGAAGAAATGTGCAAATGGCTGCTGGAACGTCAAAAACGGCAAAGCGATTACGCGAAGAGTGCAGCGTGTGACTATGCGCGAACCGACAACCCGGTTAGCAAGGCAAGATACAACGAATGCTGCGCCATCGAGAAGGAAATCGCCGAAGTCTATTCAGCAGTGTGCCAATGCTTACATGCGCTCGAATCAAAGATCCCAGGCTCTGGCGATAAGGAGGTAAAGCAATGAACACAGAAAAACTTGACATTATCATCGGCAATCTTCGGCGCACGATTCAAGAAAAGACTGTTTATGCAGAATATCTTGATTCAGACGCTAGGTATTATCCGTCTAACGGCCTGGCCGAAAAAACAGCAGTTGATACTACGGTTAAGTTTCTGAAAATCAACATTGGCGAGCTTGAGCGCATTCTCGGCGATCTGGAAGAAGCACGAAAGGAAATCAAATGAGTCACGTTACTGTAGCATCAGAAGTTGTACTGTCGGTCTGCCAAGAACGTCTTGACCGGATTCGTCTGCATCGGAACCAGGTTATGGCGAACTGCATCTATGTTGCTGCACATCGCCAATACAAGCACTGGTTCAAGCCGCCAACAACGCTTGGCTACCAAGGCGCGTTTGAGCTGCTCGAGAACGAATCAGACTACGGCGATGACTACTACTACGCCTCCCACGGGTATTTGTTCGAAGACGAACAAAAGGCCTGCATCGCATTGATACGACTGGCAAAGATCGGAAATCCTGTCACGATCACAGACAATCATGCGGCATTATTCAAGAGGTATATCGAAGACAATGAAAAATAACCTGAACTCACTGTTGTTCGGCGCTGTCATGCTGGCAGTAGCCGAACCGAGTGTGGCCGCGTCCCTCAAGCAGGGCGTTTTCACGTGTGAAGACAGCCACTATCGAGAAATCCTGCTCACTGTGACGCAACATCCAACAAAACCCAACAAGGCCATCTTGAACTGGGAAGGTAAGGATCGAATTGTTCATCGAGAACCGACAACGACCGGTGCTGTTCGTTACGAAGGCGCTGTATCGCAGATCCTATACATCCAGGCTCCGGATCATAGCCTTGTGCTGGACAGTGGTCCAGCAAAGAAGGTCTACCTTTCATGGTGCAAACGAAAATGATTAAAACAATGAAGTTCTACAACACTGAGGTCAGCCTCAACGAATGCTGGGCAGGCCGTGTGATTTACCTGTGCGACACGTTCGACAAAAATGACAGCTCGTGCTATCGACCAGCGCATATCGTTGGCTTTGCTCGTAACTCTCAAGGTGAGCTGATCCTTCGCGTGCTGCACGATGACGGCGACATCACTCCGATGCACCCGGGCAATTGCGTTATCGATATGGGAGGTGACGAATGATCGAACTAACCGCAGAACTATACGCCGCAGCGATTCCTGAATGCTGTGAATATCGCACCTTAGCAGAGCACGAAAGCATAATGCTTTGCTGGGGACTGGCTAAGGCAGTAGAAGAAGGCAGAACAATGAACTGCTCTGGATGTGATTGCAACCTGGAGAACAAAAAGAAATGATCTCGTTGACATTGCTGCTTGCGATTGTCTGGACTCATTGGGTTTCTGACTTCGTCCTGCAGTCAGATCAAATGGCTAAAGGGAAAAGCTCGAGCGTGAAGTGGTTGAGTATTCACGTTGCCTGGTACACTCTACCGTTTATCCTTGTGTTCGGCTTCAAGTTCGCAATAGTCAATGCTATAGCTCATTGGGCTGTTGACTTTGTAACTTCGAAGGTCACATCACGCCTATTCAAAGCCGGGAAAAATCACTATTTCTTCGTAGCGATCGGATTCGACCAGGCTGTTCATCTATCTATCTTGGTAGCGACCGCTTACCTCGCAGTCCCAATCTGGAGTTAAAATGGCATTCAAATGCAAAATTTCGTTCGACGATATCACCTACGGTCCAGTTACTGATGAGGTAGATAAGCTCGTCGCGATTACTTTTGCGAAAGAGCTGACGGATCAAGGGTATCGACGAACCAGTAACGCTTTCTGCACAGTTCGACGAATTGATCGCGAAGATTGGGTTACAGTGCTGGCGAAGGAACGCCACTGCTCTATCGCCGACTTCTACGACGTTGACGGGTCCGGAATCAGCGACAGGCATCGGGATCATTATTGTAGATGTTTTAGCAAAGACGAGCACGTAGTCCACCCGTCTATCGTTCGTTTGATTCCGTCTTACTGATATGTCGGTAAATTTTGACGAACTAATATGGAAGTCATTCGGCGTCCACAAATGGGTTATTCGAGTGCCAGCAAAAAGAACCTGCTCAGTTTGCGGCAAGCAAGAGGTATTACAGCGCTCTGGCTCGTCCCAATGGTGGGAAATGGTCGACCCTGGTAACGAGGCAAAACATTACACAAAGGAAGAAGAATGAGATTAAGTTATTCGGCAGTTCGAGAAATTGTCGTTGTTTCGATGATTTGGGAGATCGCCTCTGTTCTTCCACGTTGGCTTGGCATTCTGCATATTAAGCCGGAATACGTCAGCATTGTTCAGACTGTTGATAACGTGGTCGGGATTACCCTTCTATTAGCGATTGCTTATTCGTGCGCTGCAATCATTCACAACGCTAACATCGAGTATCAGAAAGACAAAGCCGCGAAGAAATAGGTTGACTTTTTCTGTAGTTCGTGTATAATACACATATTGAAACGCAAAACAGGAGAAACAAATGGAATATCGTACTCCTACTGGTCTGTGTCAAGGTTACTACTGCCAACGCTGCGGTAAATCTACAAATATGTATGCTTCTGGTCACGGCGAAGGCAAGTGCGAGCCGAATCCGGAATACGTCGCACTCCTCAACAAGCTTAACTCACCGGCGAGCAAATAATGGCCTTCAAACAATTCAAGAGATCGCAGCGGTTCCGTATTATCAGTGGACAAGCGTGTTTTTACACTACGAAGAAAGAAATCGACGCCGGCGTCGGTGACTTTACTCCGTTCAATATCTCTGTGCGGTTGGCGCTTGCTACCCTCGAGATAGAGCAAGGCGGCGTTCCGAAGACTGCTGGAGTTAGCGGCGTGTATAACGGCTACCCAATCCAAATCAACATAGTCAACTGATATGGCCGCCAAATACGGAAGGCGCGACGGGCTCGAAGGTCCTATCTTCTACCCTAACGGTCGTGTGATTTACTTCGACCCGAGTTGCGACCAATACTGGGATCCTACGAGTGACATATATTTAACAGATGAAGAGATTACAGAATTGAAACAGCAGCTATTTACTTTGCTTTCTGGCCAATATAGTAGCCATTTGTGACAACCGTTTTTTAAGTTTGTGTTCTTCTGTCTGTTTATACCCTTTCTTTTTGGGTTTGCCCATATGGGCCGCCGACATTTTCTTTTTCGTTTCTTCGGTGTGATGATCTGGCAACCCATCTAGTCTAGGAGGTCTTGCTCGACCTTTTGTTCTAGCACTTTGCTCAGCACATTGTTTTTCTGTTCGTGGTTTTATTATTTGGGTTGCTCGAGCTGCTTTAATTTTAGCCCTAGCTTCGTCAGTATGGCTTCGACCATACATATAATTGAGCTCGCCCGGAAATGACCCTCCGTCGCCGCCGTCGGTTCGATTACGTAAGATACCATTGTTGAGATCTTTTCTGCCGTACCATTTGATTAACCTACGTTCTAATGCTAATGCTCCGAATTCAGTCAGGTTCTGTTCTATAAATATTATTCTACTAGGATCTGTTGGTAGGTAAACATTATGCTTTTCGACGATGCGTTTGTTTTTGCCTTTTCCGATGTAATAAGGTGTGCCATTTTCCCTCAGATAAGCATATACGTAATAGTTAGAGTCCATACTATATTTATCCGAATACTGATTTCTATCTTTATTTTGTATCCGACCACCGACTTCTATCTCGAGGACGACGAGATCAGTATGCTGAAGCAGCAGTTGTTTGATAAGCTGACTGTCGAATACACACAAGACGCCTCAAAATTACCACAATGATAGGTTGACTTCTATCTGGGTAGAACGTATAATGTTTGAACTAGATAAGTAATAACATAACTCCAGGAGAAACAAAATGGCTAAGATGCGCGAATCGAAGAGCAAGTCCTCCAAGCAAGAATATACGATGGTCCAGGTGGAAATGAACGGGCAGATGGTGATGATGAAGGTGCTGA
>Ga0302215_10002096_pt1 | contig 13883 bp, 6 predicted proteins | sample II_Fen_N3_1_FD_194580 | JGI IMG/M metagenome (GOLD analysis project Ga0302215, IMG submission 194580) | Peat permafrost microbial communities from Stordalen Mire near Abisko, Sweden - II_Fen_N3_1 | ecosystem: Environmental > Terrestrial > Soil > Wetlands > Permafrost | place: Sweden: Abisko...
ACAACTCGCCTACATCTGTATTTGTAACCCAAATATGCCAGCTCCAATATGCTGGATTAGTGACACTGCCATTGTGCAAAGAAACCACTGCATTTCCAGCATTTCTTACATTTCCAGGTTGATCTCCGGCAACTGTTACGGAAATATAGGCATCCTTAATACCATTTATGCTGGTAGGAGGGTTTATAATTTTCACATTTGAAATCAAAGATCTATTATCTGTCCAATATACATTTACCTTCAAATTATTAAAATAAAGCATACCATGATCTGATAAATATTGATTGTAAACAGAAAATGCTTTACTGATAGGAATTTTTATCTCTTCCCCTGTTGTTGTCCCTATTATTCTATAACTATTTGGATTTGTAATTCCTTCTGTATAATTTACTAAAGTACTTGTAGTAATATATTCTGTAGGGAAATTGTATTTATTTAAATATTTATCTTCTATACATCTGCAAGAAGTAGTTGACATTGTTGTTGCAGTTTCAAAAGGATTAAGGTAATAATGTCCTTTCATACCAGAAAATAACGTTGACGTTGGATCTGGACTAGAATTAAGCTGTCCCGGATCCATTAGTCCTTTAAAGAAATAAATGTCTGGTGCATAAGCAACCATTGTTGCAGATTGAATAACAATTTCAGCCGTATCTTGATGCCATGAACCTAAGCTTGATGTCAAATATTTTCCATTTCCTGGATAAATCCCCATATTTCTTGAAAACTGTCCTTGAGTATAAACTGTTGTTGTATTACTAAAATCCATACCCAACCCTCCATAAATTTTTATCCCGTTCAAGGTAGTGTTAACATCAGTTGGTTTTATGGATGAATAAACTGGCTTATCTGGACTTGAACCACCAATCCAACGATTTCTATTTCGTCCCCAAGGTGAAAAATAGCTAGTAGTTCCATCTGTATTGTTAAGATGCGAAGGAATCCTCCACCCATTTGGACAAGGGTCATAAGAAGTTTTTTCCTTATAGGTATTTTTTGCTGATCCTAACGTTGTAGTACTGTTTTCAGAATTATCTCCCCATAAATTTGCTTTCTTTCTCGAAGTAGCATCCGTTCCTATGGTTTTTGCAAACCAGGCATTTCCTCCAACGATATTGTTAAAAACTAAATTCAAAGGATTGTTAATAGTATATTTAATATTACTATTAATGTCGTCATAAGGCCTCTGTATAGTTACAATTCTATTGGTTGTACCATCTTCTGTGTAGTCATATAAATGTTTTTTAACACCTACTGTTCCACTAATTTCATACATTGAAGCATCTTTATATTCTAAAGAAGGAATTGGATCTTTTCTTCCCCACTGGTAATTAAGCCCTCCAGATTTGTCCCAATCGTAACCAATAAAATTCTTGTTTGTTGCACCTAAATTTCTATCCATCCATTTTGGCGTAAATGTTTTTGTTACTCCATTTTCTACATATGATGCGTTTTGTAAACCTGCAACCGTATTATTATCTTGAATATTTCCATATGTCACTCCACCAGTTGGGTCATCGGTTACCCAAACATGCCAGCTCCAAATAATTTTATTGTTGATTATTAATGCAACTACTGCATTTCCTTTCCCTTTTGATTTATCTATTTCTACCTTTATCCTTGCACATTCACCTTCTCCAACCAATGGTAGTGAATAATCAGTAGAACGAATTAAGCCAGATACATCTTGCCAGTATACTTCTGCTGTTGGTGTTGCATTAAGTACCGTAGCATCATTCAATAATCCGTTTTGATCCCTCCACATACTATAAGCTTTTTTTATAGGAATATAAAGCCCATTATTATTTTGAGTAGGATCAAAAATATAGCTATTAGGAGCTTTGGTAAAATCTTTACAATCTGCATCACAAAGTACAACCGTTTTTGTTAATACACATTCACTATTTTTTACTGCAATTTGATATACACCTGCAGCCAGATTATTTTTAACGTTCGAAGATTGATAAGTAACTCCCCCATCAAAACTATATTCTACTCCCGAAGATGGAGAAGTTATAGTAATACTTCCTGTATTAGAAGTACAAGAAGACTGTGTTGTGCTTAGCAAAATTTCGGTTGGAAAAGCTGGATTTATAATAGTCGAGACAGCATTTGAAATTGCACCCTGCGCATTTTTCACCTTTACTAAATAATTTCCTGAGACAAGTCCTGAAATAGTATTCGATATTTGATAAGTATTACCATTATCAAAACTGTAAGTAACTCCTGTGCTTGGACTTGTAACAGCAATGGTACCAGTTGTAACAGTACATGACGGTTGTATCACAGAGACGACAGGTGCTTGCAGCTGAATCGTCTGTATATAATTATTTATCTTTAATGAAGACAATAATCCACTACCATAATCTGCTGATAGTTCTGCATAATGAGATCCAGCTGTAGAAAATGCTACGTTCGGATTGTTTTGTGAAGAAGTTAAAATATTTGTACCATCTTCAAAATTCCATAAAACCGACAAAGGCGTCCCCAATGAAAGATTTGTAAACTGTATGTTACTTCCTACGTTCGTATTGGTAGGATTTGCAGAAAAATCTACGATTGGGGAAAATGTAATTGCATTTCCGAAATTCACATTCGCATTTACATCTATCGCCTGTCTTTGTGAACCATTATTTGTATATGCTCTAACTTTTATGTAGTATTTTCCTGTAGGTAGAGGATAACCAATCACTTCTGGACTTCTGCTATTCATCCAGCCTTTAGCGCCATCACTCAGATAAGTTGTTGCTGTTATCTGAGTTTCAGTTTCTGTACCATCAGAATTCTTTTTTACTAAAAAAGTCCAGTTTCTTACGAATGATAAGGATCTTAAATTTAATACTGCTGCTGTAGTTCCTACAGGAATTTCAAATTCTTTACTCTTATACTCATGATAACCTGTGATGGCATTACCTCCTGTTATCCATCTTGAAATACCCGCTACACCACCTGTAGATGCAGAAGACCACCCTGTATATGTATAGCGGGTAACGGGTGTACTTACCGCTCCATTGGTATCGATATATGACCAGTCAGAATCAGGTTCTGTATCAGCCATTAACGTTCCATCATCTTTTTTAGCCGTACATAGGTCTATAATATTTCCTGAAGCTATTTTGACTGTTCTTGTCGAAACGGAACTTCCTGATGAATTACTTACCGTTAATTTCGCAGTAAAAACCCCTGTTCCGGTGTATGAAACAGTAGGATTAGGATCTATGGATGTGGCAGGATTTCCACCAACAAATTCCCAAGAAAATGATGTGGGATTACCATCACTTGTACTTGAAAAGTTTAACGTATTAGCTCCTGCTACCAAAATACTAAATTTTGAGGATGGGCTTTGTGCGTTGACCAGCATCGCACAAAATAAAATAAATAATAAAATAATTTTTTTCATCTGTAAAAAGATTGAATAATTTCCTACTCTGTGAAGGCTTTTCGGATAACGCCTGTTATAGTCAAATAACAAAAGTATGCTTATCACGATTCTTATTACAAGTTACAGATGTGCTTTTTTATAAAAAAGAGGATGCTAAAAAAAACATAAAAAGCTATATTACAATCAATTAGTCTTTAAATTTTCTAAATACTTTGAAAAATTAACACCTGTGTGTTTTTTAAATATTTTTGTAAAAGCAGATACACTTTTGTAACCTAGATGTTCTGCAATTGCCTGTATGGTGTATTTATGATATACCTTTTCGCTATTCAAAAGTTCAAGCAAATATTCAATCCTTTTTTCCTGTACATATTGGCTAAAGCCTTTGTTTAAATAATCATTAAAAAAAGCAGAAAGATATGCCGTATTTGTTCCTGCTTTTTTAGCCAAATAAGAAAGTTTAAATTCAGGATTGAGAAATTCTTTATTTTTTTCGATTTTTAAAAGTTTTTTCTGCATTTGCTCAAATCCTTTAATATCTGTCAGGTACTTTGATTTTTCTGTATTTTCTTCTGTCGTTTTCAGGGAAAGTTCAACATTCTTCAGCTCAATTTGTTTTTCCATAGATTCAATTATCTGTAGACTAGTCGCTCGCCTTTTGTTTGTTCTCAGATAGTAAATACAAATAAAAACACCTATGATGATAATTAAAAAGATTCCCATTATTAAAAGAAAAATCATCCAATTATTTTTTGAATTAATGATCTGTTGAGCTTTTTTATTTGATTTCTCAATATTAAAAAGGCTCATCACATCATGGGCTTTTTCTTTGTTAGATTCTAATTTTTTGATTTCATTTAAATACAGCCTTGCATAATGTAATGCCTTTTTATCTTCACCCTTTTGTTGATAAGCATCCATGTAGACACTTAAACCCGCTATGTAAAACTTTTGCGTACCTGATTTTATAGCAGATGCAGAATCTAATTTGATCAAATATTTTAACGACTGATCAGTTTTTTTAAGCTTTAGATAATTTTCCGCCAAACCGAGACAATACGCTTGATAAGTAAATGAGTTTTCGCGCATAATCGGATGGCCAAAATATGATTTATAATATGAAATCGCCTTAGAATAATTCTTTTTGTAGTATTCCGTTGTAGCCAATCTAGAATTGTATAGTGCTGAGTTGTAGGACTTATTTTTATTAAATTTATTTCCGTTAACAAATGACTCTCGATAGTGCTTGCCGGCAGAATCCAGATACTTTTCACTTTTTTTCCTTTTGTATTCCTGAATAAAAGTATCTCCAAGAAAATTATGAATATTTGCAGTTCTGCTTAAATAGTCCGGATGATCTGGTTTGGATTTTTGCAGACATAGTTCAAACTTCTCAATAGCATTACCATAATGTTGCATATCGTACTCATTGATCCCCACAAAAGAAAGAAATTCGGAATATTCAATTTCTTTTTGATGAGCTAGTACAACTTTGAGTGCTTTATCATATTCTGCTTTTCTTCGATAAATATAAAATAACCTTGTTGCAGACATACTTACAATGCTTCTATAGCAATCAAAATGCATTTTAGACCTATTGCTTTCTGCTAGTTCTAGACATTCTAATGATTTCTTTTCTGCTCTATTTAGCTCGTTATTTAATAAATAATAGATACCTGAATCATAATGTAACGCCAATGTTTGAAGACATACATTATTCGACTGTTTTAGAATGTTATTAAGAGAATCTACATTATTATTTTTTTCATAGTGCAATGTTTTCAGAATCTGATTCACAGTTTTATTATACTCTGAATGATATTTTTTTTGAGAATATAAAGTGGTGATGAAAATTAAGAAAAACAAGAAAGAAAATTTAGACACCCAATTTTGAGAAATATTCATGCTATTAATCTTTGAATTTGGAGTATTATCTTATCTAAGTATTGAGTTTTAATTTTAAACATTCCAAAATTCCCGATCCAGACTTCTATATTGGATTGCCTCAGAAATATGATGCGACAAAACATTTTCAGATTCTTCAAGATCGGCAATGGTTCTTGCTACTTTCAAAATTCTGTCGTAGGCTCTGGCTGAGAGATTCAGCTTTTCCATTGCCATTTTGATGAGGTTAAAAGAGGTATCATCCAATTCACAAAACTTTTCCAACTCACGAGAACCAATCTGAGCGTTGTAACTGATAGACAAATCTTTATATCGCTCGTTCTGAATCTCACGAGCAATCAAAACACGCTTTCTGATGTCTTCACTCTTTTCACCTTTTCTTTTTTCAGCCAATTGCTCAAATTCAACTTTTTGTACCTCCACATGGATATCAATACGATCTAAAAGCGGTCCCGAAAGCTTATTCATATATCTTTGCATTTCTAAAACGGACGATGTATTTTGAGGATCATCCGGGAAATATCCGCTCGGACTTGGATTCATCGAAGCAACCAACATAAAACTAGAAGGATAATTTACCGTAAACCGTGCTCTGGAAATAGTAACTTCACGATCTTCCAGAGGTTGTCTCATCACTTCCAGAACCGTTCTTTTAAATTCTGGCATTTCATCCAAAAATAAAACTCCGTTGTGAGCAAGAGAAATTTCGCCAGGTTGAGGATAACTTCCACCTCCAACCAATGCTACATCAGAAATCGTATGGTGAGGTGAACGAAACGGACGAACGGTCATCAAAGAAGTTTCAGTTCCCATTTTTCCGGCAACAGAATGTATTTTTGTGGTTTCCAGGGCTTCCTTTAATGTAAGCGGCGGCAAAATACTCGGAACTCTTTTTGCCATCATCGTTTTTCCGCTTCCGGGAGGTCCGATAAGAATGATATTATGTCCACCTGCGGCGGCGACTTCCATTGCTCTTTTGGCGGTTTCCTGACCTTTTACTTCAGAAAAATCGAAAGGGAAATTATTTATTTTATCCTGAAATTCTTTCCTCGTATCTAAAACTACTTTTTCCAAAGGCTTTCCTTCATTAAAAAAATCAATCACTTCTTTGATGTTTTCGACTCCGTATACATCCAGATTATTGACAATGGCTGCTTCTCTTGTATTTTGTTTCGGTAAAATAATTCCTTTAAAACCTTCTTCACGAGCCTGAATTGCAATCGGTAAAACTCCACGGATTGGTTGCAGACTTCCATCAAGGGAAAGCTCTCCCATGATAATATATTCTTTAACGTCTTCTGCAATAATCTGATCCGATGCAACCAGAATTCCGATGGCGATACTAAGATCATAAGCAGCGCCTTCTTTCCGCAAATCTGCGGGAGCCATATTGATTGTGATTTTCTTTCCAGGGATTTTGTAACCTACATTTTTGAGTGCTGCAGAGATTCTGTAACTGCTTTCCTTAATGGCGTTATCTGCAAGACCGACAAGATGATATCCTACTCCACCAGTGTCTATATTGACTTCAATAGTAATTGTTTGGGCTGAAACGCCGAAAATAGCGCTACCGTAAATTTTTATCAGCATCAGTTGTGTTTTGGGTAAAATTAAAAAAATTCCTCTGTTTATTTATACATTTTGGCGGAATTTTATTTTAAAATTTTAATACTTTTGTTTAAAACCAATCATTCCTTTTAAATCAAATCAACCTGTAATGAATATTAAGCCTGAAATATCCTGGACAGATTTTGAAAAAATAGACATCCGATGTGGAACCATTATCTCAGTAAACGATTTTGAAAAGGCAAGAAACCCTTCTTATCAGCTAGAAATTGATTTTGGAGATTTAGGAATCAGAAAATCTGCGGCTCAGATTACAACGCTTTACAAAAAAGAAGAATTGGTTGGAAAACAGATTTTAGCCGTTGTCAATTTTCCTAAAAAGCAGATTGCCAATTTTTTCAGTGAATGTTTGGTTTTGGGAGTTTACGGCGAAGATAAAAAAGATGTAACTCTTCTTTCACCCTCGCTTCCAACAAAAAACGGATTGCAGGTCGGATAAATTAAACAAACCATGTTTGATTTTGCACGATAGATGAATTTAAATTAATCAACACAAAATGATACAGAACATTTCTTTAGATAAAGTTTTATTCATTGATATTGAGACCGTTCCGAATGCCGGTTCTTGGGAAGAATTATCTGAAACCGAACAAAAACTTTGGGATAAAAAGACAAGATATCAACGCAAAGACGAAATTTCCTCCGAAGATTTTTATGAAAGAGCAGGAATCATGGCAGAATTCGGAAAAATCATCTGCATCACGATTGGAATGCTCGAAAAGAATGAAACTTTAAGAATCAAAAGTTTTGCAGGTCACGATGAGAAAAAACTATTGCAGGAATTTGGTGAATTATTTAATAGTCCCAGACTTCGAGATGTGATTCTCTGTGCCCATAACGGAAAGGAATTTGACTTCCCGTGGATTGCAAGACGTTTTCTGATCAACGGGATACAGCCTCCTACTCCGTTTCAGATGTACGGAAAAAAACCGTGGGAAATTCCGCATCTTGACACAATGGAGCTTTGGAAGTTTGGCGATTACAAAAGCTTTATTTCGCTTGAGCTTTTAGCCCATGTTTTCGGAATTCCTACCCCGAAAGATGACATCGACGGCTCAATGGTTTCATCAATCTACTACATAGAAAAAGACTTGCAGCGAATAGTTGACTATTGTGAAAAAGATGTCTTAACTTTGGCAAACATTTTCCGACGTATGCGTCAGGAAGATTTATTGCAGAGAAATATCAATTTAGATTAACAAATGAACTTTACAGACGATCAGATTGCCGACATCGGTGAAGAAATTATAAGAGTACTGAAAACCGTTTACGACCCGGAAATTCCGGTGGATATTTACGAATTGGGATTGATTTATGACGTTCAGATTTCGGAAGAAGCCGATGTGAAAATCATCATGACCTTAACGAGTCCTAACTGCCCAGTTGCGGAAAGTCTTCCACAAGAGGTAAAGGACAAAGTGAAAGAAGTAGAAAATGTAAAAGAAGTAGAGTTGGAACTTACTTTCGAACCCACTTGGAACAAAGATATGATGAGTGAAGAGGCAAAATTTGAGCTGGGAATGCTATAAAATAAGTCACAAATAAAAAATAAATTTAACTAAAAAACTAATAAGCCCTTGCATCTGCAAGGGCTTATTCTCATTATATCAAGTAAAAATATATTATAAAGGTAAACTTTGCGATACTTAAAGTTCTAAAATATATTGAAAAAGATAATTTTGTTTCTTACTATATTTAAAAGAATATTAGAAAAAAACATCTTATTTATTATTATTAATAGAAATGATTTGATATTCCTTTTTATTTTTCAATTCTTCTTTACTATAACCTGAAAAATTAAATACAGTGACATTCTTATCATCACTAGTATTTGGATAAATTTCTATATATACTTCTTCTTTGTCATCTATATTTTTTTTAAAATTATCAGCTTTACAAATCGCATATAGTAAAATTTCGTTCCCGTATCGCTTTCTATTATAATCTTTAATTTCTGCTCTATAAATGCTCTTTGTGTTTATAAATCCACAAAAAGGAAGAGGTTTATTAAAATCATGAATAATCACTCTAACCAATTCATTTTTTGTATATGATTTGATTTGCTTTTGGGATGAACAACTAGCAAAAGTTGATAATAAACCAAATATAATCACTGCTCTTATCATTTATAATTGTCTTATTTTGTTATTGATAATACTTTAAATGAACCTGAAGATGGGGGTTTATCAGTATTCATTTTATATTTATATGCACCATAATCTACTTCTGTACCAATTGACGGACTTGGTAGGTCAGTAGTCTGTCTTTCCGTTAAAGTACTACGAGGTATACCTGTATGAAAAGACAATGCATCTACTTCAGCGATAAGTGCGGCATTGTGATAAGAGGTAAATTTTGAAGACATTGTCATTCCACCAAGCTGTCTAGGCTGCAGATAGTTAAGTCTTTTTCCGGAATCCGAATACCTTTCCCCAGCTTCTAACCTTTCTTTCATAATATGCGCATAAAAAGAGCCTTTTATTTCTTTATTTCCTTTCGCAATATCCCCTACATCAACATTTGTATCTGCAAAGGTATCAACAAAGGTAGAATTTTCATTATTTACTGCATTAATTGGAAAATCATTTTCTGATGTGATTGCACTCTTAAATAAATCGGCATTGGTTCCCGTACCATATTTACCATTTTTTGCAACCAATAAACCATTTTTGACTTCATAATCTCCTCCCGTTACTTCATTTATTTGAGAAACTAATGTTTTTTGATGTTCTTTTGAGCCACTAACAGGTATTTTTTCCGGCGCCATTCCTGTAGGGTCAGTATATCTAACAGGATTATTGAAGGCATAATTATATGGTGACCATCTCGGCATTTTCTCCGCAAGTGGATCCACACCAAACCAAATACTTAACCTAGGATTATAATATCTTGCTCCATAATAATATAATCCTGTCTCTTCATCTAATTCCTTAGCATTGAATTTATAGGGATTATTATAAATTCCGGTCATCTGCTCCGCCATAGTTTCTCCGAATGGTAAATTTAGGAAAAATTGTGTTGCCTCACCATGATGTTCGGTAACAAACGTGGCTGTTCCCAAATGATCACCATGCATATAGTAAACACCATTCTGCTGTTGAGGACCTTTCGCCAATTCTGTTGTTAACTGGCTAAAATCTATCCCCGCTTTCTCAAGGTAAATTTTCAGATCTCCTTTGTCTTCGTCTTTCTGTTTGTTTCCCATACCAGAGCCTGCCTGCTTCATAGCAGAAAAATCAAAATCTATAATTCGGCTCGCTATTCTCTGCGTACCTGCATAATAATGCTTAGTCAGTTTATTATCTGAATTTTCCACATGATAAGCATTAGGATATACTTTATAACTGCTTACATAAATTGATCCCGGATCCATTACCTGTCCATTTTGATACAACTGTGCTCCCTGCTCGATATTGGATTTTATAATCCTCTCACCTGCATCATCATATACGTAGTATTGGAAAATTCCTGCACTTTCTTTATTAACGGCTTTCAATCGGTCTGCTTCGTCCCAATAAAGGTGATCTGCTTCCCCATTCTTATCAATTCGTGTAACATTACCATTGTAATCGTATTCAAATTTTTCATTACTACCAGTATTAGGATCATTAATATTAAATACCTGATGTGTACCAGGATTATATTCATATACATTATTGTAAGTGTTTTGGCCGTTAGAAGCTCCGTTTTGATTATGCACTTGATTTTTTTCTGTGATGGCTCCCGCTTTGTTATAAACCATTCCCATATCAAAAGCAGAAGAAGTATCTCCGAAAGGAGAATTCGAATCTCCTACAAAATTTCCGGACGAAGAAGCAAGTCTGTTAAGATGATCATATGCATAGCTGAAATTATAGCTTCCTCCAAGCTGATTATACACTCCAGCTCCATTTTCAAGCCCAGTAATATTGCCCACATAGTCATACATATAAGTATTGTTAAGAAGATCTGTTCCGGAACCATCTTTAAGAAGATGGTTACTAAGCTTTCTATCAGCTGGATCATACGTAAATTCAGATCTCATATTGTTCCCAAAATCAATGGACATTCTTTGCTCATAGTGGTCGTAGGTAATATTTTTAACATATTCATAACCGTCCTTACTGTATATTCTTACGAGGTTGCCTCCCAGATCATAATCGTAGTTGATAAGTTCTCCGTCAGCATAAATAAGTTTTTGAATCCTATTCCAGCTGTCATATTCAAATTGAGTAGTAAACTGCATAGTAGGGATTCCGTATCCTGAAACGATTCTGATTTCTCCCACTACCTCACCCATATTACCATATTCATATTTAGTCTGCCCTGAACTGTCAGATTTGAGAATAATTTTTCCTGAGCTATTTCCTGATCCTGCAGCACCATATTTATAATGCACATTGGATGGATTACTTCCGTTCTGCAGATCAGGAAATTGTATATCAGAGAGTCTATTACTATCATAAATATAATGAATGTATTGTTGATTGGGACTCGTGTTTTCCATATTGGAAGTATACATTCTAATTATGTTTCCTACAGGATCATAATCATATCTATTTATGCCATGATCAGGATGTTCCATACTTATTCTTCTTCCCGCAAGATCATAAGAATAATATGTTTTAATATTTTCCGGATCTGTACTATTTAAAAGTTCCCCGATCGTATTATACTGAAATTTCGTTGTTAAAGCCTGCCCATTCAGATAGTTATTAACCTGTACCGTTTTCCCTTCTATATTTGTGAATGTTTCCGATTTAAGCATAGTACTGCTGTTTTGCAGAAGTTCCTGAGTGCTTTTTATCATGTTATTTTCTACAGAATATATGGTGGAGGCAGTATGAAACAACTCATCTGTAGTTGATTTCACCCTATCTTTAGTATCGCGTTCTACAGAAGAAGAATAACTTGAAATAACAGTCATGTTAAGTAATTTATTTGAATGATTAGGGTCATTCGGCAGATACTTATCTTCAGACATTGGATGAAAGGTTGAAACAGCTCTTCCAATTACATCATGAATAGTTCTTCCTGATACTGACATTTTTTCTACTCCATCCAGCAATATATCTTTTTTGGTCTGTACCACTTTGCCCCAACCGTCAGAAATATTAATTGTTTCTACAGGATTAGAAGGATCCTGTGGATTATAATTTTCTGTCACACATACATAATTATTGCTCACGTATGGTAAGTTAATATTGGGTGTAGCCTGCGTATGATAAGAATACCTTACAGTATATTCCGCACTGGCTTCTTTCTCTTTTGGCGCCAATATTTTGATGATACGTCCTTTTTGGTCATATTCATATTCTGTCGTATTACCTGAAACATCTGTTGTCTGCGTTACCACATCAAATTTAGGATCATATTCTGAAGAAGAAGAATATCCGGAAATATCGTTAACATTCACCACATATTTATGCATATCAGAATCATAGTCATAGTTTAAAGTATAATGTGCCCCAGCTTCATTTTCCGGATAAATAACAGAAGTTAGATTTCCAAAAGAATCATATGCAAAATCAGTATTTGCAAAATCAGAACTATTGAGTTTCACCGATACTTTTTGTAGCAAACCTGTAACCGGATCAATCTTTGTATACCTTTCACGGATTGGATTTGAGGTAGACAATCCTTCATAAACCTTAACTGATTTTGGTGCAGTTATAATATTATTTGGAGAAGGATAATCGTGATAATCAATCGTTGTATTGTAATTTGAAGTAGGACTCATATGTAAAAATCTTGTTACAAAACCTTTATCGTTATAGGTAAACGCTTCAGCTATCTGTATATATCCTCCGGTTTCAATTTCTTTCTTTCTAGTTATTTCCAAAAGGGCTATACCCATTTTTCTACCTTCTTGTCCGCCAGTATCATAACTTTCTGCAACAGGATTGTCTATATCAATTTTTGTATTATTATCCTTGTACTTGTATACGCTGTATTCATATTCTGCTGATGAATTAAGAACATTGGTTCCCGTATAAGATTCTGATCTTTTCGGCTTACCGTTTAAGAAGTAGCTTTTGTTATGATAATAGTTGATTTGCGAACGATATACAGCATTGCTATACCACATATCATAACTTGTTATTTTCCCGAAACCAAAAAACTCACGTTCACGTCTATCATATCTTCCCTCTTCATATTTAAAAGTTTTTACAATATCTTTATTATTTGTAGGAGCTAGATAAGTTATTGAGAAAATATCCGGATTTACAATTCTGACTTCCTTCATTACCAATCTTCCATGCGCATCGTCATAAGTAGGTTTTGTATATTCATAATCTAGGCTAAAGACACTGAATGGGGCTTTATCTTTGAAATTGGTAACCGATTTCAATTTATTCGTTCTGCCAATGGTTGAATAATTTACTTCAAATCCGTCATTCTTAGAAACCACCAGATCCGGGAATCCGTCTCCGTTCATATCTTTAAAAGACTTATCCACCTCAGCAATAGAAAGCCCAATACTTCCTGATACCTGACCTCCGACCTTCAGATAGATCAAAGGAATTGGTGGGAACGGCCACCAGACGATTGGGAACGTATAGTAATATCCTCCTCCCACAGAGATTCCTCCTCTATATGTTTTTGCTTCATTATTATAGTCTAATCCGCTACCGTTCTTGAAAAGTTCTACCGGATCAGAAAATCTGTTTCCGAGATTATATTTTACATAGGTATTAGAACTTCCGACAACTAAAATATCTGACAAACCATCAGCATTGATGTCTTCAAAAGTTGTTTTTGACGATCCTAAGGCAGCGGATGCGTTTGCACTTACACTAACTGCAAGACCGCTGCTTCCGCTAAAGTCGAAGCCTCCACTTAATCCAATAGATCCCACAGGGCCAGAAGCAAACGTTTCTGCATTTTTGTAGCTGTAGCCATTATCTAAACGGTAACCGAGATTAAGCTGATATTTCATATTGTTTGTACCACCTCCCGTCACTCTATCTGCCAAACCATCTCCGTTAAC
>Ga0302215_10002097_pt1 | contig 13882 bp, 9 predicted proteins | sample II_Fen_N3_1_FD_194580 | JGI IMG/M metagenome (GOLD analysis project Ga0302215, IMG submission 194580) | Peat permafrost microbial communities from Stordalen Mire near Abisko, Sweden - II_Fen_N3_1 | ecosystem: Environmental > Terrestrial > Soil > Wetlands > Permafrost | place: Sweden: Abisko...
GTATTTTCACGCCTTTCTCACTTGTTTTTTGGCTCACCGGTCGAGGTCAATCCCCGCAACTGAGAAGTTCTTTGCAACTGTACACATTGCGGATAATCATTTAAAATAATATGATTATCCGCATAAGCTCCTATAGCTTAAGATAACATATTCCGGTGCGCTGCACCTTCGATTTATTTGTATGTTATGAACTCCAAATAGTAACGGTACTCCGTACCTTAAACAAATAATATAAAGTTATTTACAGATTAAAGGGACAGAGTCCCGATCATCTTTGTAGAAATAGTTAAACCCGCAAAACCAAAGGTGCAGCGCACCGGAATATAAATTTGGACACATTGCGGATAATCATATAAAATAAATCAATCTTTAAAGTGAAAATGCCAAAATTCAAAAGAATAAAAATGCATCTTTGCAGTCAGGAACAAACACATTAGAGATTTAAATTCATTTTTTTTGTATCATGAAAACAGCTTTTCAACACTTATTTCTACTTAGTTGGGTATTTGTCAGCACTTTTCAACTTGGAGCTCAAGCACTATTGCCAACTGGTGGTAGAAAAATGCCAACCGAATGGATTGACAAAGACACCCACCACAAAGTCATTCGGCTGACGCAACGTGATGGAAATTCAGCCAGCTTTTACTTTCACAACAATCCGTTTATTCTTGGACAGGGCGATGAAGGTGACCGAATGGTTTTTTACGGAAACGATGTTTATAGTGGCGATGGATTTGGGAAGCAGCTGTTTAGTGTCAACCTGAAAACGCTTAAAATCACACAACTTACCGACGATGAATGTAGAAAAAACGGCGAAATTGTTGCACGTAAAAGTCATGTAGCCTACTATCAGGTACACGACAGCATTTTTGGAACCAATATCGATAGCAAAGAAACCAAACTCGAGTTCGTTTTTCCGGCTGATTTTAAAGGAAGTATTACCACATTGAATGCTGATGAAACGTTGTTAGGCGGTGCATTTTCAAGCGAGAAGGAAAAAGAAATTCTCCGTCTGAATCCTGAGAAGCACGACTATTTCAGCAAGATATACGAAGCCAAATTACCACGTACATTATTTACAATTGATTTGAAAACGAAACAGTTGACAAAGCTTTTTACCGATTCAGCATGGTTGAACCACGTACAGTTTTCGCCGGCAGACCCTAAACTGCTGATGTTTTGTCACGAGGGGCCATGGCACAAAGTAGACCGTATCTGGACCATAAATATCGACAGTAAAAAAGTAAAACTGCTGCATAAACGCACAGTTACGGGCGAAATTGCCGGGCACGAATGGTTTAGTCCTGATGGAAAGATAATCTGGTACGATTTACAACAACCCCGTGGAGCTACTTTCTTTGTGGGTGGGACAGATATTGAAACAGGAAAAGAAGTGAAATACCAATTTAACCGGAATCAGTGGAGTGTGCATTATACTATTTCACCGGATCAGAAGCTTTTTGCCGGCGATGGTGGAGATTCCACATCAGTAGCGAAGGCACCTGACGGGAAATGGATTAATTTATTTACTCCTAATGGAAAAAGATTCAATTTTGAACGCTTGGTCAATATGAAATATCATCATTATAAGCTGGAACCAAACGTACATTTTTCCCCCGACCAAAAATGGATCATTTTCAGGGCAAACTTCGAAGGTTTCGAGAGTGTTTATGCCGTGGAGATTGCAAGAACCACAACGAAGTAAATACCGAAAAAGAACTTAGAATGGGGATTTTCGGGAACTCGGAGTCCCCTATTCTTCTTTAGCAGAAATGCTGTAAAAACGATAGAAGATGATTAGCGATAACCCGTAGTGTATTTAATAGCTATTTTCAATAAAATTTTAAATTTATTGATCGCATACGGCTTTCTTACGAGTGACCTCGTCCGGTGAACCGAAAAACAAGTGAAGTTGGCGTTTGAAACTGTCCTGTTTGAGCGACGTAGGAGCGAGCCTGCCTGCGGTAGGCAGGTTTGGACGGTTTCAGCCAACTGAGCGTTAGTTTTTCGAGTGAAGCGGGCGCAGTCTTGACTTTTTTGCTTACGTTTTGTGGCAAGACAAAAAGTAAGTCAGGGTTTGGGACGGAAGTCCCAGTAGATCAGAGTAACCTTTTTATTAATGCATTACGGCTTATCGATAATTATTCACTCTACCACCGCATACCCAGGTTTTACGGAAATAATCTTCGTCTAAACTACTCACCATAACACCTCGTGAGGTAGAGCTATGAATAAATTTATTATCTTTGAGGTAAATGCCAACATGGTTAATACTAAACCATCTGCCACTGGTATTAAAAAAAACCAAATCGCCTTCCTTCAGTCGGCCTTTGCTAATTCGCTTGCAGTTTTTTTTGTACATGGCCGACGAGTTTCGTTCCAGTGTTTTACCATACACATTTTTATACATCATGTACACTAGACCCGAACAATCAATTCCTCTTTGTGTCAATCCACCGTCGACATGAGGTGTAGCTAACCACGAGGCAGCTTCCTTGTAAAGTGCAAAATTATCCTTCCTACCCTCTTCTACCCCCAACGATTCATAAACCGCAGCATGAAGTTTCCGTTCCACCCTTCGTGTACTACTACAGCCAGCAAGCACCAGAGCCACCAGGCATAGTAGCAAAAAACGTGTGTTTATTTTAGTGCTAATGCTATTCACAAATCTGTTTTTTTTGCAAATGTACTACTTTTCATGATCGATGGCAAATCAAATACCCTAAGAGCAAGGCCAGAATAAACTATCAGATCTAAATATTAATCTCCCGCAAGTGCCGTGGGTCTACACAGATTAAAAATAAATCAGCGAAAATCAGCGGCAGTTGCGGGAGAAAAACAATTATCTTATTTTTTCAGTATTTTTACCGATTGCACCGGCAACCCATCAATAGTTGCTTTCAGGGTAATTATTCCCGGCTGGGCAGTGGCTTGCACTATTGCCATACATTTACCGTAAAACAGCTTACGTTCCGGTTTTTTTAGCGATGTGTGTTCGTTCTGGTCGCCATTATCGGTTCCCACAATGGCTCCTTCGCCTTCCACACTAAACTTCACTAACTGATTGGCCAGTGGACATGCATTTCCGTCTTTATCCAATAACTCAACAGTGACAAACGACAGGTCTTTTCCGTCCGCTTTTATCTCAGCACGATCTGTAGTTAAACGAATGCTTACAGGTGCACCGGCAGTTTTAATTTCGCTGGTCAGAACTTCTTTTCCGGCTTTACGCGAAACGGCCTTCAATGTTCCGGGTTCATATTTCACCCGCCACACAACGTGCATATCGTCGCCTTGTTTTGAACGTTTCCCGAGCGAAACACCGTTGAGGTAAAGTTCCACTTCATCTGCATGATTATAATACGCCCAAACGTCAACAGTTTGTCCTTTTTCCCAATTCCAGTGCGGAAAAACATGCAACACATCTTTATTAGTCCACTGACTTTGGTACAGGTAATACACATCTTTCGGGAATCCGGCTAAATCCACAATACCGAAAAACGAACTGCGCGATGGCCACCAATAAGGAGTTGGTTCGCCCAAATAATCAAAACCGGTCCAGATAAACTGCCCTGCAACATGGTCATATTTATCCACTATTTTCAGATTTGCTTCGTGTGTTGCACCCCAGGGAGCACGACTGTTATCGTAGGCCGAACATTGCTGAGAAGGATCTGAATAAGGAACATCCCAACGTTTTGGAGCAATGATCACACTGTCGGACGGATTCACATAGTAACCACGTGTCTGTAACGACGAAACTGACTCGGTAACAATAAAAGGTGTTTTTGGATAACGTTCGGTAATTCCGGCAAACTCAGCTTCGTGGTAATTAAACCCAATAATGTCTAAGGCTTCCGATTTGAAAAGCGGATTGCTGTCCTGTGTTCCGTTACATGCCGCCGTAATGGGACGGGTTGCATCTACTGACTTGGTAATATCGGCCAAATGGCGAGTCAATAATGCATTTTTTCCTAATCTTCCCAGTTTTATATCTTCTGTTTCGTTTACTTTTTTATTATTCAAGGCAATATTGGCAGCCTGCAAGTCAACATCCTCAGCCGGAGTATCGCCCCACTGCTCTCCCACTTCATTGCCTATACTCCAGATAAATACCGACGGATGATTACGGTCGCGAACAATCTGGTCGGTCAAATCACGTTCGTGCCATTGGTCAAAATCCAAAGCGTAGTCATACTTCGTTTTTTTCTTTTTCCAAATGTCGAATGCCTCATCCATAACAATAAAACCTATCCTATCGCAAAGATCAAGTAGTTCAGGAGCAGGTGGATTATGAGAAGTACGGATACCGTTCACACCCATGCCTTTCATTATCTCCAACTGGCGTTCCAATGCACGTTCGTTCACCGCAGCGCCCAATGCACCCAAATCGTGGTGATTACAAACTCCATTAATTTTTACATGCTTTCCATTCAGAATAAAGCCTTTGTGAACATCGAAAGTAAACGACCGGATACCAACTGTTGTAGAATATTCGTCCATAGTGATTCCAAAAATATTTAATCGGGTAACCAACTTGTACAAATAAGGATTTTCAAGATCCCACAAAACAGGTTTTTTTACTGTTAATCGTTGAAAGTACTTATTCGAACCTCCATTATTAACCATCAAAGCCCCTTTAATTTGAGAAACTAACTGACCTTTGGCATCGTATAAGAACTGTTCAACACCTACGGATTGAGCAAACTTCATCGTATTGGTTACAGTGGTCTGAATGGCGACTACAGCACTATCGGCATTAATAGTTGGAGTTGTTACATAGGTTCCCCATTTATCCACAAAAATAGAGCTGGTACTTACCAACCTTACGTTTCGGTAGATACCGGATCCTGAATACCAACGTGAATTAGGCTGTTTTGAATTATCTACTTTTACGGCAATCACGTTAGAACCCCCAAATTTTAAATAAGGAGTTAGCTCATATCGAAATGAAATATAGCCATTTGGACGTTTTCCAAGATAAGTTCCATTAATCCATACTTCGCTGTTACGATACACGCCGTCAAATTCCACAAAAATCTTTTTGGGATGAAGTAAGTTGTTTTTTTCTACGGTAAATGTTTTTCGGTACCAGCCGAGTCCACCGGGAAGCGCTCCACCACCAGCTGAAGCCGGAAAGTCCTTTCCAAAATCAGATTCAATACTCCAGTCGTGTGGCAAATTTAGCGTTCGCCATTTGCTGTCATCAAAAACAATAGTAGAGGCATTCAAAGCGGAATCTGCAAGCGTAAATTTCCAGTTCTGATTAAAGTCCTGAATGTCACGTGTGTTTTTCGCATTCACACTCGCAACGAACAAAACAAGCAAGGTGAATATTAATTTTAGGGTTTTCATAATGTGTATAATGTTTATTTCAATGCAAAAATACAAATTATAATTTCCAAATCCCGAATAATACAATGTCAATTAAGTGCATAAATGTTTTGATTGAGGGTACGGAATGTAAACCACAAATTAAAAGCTGGTATTTCCATTCAAAAAAAGCAAATTTCACTCAAAAAAAAAATCATTTTGAAGGAAAAAACACAACAAATAAAAGTATCTTTATGCGTTCTTATTTAATTAAAAATATTCAATCAAATTAACTTATAGATGATAGAAAACCAGCTAATTTAGTCCCAATGTAGCGGTAGAAATATAGCTGTTAAAACCGTTAACTGAAGTTTACAAAGTAATAATTTCGTCAATATTATTACGGATTGATTATGATTGGTAAGAAGAATCTCATGAATAAGGAAAAATTTATTTAATACTTTTCGTACTATCAAAAAAAACATTACTTTTGCTTTGTCAGAAAAGGCAATTCTCTTTTTTTAGTCATAAAAAGATTCTAATACAAAATAACTTTATTTAATTTTTGAAAAAATGGCAAATTTAGATTTATCACAGTACGGCATTTCGGGCAATTTTAAAATTGTTCACAATCCAACGTATGAAGAGTTGTTTCAGGCGGAAATTGATCCTGCAAACGAAGGTTTTGAAAGAGGTGTATTAACAACTACCGGCGCAATATCTGTTGACACAGGTAAATTTACCGGACGATCGCCTAAAGATAAATTCTTTGTAAAAGATGCAGTAACCGATGAAAACCTTTGGTGGGATGGAACAATTAATCGCCCTACAACTCCCGAAGTTTTTGAACACTGTAAAGGATTGGTAACAAAACAACTTTCGGGTGCTAAGAAGCTGTATGTGGTAGATACTTTTTGTGGTACAAACGAAGATACCCGAATGAAAGTACGTTTCATTATGGAAGTTGCATGGCAAGCCCATTTTGTAACCAATATGTTTATACGTCCATCGCATTACGAATTAGTCGGCTATGGCGAACCCGATTTTGTATGTTTAAATGGCTCTAAAACTACGAATCCAAACTGGAAAGAACAAGGTTTGAACTCTGAGGTATTTACACTGTTTAATCTAACTACTAAGATGCAGGTGATTGGCGGAACCTGGTATGGTGGTGAAATGAAAAAAGGTATTTTTGCCTTGATGAACTACTATTTACCATTGAAAGGTATGGCTTCGATGCACTGTTCTGCTAACGTAGGTAAAGACGGTGATGTGGCAATTTTCTTTGGACTTTCAGGAACTGGTAAAACTACTCTTTCTGCCGATCCAAAACGTTACCTCATTGGGGATGATGAGCATGGTTGGGATGATAATGGAGTATTTAATTACGAAGGTGGTTGTTATGCTAAAGTAATTGACCTTGCCGAAGAAAGTGAACCGGATATCTGGCTTGCTATCCGTCGTGATTCATTGCTGGAAAATGTAACAGTGAAAGAAGACGGAACACCTGACTATACTGCAGCGGTATCTAAAACAGAAAATACCCGCGTTTCTTACCCAATCTATTTTATCAATAAAATTGTTTCTCCTTCGCGCGCAGGACACGCTAAAAAAATTATTTATCTGTCGGCCGATGCATTTGGCGTATTGCCTCCGGTATCAATTTTGGACGAGAAATCAGCTCAGTATCACTTCCTATCGGGCTTTACTTCAAAATTAGCAGGAACAGAACGTGGTATCACTGAACCAGTTCCGTCTTTTTCTCCTGCATTTGGTGAAGCGTTCCTAACTTTGCACCCAACTATGTATGCTAAAACACTGATAAGCAAAGCAAAAGAACACAATGCAAAAGTTTATCTGGTAAACACCGGATGGAATGGAACTGGAAAACGTATTTCGTTGAAAAATACCCGTGCTATCATCGATGCCATTATCGATGGTTCAATTGAAGAAGCTGAAACAATCCAGGTTCCAATTCTGAACTTAGTTGCCCCAAAAGCATTGAACAATGTGGATACCCAAATTCTTGATCCACGTAACACCTATGCTGATGTTGCTGAATGGGAAACAAAAGCAAAATCACTTGCAGCTAAATATATCAAGAACTTTGAACAATACTGCGATAATGATGATGCAAAAGCATTGGTTGCTTCAGGACCACAATTGTAAGAAAACAAAAGAGTCAGAAACCAAGATTCAAGACTAATATATACAAAGAGCTGTTCGATTAATTTTCGGACAGCTCTTTTTTTTATATGTTTTATGCTATTATAAACTCTCTTGAACATTTTACAGTTGTTATTCATTATATCTTTGTCGTGGATTTAAATGAATGAGTAAAACAACACAACATACGAGCAAATCTTTACTTGCACTGCTTTTTCTGGCAGTGTTTATGGGTTCATTGCTGATTAAACCGGCTCACAGTTTACTCTCCCATCACGAATTATCGGAAAATGTCAGTGTAGACTTGCACAAACAAGCCATTGCAACCGACAAATATAAAGATTGTCCCATTTGCGACTTCGAGTTTTGTACATTCATTCCGCAAAAAGCAATTACTGTTCCGCCATTAACGGAACTTGTTCAAAAAGAACAAACAGTTTATACAGTTGCTTGCCTGGCACGCATCTCTTCGTATCTATTTCAATTAAGGGCACCTCCCGCACTTTAATTTTCACTCTCAAGTTTCTTACAAAAAAGATATCAGATAAAGATCTTACCTGGTTAGATAAGCCATACTCAGAAGTTTGAGTAATGGCTTACCACCGTTGGTGACAATAAAACACCGACAAATTACTAATTTAAAATAAAAGATAAATGAAAAAGATACTAACTATCCTTTTCTCATTGTTAGTTGTGGCAACTGTTGGTGCCGATAACATGGGAAATTCACATACCGACCTACACGGAAAAATCAGCACTGAAAACGGAGAACCTATCATTGGAGCTGCTATTTATTTCCCCGAATTGAAAACCGGAACTGTTACCGATTCTATTGGAAATTACACATTAACGAAACTTCCAAAACGAATTCTTCAGGCTCAGATTACTGCCTTGGGATATAAATTAATAGTTGAAAATATTGACTTGAAAACCATTACTCAAAAAGATATTACAATGGCTGAATCTGTCGTAGAAATAAATGAAGTAGTGGTTACAGGGCAAGGCAGTACAATACAAATGATAAAAATGCCAACTCCCATGAGTATAATTACTCAAAAGGAGTTACAACAACAAGCCTCTACTAATCTTATTGATGCTATTAGTTCACAACCGGGCATATCGCAAATCACAACCGGAAGTGGTATTTCCAAACCAGTAATTCGTGGTTTAGGCTATAACCGGGTAGTGGTGGTAAACGATGGAGTTCGACAGGAAGGTCAGCAATGGGGGGATGAACATGGCATTGAGATAGATGAAAATGAAGTGAGTAGGGTAGAAATACTCAAAGGACCTGCCAGTTTAATGTATGGTTCAGATGCTATGGCCGGCGTAATTAGTTTCTTCCCGGCAACAATACTTTCAGAAGGCAAAATGCGCCTGAATGCTCTGGCCAATTACCAAACCAATAATGGGTTGATGGCTTACTCCCTGAACTTTGCCGGACATAAAAAGGAATTTGTATGGGATGTTCGCTATAGTAATAAACAAGCCCACGCATACCGCAACAAACAGGATGGTTATGTGTATAACTCAGGATTTAGCGAGAATGCACTTTCAGCCTTAGTGGGAATCAATAACTGGTGGGGTTATTCACATCTGACCTTGAGTACGTATCAGCTTACACCCGGCATTGTGGAGGGTGAGCGCGATAGTGCAACCGGTCAATTTATTAAACCTGTTGTATTACCAGATGGAACTGCCGGTGAAGCCATTGCTACACATGACGATTATACCAGCTATAAACACTTTATGCCCTATCAGCAAGTGAAGCACTATAAAGCAGTTTGGAGCAATAATATCATGCTGGGTGAAGGTAGTTTAAAAGCCACTATTGGTTATCAACAGAACCGCCGCCAGGAGTTTGCCGATATACTTACCCCCAATAGTTATGGTTTATATTTTCAACTTCATACAGTGAACTACGATGCACATTACCAGCTACCTTCGATCAATGGACTTGAATTGTCATTTGGCACCAATGGCATGTATCAAAACTCACTGAATAAAGGTACTGAGTTTTTGGTTCCGGAGTATCGTCTTTTTGATGCGGGTGTATTTGTAATTGGGAAAAAAGCCTGGGGAAAACTGAATGTAAGCGGAGGACTCAGGTACGATAATCGCTCTGAAACAGGTGATGCATTATATTTGAATAGCAATGGAGAAAAAACAACCGCAGCTGATGCCAACTCAACTCATCGATTTGCCGCATTTACAAACAATTTTAGAGGCATTAGCGGTAGTTTGGGTACAACTTACCAACTAAGCGAAAACTGGAACACGAAACTTAATCTATCGCGAGGATTTCGTGCTCCAAACATTAGTGAATTGAGCTCCAACGGTGTTCACGAAGGAACTCTCCGGTACGAAATCGGAAACCCAAATCTAAAACCAGAAAGCAGTTTGCAACTAGATTATGAACTCGGCTATAACACTGAACATATTAGTGCTAAAATAAACCTATTTGCCAATAACATTAGCAATTTCATTTTCTCCCGAAAACTAAGTAATGCTATGGGCAATGATTCTATTGCTGATGGTGTTCCTGCTTACAAATTCGATGCCGGTAAGGCGCAACTTGTCGGTGGTGAAGTTTACATCGACATTCATCCACATCCGCTGGATTGGTTGCATTTTGAGAACAGTTTCTCGTATGTTCATGCTCAGCTGAAGAATCAACCCGATTCAACCCGCTATTTGCCCTCAACTCCCGGAGCAAAGTGGAAATCGGATATTCGGATTGATATTCAAAAAACTGGTACGTATCTGAAAAACACTTTCTTTTCAGTAGGCTTGGAACATTATTTCGCACAAAACAATGTGTATTCAGCTTTTAACACTGAAACAGCAACCCCAGCTTACACTTTGCTTGATGCCAGCCTGGGAGCCGACCTTGTTTTCAACAAAAAAACGCTTTGCTCACTCTATCTGACCGGAACCAACCTGGGCGACATTGCTTATCAAAGCCATCTTAGTCGACTAAAATATGCTGCGATCAATAATGTCACCGGACAAACCGGTGTATTTAATATGGGTCGAAATATTAGTATAAAGTTGATAATTCCAGTTGATTTATAATACAATACTCATTTAAAGATAGCATTACGTATTATCAACAGTCCTCGTCAGATTGCATAAAGCAGTCAGACGGGGACTGTATTGTTTTATTTCCATAGCTAATAACTCGCCCCTTATAGTTTTCTTACATTTAATTTCACCAATAAATTGTTGGAATAACGAATTTGTACTCCTCATTTTCAAATTTGTACACCTTTTCTATTTTTAAATACCCGTATTTTGCAATCAAAAAAATCAACACAATTAACCCTTAAATTAATTTTCATGAAACTCAAAACTCTACTTCTCAAAACGGGTGTGTTACCCGTTATTTTTCTCCTCTCTGGCGTAGCTAATTTAAAGGCACAAACCTTACTTTATTCCAATGACTTTGAAAGCGGTTTAGACTCTTGTACTATTGTTGGTAACGGAGTTGTTGAAGCTTCAGGAAACACTTCACACGGACAGGTATTTCACAATGCAGCTGGCGGTCAAGCGGTAAGAACAAATTTTTTAAAATTACCTACTTACACATTTGCAAGATTACAAAACTCAGGTGTACAGGCATTGTCTATTTCATTTTGGGTAAACAAAGGCACTGCAACAAATTATTATTGGTCTCCAATTTTCTCTGCTTATGCATCAGCTCCTCCTTCAACTGGTAATGGTATGCCGATGATGGTAGTTCAACTTCGTGGCTGGGCGCAAACAAACGTAGGCGGTACCTGGTGTGATTTCACTGACGCTCAAAATGTGAAAGCTGTTAATGCTATTGGTACAGGCTGGATAGATGATGGCAACTGGCATTTTTATACCATTGTTGCTACTCCCACAAATATGAAAGTATACGTTGATGGAGCTGTTCAGAACGAATGGACACTTGACGGCACTGCAGGTGGTGGCTCTATCAGCGGTTTGTTTAGCGCAGGTTCTTCGTTACCTTATATTTGTTTGGGTGGTAATCAGGCATGGGGTTGGGGAGATCCGGATCCTGCATTCTTATATGATAAACTGAAAATATATTCGGGAGCATTGACTACTTCGCAAATTAGCTCGCTTATTGCAACAGATCAATTGGCTGCGCCTGCAATTGTTCCTACAAAATCAAATTTATATGTTGACGATAAATATAAATCTGAAACATTTACTGTCAATGGAGTTAATCTGACACAAGACATTAGCATTACTGCTCCTAGCGGTGTAATTGTTAGCCCAACAACGATCTCTCAATCAGCTGCCACCAATGTGACTGTAAGTGTTACTTACGATGGAACTACCAGTGTAAATGGAAAAATTACTCTAACAAGCGGTAGCACAGTTGCAAATGTTTCTATTAAGTCATCATCGAATTCTTGCTACACACCAGCTTATGCTACTGGTAATATGATTGCTGATCCAACTTTTAGCGCAGCATCACTTTCTGCTGGTGGCTTTGGTGGTTGGGGATCACCGGGTATTGTGTATAAAAATGCTTATTGTGGTAGAGGTACCGCTTATGTTACCGGTAGTTGTTCCGGATCTATCGACAGAGGTTTAACCGCTGCAAATGGAAACGCATTAATTGCCAACAATAAATACAGACTTCGTGCATTAGTAAATTCTAAAGCTACAATCGGTTCTACTTTCCAAATTCAGGTAGAAGGTGTAAACGGAACTGCAAGTATCTATTTCCCACTTGCAAATACCAATGGTTGGAAACAGATTGATACTACATTTACCTGCAGCGCAACAGTCACTACCGAAAAAGGTATCTATATTAATGCGTGTACAACAGTAAGTCCTGCCTCTACAGATACTTGTTTTATTGATAACTATGAACTTTATAATATAACCGGTTCTACTACAGCTTTGAGTAATGCAACAACTAACAAAGTAACCAACTTTGTCCGCAACAATAAGATAGTATCAAGTTTTGAGTTGGATATTGCTGCTGAAGTAAGTATTTCATTATACAATGTAAACGGTACGTTGATTGAATCGAAAAGAGTAATCGGTCTACCGGGAAAGAATGAAAAAGTATTAAATACAGCTCTTTCATCAGGTGTTTATATTGTAAAAACCAGCATTGATGGTAAATTTACCATCAATAAGATGATACTTTAAACGATAAGAATCCCCGAAATAAAAATAACCCTCTTCAAAACCGAAGAGGGTTATTTTTATTTAATAAGTGCATGATTAGTATTGCTTGAAACCATTTTTCCCAAAAGCAATATAATACAGGTTATGCAACATCATATAGTCCAACCCATTGAATTCGACATGCTCATTGGAGGATTTACCTAAGTTTTCCGGCCATAAACATCGGGAAGTAGAAGTCCATTCCCTGACTCCACAATTACTGGCGGGGCCGCTAATGGGCGCACAGTTAAGTAAACCCTCGTAAAGAATTTTTTCTGAATTATACAGGTCATCGTCCTGTTTCATTAGATGATGATTGGGATCATGAAGGACCAAGTAAAGAAGTGGAAAATGTTCGTATATAGGGAAATATCCCGTTTTGTGTGGATCGTAATGGTCGCGAAGTTTCCTTAGTACATTAAAGGTTTTAGTACCTAATACATTGCCAATACAGGCAACGGAACGTGTTTTATTATCCTCTTTCCCCAATTGAAAGGTCTTTGGCTTTTTAAATGCCAATCTGAACTCACCATCTGAAGCAAATCCGGGATAAAGTCGCAGATTCTCACCCGTAATAACTTCGCCGGCTTTAATAATTCCACTGCTAATCATAGCCACTCCACCATCATTGCCACTACCCTGCATAACACATTGGTTTGTAACCGGATTTACTAATATCCAATGCGTTGTGAACGGAATAACTCCTCCAATACGTCCCCGATATTTTCCATCATACTGCATATATCTTATAAATCGCTTTACAATATCTTTTGCCCACAAGGAGAAATCGACCGATTGGGGACTAATATATACATCCGACCCACAAGTTATAATCCCAAGGTGAGTTAAACGGGGTTTTATATAAATATCCGAAAAATTGCAGGGTATAGTTGCAACTGACTCTTTTCCAACTAATTTACTAACAAGGCTTAAACCTTCAATGTCGTGTTCGATAACATCCTGACTCAGCTCTTCCATGTGAAGATTATCAGTTTTTATTAGATTTCCAACAGCTATTGGCACATCAAAATGATTTTTATTTTCTTTCCAGAAATTATCCGATACATCGTCCCGAAGCATAAATCCGTTTATATCACCCGGGCGGACATAGAATTTCTCTCTGTAATTATCAATCCAGTAACCACGCGCATTTTTCCACCTTAAGTTCGACTCAGAGTAAGTGTCAAGTCGCTCTAATGCCAACATGGCATAATAGAGCTCTTTTAAG
>Ga0302215_10002098_pt1 | contig 13877 bp, 12 predicted proteins | sample II_Fen_N3_1_FD_194580 | JGI IMG/M metagenome (GOLD analysis project Ga0302215, IMG submission 194580) | Peat permafrost microbial communities from Stordalen Mire near Abisko, Sweden - II_Fen_N3_1 | ecosystem: Environmental > Terrestrial > Soil > Wetlands > Permafrost | place: Sweden: Abisko...
TCTTCCGATACCAATACCAATGTACGGATTTAAACCGATGTTTAAATCATTTTGATATCTGTTTGTAAAAACGGATTTATTTCCGGTAACGTCTTTTGACATGTTGTATGTAAAAAAACTGCTCGCGCCATATGAAATAAAATGGTTGGATGAATAATAATGACGGTTTGAGGTGTTAAAATTCAAATTGTTTGATGAATTTGATCTATGTTCTTTATTTACTTCGTTCGAAGGATTATCTGTGTTACTGCTGAGACTGAAAATCCCTGTCAGATTGATGGATGAAATCAGTTTCCGTGTATTTTTATTATGTGAGAATGTCGAATACAGTTGCCCGTTCACATTTGAAGTCTTTAAAGAATCATTGGGTACGCCCTGATAAATAGGAGAATAATAAGTAGTTGCTGTATTCGAAAGACCACCTGAACTGTTGAAATTCAAATCCAGACTGTTACGCACAATATCAGGCGTATAATACTTGCTAATGTCGTACCTGTACTCCTGGGCCAATGTATCAAAAGATACAGCCGATATGAAAAAACAAAAAATAAAACTTGTAAAGATTTTCTTTTTCATGATACATGTTTTAAAAATTATGTTTTTTCTGATTACAATAATTATTCCGTTAATTTTAAGAAATAGATGGTTAAAGAATTTATTATTGTTTGTTGGCATTCACGTGTAATTAATTCGTTAAAATTAACAAAACTATTTTTTAGAATTTAAATATTGCCTTGCTTTCAATTCAATTGTTCTGATTTTATCTTTGTAGAGGTTGTAACCGTTCATTTTTAAAACATCGAGCGATGCATCCGAATTATCGTCCCAACGCCTGCATAGGTACAGGGAGGTATATATCCGTCCGATTTGATATTCCCGGCTTATGCGCAATCCAAGTGCGTAATCTTCTCCATAGCTGGTATTTGGCACTTTAATATCGCGTAATACCGGAGTATAAAAAGCACGCGGTGCACCCAGTCCATTAATGCGCAAAGCATTATTCCTGCCGTTTTCGGGAGTCCATTCCTTGTGGTCAATCAATCCGGGAGGGATGGTCTCCATGTTAAAGTCGGTCATGGTGTACGACCCGATCACCATGGCGCAGTTTTGTTCATAAAAAGCACTGACAATAGTTTGCAGTGTGTTTTCATCCTGATACACATCATCACTGTCCAGTTGCACGGCAAATTTACCACATTCAGAATGGTCGACACCTACATTCCAGCAACCTCCAATCCCCAGGTCGTTACGTTCGGGAATGATGTGAATGACGCGGTTGTCCGTTGTGGCATATTTCTCAATCAATTCGGAGGTTCCATCAGTAGAAAAATTGTCGATAATTATCAGGTTGAACTTAAAATCAGTTTTCTGTATCAGTACCGATTTAATGGCATCCTCCAAGGTGCGAACCCTGTTTCTAACGGGTATTATCACCGATGCTTCCACAGGGAAACTTGTTTCATCAAATGCAATGGTTTTGAAGTCGGGTGCTAAATAGGCACCGGATTCCTTCAAATGTATGGTACAGGCAGCTTCCATTTCAATCTGCACCGCCCGGTTTTTCGGATCGACGTAATCAAACTGTTTTTCCCCGCTTTTACGGGTGTCAGCTTCAACTTCAGAATATAAATATTCGTTGATATGAATCAAACCGGCCAGTTGTGAAACTTTCAGTCGGAGGTTGTACAGTCCGGCATATTGGTAAAGATCCGTTGTATTATGAACAGCCTTTTTTAAGTGACCGGATTTATAAAACAATACAGATCCAAAATTAAAATCATCACGCAAACTGCCTTCCTGATAATCGATCAGGGGTAGAGTAGTCCGTTTGTCATTGGTAATCTGATAATAATCGGCATATACCAATCCGGCTCCGGTGCTCTCAGCAATGTGAAAGTAACGTTCGAGTGCGTATTGACCTGGTTCGAGTATGGTATCTTTTGTATAGATCAGTGAATAATCTGTATCCGAATGCTCACCAATCTTTTTGATTGTTTCGCTGCTTTGAATCGAATCTATTTCTATTGTCAGGCATCCCTCAATGTGAAGATTAGACCCTTTTTTTATCAGAAGATATATTTTATTTACGAGTGTTGATTGAGTAAGCAGTTGAACTGTTTTTCCGGTTTGAAGGATGTCGTTACAAACGACAAAGCAATTAATTCGTTTCATCATGGTCTGTGAATTGTTTATGTTGCCAAAATTACGACTAAATTTCCAAGGTTGCAACAAAAACCTTCAAACCGGTGATGCATATACGAACGTTTTATTCAAATGCATCATTCTTATTCCTGAAATAGCAGATCCCATTGCGAAAGGTTTTTATAAAATATATTCTATCTTTGTGTTCAAATGTACATTCTAAATTGAAACAATGATATTAATAGCCGATAGTGGATCAACAAAAACGCAGTGGTGCCTTATTGATGAAGGGCAAATAGTAAAAGAAATTTTCACTGATGGGATCAATCCTTTTTATCAAACCGATATGGAAATCATTGCCCTGTTGGACGATCAACTCATTCCCGGGCTTGATAATACTGATATTGACCGTATCTTTTTTTATGGTGCAGGTTGTTCTTTCCCCGAAAAAAAGATACTGGTAAGCAGGGGTTTGGTACGGTTCTTTGGCAACTCTATGATTGAAATTCAAAGTGATCTGTTGGGCGCTGCACGATCTTTGTTTCAACATGAAAAAGGAATTGCCTGTATTCTGGGAACAGGATCCAACTCGTGTTATTACGATGGAAAAGAAATAACTCAAAATGTCTCTCCGCTTGGTTTTATTCTTGGCGACGAAGGAAGTGGAGCCGTATTGGGAAAACTATTCATTGCTGACTGTCTGAAGAACCAACTTCCACTCGAACTAAAAGAAAAGTTCCTGAGTCGTTATGAACTTACTCCTGAAATTATTCTCGATCGTGTGTATAAAAAACCATTCCCGAATCGTTTTCTGGCACAATTCACTCCCTTTATGCTGGAGAATATTGAAGAACCTTCCATATTCAATCTTGTGTATGATAGTTTTGATGCTTTTCTTGTCAGGAATGTCATGCAATATCCCCTTGATGATATCCGGGTTGGCTGTGTAGGGTCAATAGCCCATTATTTCAGGGATACCCTTGAAATAGTAGCTTCGGAGCGAAGAATAGAGATATCGGAAATTGTCCAAAAACCTATGGCCGGATTGGTGACATTTCATACCCCCCAACCCCTAAAGGGGGGAAAGTAAACCCTTATTCCTTAAGGGTAAGAAGAAGAAACAATTCTACTGATTTAAATTAATTATGAGTAATAAAGAAGATTCACAGCAAGATACTGACTTCAGTTCTCCTTTAGGGGCTAGGGGTTCTTTTATGGTTACTGAACAAGATTCATTACATGATAACCTGGATAAAAAAACCGTTGGCCAGTTACTTGTTGAGATGAATGAGGAAGATCAAAAAGTAGCACTGGCTGTTCAGAAAGTTATTCCTCAAGTGGAAGATCTGGTCGTGAAAATCGTGGAAAGGATGAAAAGAGGCGGACGGATATTTTACATTGGTGCCGGAACCAGTGGCCGGTTAGGTGTATTGGATGCATCTGAGATTCCACCGACATTTGGCATGCCTGCACAACTGGTAGTTGGATTAATAGCAGGAGGTGAAACAGCTTTACGCAACCCGGTTGAGAATGCAGAGGATAATATGGATAATGCCTGGCAGGAACTACAATCCTTTCAGATGAATGCTACTGATACAGTGATTGGAATTGCAGCATCGGGTACAACTCCCTATGTGGTTGGTGGTCTGAAGAAGGCAAGGGAAAATGGTATTTTAACAGCCTCCATAACCTGCAATCCTTATTCACCTGTGGCACATGAAGCTGAAATCAATATCGAAGTAATTGTAGGACCTGAATTTGTAACAGGAAGTACACGTTTAAAATCAGGTACAGCTGAAAAACTGGTGCTAAATATGATATCTACAGTTACTATGATTCAATTGGGCCGTGTTAAAGGCAATAAAATGGTAAATATGCAACTCACCAATGCCAAATTAATTGACCGGGGAATCCGAATGATTATGGAAGAAACAAAAATGGAATATACCCGGGCTAAGAATATTTTGCTTGTTCACGGTTCGGTGAAAAAAGCGCTTGATTTTTATCATGCTTCACTGTAAGCCAATTAATTTTTCTTTTTGTAACTAACTACTGCCCATACATTAAAAAATACTGCAAATCCGATTAATGACAGTAAGTCGTTCATTAGTTGGAATGGATTACTTCCTTTCAGGTATACCGACCGCATAACCATCATAAAGTGTTTCAGTGGATTAAAAGCTGCTATCCATTTTGCCCATTCAGGCATGCTGTCGATGGGCGTGTATAAACCGCTAAGCATGATAAAAAGCATCATAAAGAAAAATACAATAAACATGGCCTGCTGCAAGGTGGATGCATAATTTGAAATAACTATTCCTAATCCGGATACTGTCAGAATATAAATTCCTGCAAACAAATAGATAGTTGAAAAGTGTCCGGCTGGTATTAATCCGTAAACTGCCCAGGCTATCAAAAATCCTATACTAATAACAATTATTCCTATTATCCAGAATGGAATTAGTTTTGCCAGAATAAATGTCGTTTTTGGTACCGGACTAACATTAATCTGTTCCATTGTTCCGTGTTCTTTTTCAAAAACGATGGATATTGCCGGTAAAAAACCACAAAGCAAAGTCAGTATCATGACCATCAAAGCCGGAACCATATATACCCGGTAATTCAGATTCGGATTAAACTGATATTGGGTGTCTATCTGAATGGTAGATGCTGAACTTATTCCACTGCCTGACGGTATCAGTTCCTGAATTATTCCGGCATTGAAATCGAATAATATCCTTGAGAGATAGGTCATGCCTATTCCACCTTTCATCCCGTTCACTGCATTTGCAGATATCATTACTTTTCCACCCTGCCTGTTGATGATGTTTTTTTCGAAATTGGCAGGGATTTCAAGTATCATGTCCGACTCGTTTTTTTCAATACTCTTCAACGCCTGGGTGTAATTAGTTGAAACATTCGTCAGATTAAAATAGTTTGATGAAATGATCTTCTGTATCAGTTGCTGTGAATAGGTGCTGTGATCATTATCAATCACACTCAAATTCAGATTCTTTATTTCATAACTGGCCGCCCAAGGAAATACCATTAACACCATAAATGGAAATATGAAAATCATTTTCGGAAGAAACGAATTCCGGAGCAATTGCTTAAACTCTTTTCTAAGAAGATATTTTATCATGATGTAAGCCCTAACCCCTAAAGGGGAATTAAATTAGTACTGTTTATTTAAAATCCATTTTAATATTCCAAAAAGTCAAAATCCAACCTGATTCCCCTTTAGGGGTTTTATTCCAGTCTTATTTTAAACTTTCTCCAGCTAATGCCTATCAGAACGACACTCATAAAACTAAGTATGCCAACTTCCTTCAATACGGAAGTAATGCCAAGGCCTTTAATCATAATAGCTTTCACAGCCGATATATACCATTTTGCAGGGACGATATCCGAAAGCCATTGCAGTGGTACCGGCATGTTTTCGATGGGGAAAATCATTCCGGATAGTAACATGACCGGGAGCATAAGTCCCATACCCGAAATTAACATGGCAGCCTGTTGTGAATTCGTCATTGTTGAAACGAGCAATCCAAGGGCTAATGATAAGAATATATATAGCAACGAAACAGCCACTAAACTGATAAAGCTACCCGCAACAGGAACTTTCAGTACAAATACCGACAACAACATGATGGTTGCAAAATTTACACAGGACAAGACAAAATAGGGAGTTATTTTTGAAAGTATGATATAGATTGGTTTCATGGGTGACACCAACAGGATTTCCATGGTTCCCATTTCTTTTTCCCTGACAATGGCAATAGAAGTCATCATAGCACATATTAAAAGCATAATCATTCCAAGCACTCCCGGCACAAAATTAAAAGCACCAATCATTTGAGGGTTGTATAGCATTCTTACTTCCGGTATAATCTGGTAAGGTATTGCATTGGATCCTGTTAGTTCCTGTTGGTATGAATTAATAATGTTGCTGGCATAAAAAGTAAATGATGTAGCTGCATTGGGATCGGTTGCATCAGCAATAAGTTGTATATGTGCTTTACCTGTCCTGCGAAGGTTTTCGCCAAAATGATCCTCGAAGACCATGACCAATTTTGCTTTTGCATCCCTGAAAACGGGTTGAATTTCATCAGGTTTATGAATCCTTGCCACTACATCGAAATAAGCACTGGCATTTATTTTATCGATGATCCTGTTGGATGCAACATCGTTCGAAGGTGCAAGTACGGCAACTTCCGTGTTCTTCACTTCTGTAGATAATGCAAACCCAAATAAAATGATTTGTATGATGGGCATAAGTAGCAGAATCATCATGGTAGTCCTGTCACGAAGAATGTGATAAAACTCTTTCCGGATAAACGAAATTAACTGTTTCATATTTAATCTGCTAAACGTGTGGACTTTCGGGCTAACTGTTGAAAAACTTCATCCATACTGTTGGCATGAAACTGTTTTTTTAAATTTTTTGGTGAATCGAGTGCTTCAATCCTGCCATCTACCATGATGGAAACACGGTCGCAATATTCAGCTTCGTCCATATAATGTGTCGTGACAAATACAGTGATTCCCTTTGATGTGGCATCGTAAATAAGTTCCCAAAATTGCCGGCGTGTAATCGGATCTACTCCACCTGTGGGTTCATCCAAAAATACTACCCGGGGAGTATGGAATATAGATACTGAAAAGGCCAGTTTTTGTTTAAATCCTAACGGCAATGAACCTACCAGTTTGTCCCTTTCATTTTCAAAATTCAACACCTTCATTAGTTCATCCGTTTTTACTTTTATTTCTTTGTCTTTCATGCCATAAATTCCACCGAAAAGTTCGATATTTTCCCATACTTTTAAGTCGTCATAGAGCGAAAATTTCTGGCTCATGTATCCAATGCTTTTTTTAACGAGTTCGGTCTGGTTCTCAATGTCGTAACCAGCCACCAAGCCTGTCCCACTGGTAGGTATACTCAATCCGCAAAGCATACGCATGGCAGTCGTTTTTCCGGCACCATTTGCTCCCAGGAATCCGAATATCTCACCTCGTTCCACTTCAAATGAAATGTTATCGACCGCTGTGAAATGACCGAATTTCTTTGTTAAATTCTCAGCCGTAATGACTTTGGTTGTATTCTGTTGTATTTTGTCGTCCATTCTAGTTGGTGTATTCTTAGCCCTGAATTAGTTGCATAAAACAATCTTCAATTGTTGGTTCAATTTCTTTGATGTCGATATTCAAATGTCCTTTCTTTTCCAAAAGTTCTTTCAACCCAGAAATGGTCAATTGAATATTATCGATTGATACATGGTGTTTGTCCCCAAAAGCAAAACAGTTTTTTGTTTGTTCATTGGCACGCAAGTCAGTCAATAACTTATACATTGAATCGCTCTTAACGGCCCAGAGTTTATTCCGGTATTGTTCAATAATAGTATCAGGAGTATCAATTTTTAAAAATTCGCCATTTTGAATCAACGCAATTCTGTCGCACTGGCTGGCTTCATCCATGTAAGGGGTGGATACCAGAATGGTAATTCCCTGTTCCTTGAGTTTCTTCAACATACCCCAGAATTCCTTTCTTGATACCGGGTCTACTCCCGTTGTCGGTTCATCTAAGAACAATACACTTGGCTTGTGAATCAATGCACAACATAATGCCAGTTTTTGCTTCATACCGCCCGATAGCTTTCCGGCACGACGTTTTTTGAAGGGCTCAATTTGCTGGTAAATGTCCTTCACCAGCTCATAATTTTCTTCTATGGTTGTGTTGAATACCGTAGCAAAAAAGTTCAGGTTTTCCTCCACAGTTAAATCCTGATACAACGAAAATCGTCCGGGCATATAGCCAACTCTGTTTCGAATTTCTTTATAATCAGCTACCACATCAAATCCATCCACACTGGCAGTACCCTGGTCGGGCAGGAGTAAGGTGGTTAAAATCCTAAAGATGGTTGTTTTTCCGGCACCATCAGGTCCAATTAATCCGAATATTTCACCCCTTTTTACATCAAAACTAATGCCCCCCACCCCTAAAGGGGAGTTTAAATTACTCCCGTTCTGTAATATGGATCTTTCGCCGATTCCGACAAATTTGCCTGATTCTTTCGGAAAGTAGTTCTTGGAAATATTTTTTACTTCAATTGCGTTCATGGCCTGATCGTATATTTATCTTTTTTCAATAATTCTAAGGTCTTTTGATGTAATTAAAAACCTATGTCGTTAATACTTCTAATTATATTCAAACTTGAATCTGCCAATTTCGAATCACTGTTTTTATCGTATTCAATATGTTGCGGAGAATTAAGAAAGATACCAACAATTTCGATCACTAATTTTGCCTTATTACAATATAAGTAAGCTATATTATACAAAATTGTGCGTTGCCATTATAACAAAGTCTGTTGATTCGAGTATTTGTTAAATGATTTCAAAGATGTACTCCTGCTTAAGTTAGATTGTCTTTTAATTTCTTTGTATACTCAAAAAGTATTATCTATATTTCGCAAAAATGGTTAAATTATTCACCTTAACAGCAAGTAAGAGAACTCCTAACCCCTAAAGTGAAATTGTATAAGTACAGTTTTGTTTTTAAAGATATTTTTTGTTCTTTTGTAATTTTATTTTGGCTAGAAGCCTCAATCTTTCATTTCTTATCCCCCTTTAGGGGTTAGGGGTTAAAATTTTACATTCCCATACATGCCAATTTTCAGCTTACCGTCATTCTTTACACTGATTTTTACTGCATATACCAGATTTGCCCGTTCATCACGCGTTTGAATGGTTTTAGGGGTAAATTCCGAATTGCTCGAAATCCACGATACAATGCCGGTATATTCTTTGCTGTCCTTTTTACCTGAATCGGCAAATACTTTTACCTTTTGTCCTGTTTTCAATGCAGATAATTGATCGGCTGTTACATAAGCACGCAATATCATATTTTCAGTATCCCCAATTTTGAAAAGTGCTTTTCCCGGTGCAGCCACTTCTCCCATTTCAGCATATTTTATGAGTACAGTACCAGCTATTGGACTTACGATACGGCATTTCTGAAGTTGGTCTTCAATTTGAGCTATTTGAAACCTGATGCCTTCACTATCATCGGTTATGCCCTGGTTTGTTGTAACCAATGTTGTCTTTTGGGCAACCAGCTGTTTGTCAAGTACCGCAATTTGTGCATTTATATCATCCAGTTGCTTTTGATTGGCAGCGTTTGCCTTTAATAAATTTTCAACCCGTTTACGCTCGGATTTTGCAGTAACAATTTGTTGCTCAATGGCGGCTATTTGTTTTTGAACATCGGGACGACGTGCCTGCATGGATTTTACGCCTGTCATCAATTGTTTTTTTCGCAGGTAGAGCTGTACACTATCAATGGTGCCCACAGTTTCGTTAGCCATCAATACCTGACCTTCCTGAATGTTTAAAGATAAAATCCTGCCGGTCCCCTCGGCTGAGATAATTACCTCTGTTGTTTCAAAAGTACCTGCTGCATCATAATTGTCTTTCGATTGTCCGCATGAGATTAATAAGATTGAACAAGCGAAAGCTAAAAATGAATATTGAAAATTTGTGCAAAAAAACTTAACCGGTATTGTTTTTGTTGTTTTCATATAAATATTTTTCAATGTATGTTGTAAATAAGTAATTGGGTCAATTGTTTGTATTATTTTTTAGTTGATATGTTGTCATTAATAATTGAATGTCATGCAGTGATTTTAATTGGAGTGCCTGGTTCTCGGCGTTGATATCGCGTATTAAATCACTTGTAGTAGCCGTACCGTTTTCAAGTTTCGCTGAAGTGGATTTTTTGATATTCTGTCGCAACCGGATGATTTCATCGTCATTGGTCAACGTACTCCTTAGTTTCTCAATTTCATTTTGCTCTTGCGTGGTTACCAGCCTGTTGTTGAACAAAAATGTTTCTTTCTGAATGTCAACGGTTCTTTTACTTATTTCCAGTTTATTAATACTGTTCTTTTGGGAATATAATCCACTGATATTCCACGACAGTCTTAGACCTCCTATATAAAATGGAGAAAATCCAATGGTGAACATATTTAGTCCCGGTTGTCCATAACCTCCCTGAACAAATGCTCCAAGTTTTGGAAGATTTCCAGAAGTCAACAGTGATTTCTGACTTTCATAGTATTTGTTCTGTGCTTCGAATAACCCAAGTTCCGGACGATGGTTGATTGTATCACTTGTAATTGAAGTGTCAACAACAGGTTTTATCAGTTCCGAAGTTTCCACAATAGCGATATGGGTTAAAGCAGATAGCATAATGCAATACGTATTCCGCGTATTCTTCAGGTCTACCTCCCGTTGACCGGCATTCAATTGCTCCACATGTATGGCATCCAGATCCGACTGATTGGCAATCCCGTTTTGTTTATAGGCATCCAGCCGGTTATAGTTGGTAAGTAAATCGTTTTTCAAAATGTCATTTTGCCTGAGTTGTTCATTCAGTAATAGAATTCCAAAAAATAACTGATTCACTCTGTCCTTCAGGGCATATAAATCAACTTCCAGCTTTTGTTTTTCAACTTCAGTACCGGCATTTGTCATTTTCTTTTGTGAACTTATCACCCCTCCATCCCAGATCACCTGGGAAGCCTCCAATACTGCCTGGTACTGGTCTTTTGCCAAAGAAGGCAAGCTGACACCTAACTTTTGACCAAGTACGGCAGGAATTGAAGTTACTGCCGACTGATAAGTTCCACGTGCGGTCAGTGATAACTGTGGTAAATACCCTTTATTGGCATTACTGATATTGTATTGAGCGGTCTGTTCAATCAGTCCGTACTGTTTTATCATTGGGTAGTTGGCTTTCGCTTTCTCCTGACAGGTTTCAATACTTAGCCCCTGAGCTTCCATATTCAATGGAAGGATAAAAATTAAAAAGCAGTATAAAAGTTGTTTTTTCATATTCTTGAGTGATAATTTCGGTTTTATGGCCTTAAACTTTTTAAGATAAAATCAACATTTTCAGATCGCCGGTGTGAAATCATAAACTCTTTTTGCGCTTCATCCCACTGCAATGCTTTTTCGACAACCGGCAACATAATAAATAATGAAATATTCAGCGAAAGCATGGTGACAATCAGATCAATTAAGCTGATTTCCCTTATATTCCCCTTCTCAATTTCAAGTTGTAATTCTTTATTCAGCTCTACAATCAGTTTCTCGGGCAATTCATGAAGTTTCTCGCGCAATGCAGTAATTTGTTCAGGCCGACGTGACAATTCATTGAGAATAAGAGAAGGCATGCCCGGGTTTTTCCGTAGTAAGTCGAAATGTGTTTCAATTATGTATTTTAGTTTGTCCTGAAATTTCATATTCTCTAAACTCTTCATTTCGAAAATCCCCTTAAAAAGCAGCTTGAATTTTTGTTCGAAAATGACATTGAACAAATTGTCTTTTGTTCTGTAATAATAATGAACCAGAGCCTGATTGCACCCTGCTATTTTGGCTATTTCGGTTGTTGAAGTCTGGGCAAAACCTTTCTCCAGAAAAAGTCTTTCGGCAACCTGAAGTATGGTTTGTTCTAAAGATTGATCACTCTTACTATCCATATTTAATTCTTGTATTTAATTCTTGTATTTAATAGGTCTATTAATAGAACGCAAAAGAAGTCATTTTTGTTGAATGTTAGTTGATCTGATCTGGTTTATTATAGAAAAATAACAATTGATTTATCCAAATCAAACACTTCTCAGCGTATCGAAAAAAAAACAGACTAACTAATTAGCCTGTTTTTTTTAAAATGTCTTGCGAAGATGTAACTCGTTTTTTTATTTGATTTATTTGCTATTCCCCGAAGCTTTCAATACATCGAGTAACTCCTGTAGATCTACAGTAGCATAGGTGGAAGAATGATCCGACATGGCATATGGAATTACAAGTTCATTATTGTGTATCATCGAGCCGCACGAATAAATAACATTTGGCACATAGCCTTCTCTTTCTGATTCGTTAGGAACCATTAAGGGGCTGCTTAACCTGCCTATTTCGATTTCAGGGTTTTCCAGGTTATACAACGAAGCTCCCAGTGAATATTCACGCATTGATCCAACAGCATGTGTAATGATCAACCAGCCTTCCTTTGTTTCAATAGGTGATCCTGCATTTCCTATCTGAACGAGTTCCCATGGATATTTAGGACGTTGTATAATTTTAGCCTCCCGCCAGATATTAATACTATCGGAATAAGCAATGTAATTATTCACCCCATCAATCCTGCACAGCATGGCATATTTGCCATTAATTTTGCGGGGGAAAAGTGCCATCCCTTTATTTTGGGCAATTTCACCGTTGATAGGTAATATCTTGAAATCATAAAAATCTTTTGTACTGATTAATTTAGGCATGGTTGCCATTCCATCATAAGCCGTATAGGTAGCATAATAAGTTATTTCGCCATTATCATCCGTAAACTTGACAAACCGGGCATCTTCAATTCCTTTTTGTTCGGTAGCTGAAATCGGAAAGATAACGCGTTCTGATATGGCAGAATCAATTGTAAAATGAATTTCGTAATGCGATGAAGCCAGCCACATCATTTGAATGATAATTTTTAACTGATCTTCGGTAATCTCAGGTTTTTTTCTTGCCAATTCGATGTTCCTCATCAATTCGCCGTAAGTAAATTTCTCATTCAGATTATCAAAAACGAATGCAGTTGAAATTGTATTCTTTTGTTCCTGATTTTCAACAGGAGTGCCGACAATAACCGGAGCAATAACATTTTCCTGGTTTTGAACTTCCTCCAGTTTCTCAATCAGGGGAGTTAATATCACCGTTGGGTGATCCTGCATTTCATTCAATTTTTTCTGAAAGATTTTCTTTTCGTATATGTTACGTTTAATCACATCTGCTTCTGCCAACATTTTGCCGACAGGTTCAATGGTCAGGTTATTATTTTTATCAAGAATTCCTGAACGAAATACGATGGAGGAAATATGACCTTCTCCGGTAGCACGAAAACTAAAAATTACCCTTTTTTCATCTTTTCCTATTTCCGACTGATCAGGGTGCTCTACGACGGAAGGATTAAAAAAAGCAGCCGATTCAATGGAATATTCCATGGTGAAGTAGGATCCGATCAGTGCTTTTTGTGCTTCACTCAGATCTTCTTCATTCACTTCAATTTTATCAAATATTGGAGCCAGCCTGTTAAAGTATTTTTCAAATACCTTGGATATATTTCTGTGTCGCCTGGAATAACCTCTCAATAGCTGGCTGATGGCAATATTAACTTCGTTTGCCGGCATTGCTAATACTTTTCGTATTATGTCTGCCGATCGTTCATCACTTACATAAAGAAAGCGTGCAATGATTCTGGATGGATCCGGCGAAAATATAAATTTTTTTCTGTTTACTGCTACTTGCATGATTCAAATTTTATTTACTTTTTTTGATTCTAATTGTATTTCCAACGTGAGAATATTATTCTTTTTTGATGACATTATTTAATTGATTTTGATTTTAAATGAAATATTTAATTTATTATAATGTATGAGTCGGTAAGATCAGAATACTTGATTGGAAGGTTTTTTTAATAATAATCAATTTCCTAATTCACGACTCTATTAGTACGAAATAAGATTTCCCGAAATGAATTGAATACATTTATTTATAAAAATATGACCAGGAATTGTCGCAGATTAACATTCTATTAACATTGACCTTTTCATTCGAAATGAAATGATCTGTACTATTTTATCTAACGGATTCCAAATGTACGAATAATTGTTCCGGTATGGTTAGTA
>Ga0302215_10002099_pt1 | contig 13876 bp, 8 predicted proteins | sample II_Fen_N3_1_FD_194580 | JGI IMG/M metagenome (GOLD analysis project Ga0302215, IMG submission 194580) | Peat permafrost microbial communities from Stordalen Mire near Abisko, Sweden - II_Fen_N3_1 | ecosystem: Environmental > Terrestrial > Soil > Wetlands > Permafrost | place: Sweden: Abisko...
CGTTTGGGAAAGTAAAACAAGGATAACTGATAAAGGTTGGACGGTAGAAATGCGCATCCCGTTTTCTGAATTGAGGTTTTCGGAGAAAACAGGGAATACCTGGGGAGTGAATATGTTCAGAAATATCAGAAGGTACAACTCCAATAATTCATGGAATTTTCTGGACCGTACTGTTTCGGGATTTATCCATCAGGAAGGTAAGTTAACCGGTATAAAAGATATCAAACCACCTTTCAGGCTTTCGTTAACACCCTACCTGGCTACTTATTTTCAGCCTAAAAGCAATGCATCCGCTTCCAGTTTCCTTTACAAAGGGGGATTGGATCTGAAATACGGAATCAACGATGCATTTACTCTCGACATGATGCTTATCCCTGATTTCGGTCAGATTCAATCGGATGATAAGAAACTTAATCTTACCCCTTTTGAACTTTATTACAGTGAAAAAAGGCAATTTTTTAATGAAGGTACTGAACTTTTTCAACGGGCAAACATTTTCTATTCCCGACGAATTGGTGCTTCTCCTAAATTTTCAGCGGATAATGCACTTAATAGTAATGAAATTATTGACTATAATCCGGGTGAAACTCAGTTGGTGAATGCTACCAAAATATCAGGACGTACAACTGATGGGTGGGGATTAGGAGTATTGAATGCTGTTTCATTGCCATCGTATGCCATCCTCAAGGATACATTGTCCAGTATTAATCGCAATTCACTGGTTCAACCTCTTACAAATTATAATGTGTTGGTAGTCGACAAAACTCTGAAGAATAATTCATACATCAGCATTATCAATACGAACATGTATATGTTTAATAATCCGTTCAGAGCAAACGTTACGGCTACTGAATTTCAATTACGCGACAATTCAAAGTCATACGCATTGATAGGAAAAGGTGCAATGAGTATGAGAGGTGATTCAACGCTTGATAAAGGGTATTACGGTTTCCTGCAAGTGATGAAAAACAAAGGTAAAATTCAATACGGCATTTCTCAGAACCTGTATACCGACAAATACAATCCGAATGATCTTGGATATCTGCAACGGAACAATCAGCTTCTCACCGAATCGTATATCTATTATCAAAAAGTTGAACCCTTCTGGATAATCAGGGAATACAATGGAAATTTCTGGTGGGATTATATCAGGATGTATAACCCGAAGTCACTTTATGGAAATCAGATGGGGTTCAATACCAATGTGACTTTTAAGAATAACTACAGTGCAAATATCAATGGATTCTATTCAACCAGTCTGAATGACTATTATGAACCAAGGGTTGCAGGCAGGTATTATGTGAACCCTGAATATAACAATATCAACTTTAATTTGAATACCGACAACCGGAAACCACTTAGTTTTTATTTTCACTACGGTCAGACCAATCATCTGACAACCGATCAGTTTTCCTATTTTGGTGACTTTCAGTCGGCACTTCGGATTGGACAACGTTTTGAAATCGATTATTCGTTTAGTTTCTATAATACAACGAATGGAGTCGGTTTTGTAGATAAGACCAATTCGAATGATTCAATTATATTTGCCAGACGAAATGTTCATTCACTTGAAAACATCCTTTCTTCTTCCTATATTTTGAACAATAAAGCCAGTTTAAGCTTAAGGGTCAGACATTATTGGTCGGGAGCATTGAACAAAAATTATTATTTGCTCGATCAACATGGATCGTTTACTGACTATCCTACCTATACTCAAAATAAAGATCAGAATTATAATGCTTTTACAGTCGATATGATCTTCATCTGGAACTTTGCTCCCGGATCGGAACTCGATTGCTCATGGAAGAATGCAGCTTTAGCAGATCAGTCAAACTACGTTACAAATTACTGGACAAACCTTCATAGCTCCTGGTTAAATCAGCTGAATAGTCTTTCAGTAAAAGTGCTTTATTACATCGATTACAATAAATTGAAAAAGAAGAAACCAATTTTATAACTTTTCATTCTATTTAAATTTATTTGATTATCCACAAAAGCTCCTAAAACTTTAAAAAATTAACTTTTATATGTTAGTTTACTAATTCCGAAGGAATTGAATATGAATAGCCATGTATAAAATGCATGGTAGCTGAATTTAACCGGAAATACCAACCAAGAAGTGGTTGAACAACTAAATCAAATATATTTATCATTTTCAATGGCATTCACTTTCAATAATACTCAAAGGGTTTGTTTGTTGCTATTTAACCCCTATCGGGGTTAGATTCCTTTCAATTTGATTTTTTCCATACATTGCATATATGGCTATTCACATTTAAATCCTTCGGATTTGAAATAATGAATTCATTTTAGGACACTTTGCCTATATTCATTTAATATATTTATCTTAGGACACATTGCGGATAATCATATAAATTTATTCATTGAAAACAAGGGAATTGATTAAGTTTGAATTATTGAATAATCTTTTACCGTCATCTTTTGTTCTTACTGTTACTTTACATCAGATTCTAATCATTCTAAATTAAGCCTTTGCTCATAAATATTTCACAGTTTCTGATGTCAGCATAAATACTTTGTGTATTTTTACATTAATTATTGAAATTCAGATTGTCTGTTTACAATTCTAAATTATTAATTTATTCTCTATATGATACAGGAAAAAAAGAAAGTAGCCTTATGGTCGGTTGTTGCAGCCGTTTTCATAACCGGATTTAAGTTATTAATCGGACTTATGACCGGGAGTTTGGGAATACTCTCCGAAGCATTACATTCAGGACTTGATATGGTGGCCGCCCTGATCACCTATTTATCAGTTCGTGTTTCCGACCGCCCTGCCGATAAAGATCACAACTACGGTCATGGTAAAGTGGAAAATCTTTCAGCATTAATCGAAACAATTCTCTTGTTAGTCACCTGTGTATGGATTATTTATGAGGCAGTACATCGTTTAACTTCAGGAGAGACGAATATCGAGGTCACTCCCTGGAGTTATGTTGTTGTCATTTGCTCTATTGTGATTGATTACACACGCTCCCGGGCTTTATACAGGGTTGCAAAAAAGCATAACAGCCAGGCACTGGAAGCAGATGCACTTCATTTTTCAACAGACATCTGGAGTTCTACAGTTGTTTTATTCGGATTAATAGGTTACCAGTTTTTTGATTGGCACAAAGCCGATTCTATTGCAGCATTATTTGTGGCAGTAATCGTTTTATTCGTATGTTATCAACTTGGAAGAAGAGCGATCGATGTGTTGCTCGATAAGTCGCCAATCAATACAACTAAAATTGTACATGAAATATTAAAGCGTTATCCCGAAGTTTTGAAATACCACGGACTAAAAGCTCGTACTGCCGGCGCTGACACTTTTATCAAGTTTAATGTCCATTTCGAACCCGATTTAAGTCTTCGTGAAGTACATGAAGTATGCGATAATATTGAAAAAGAAATCAAGTCTCATGTTGTCCGTAGTGAAGTATATATTCATGCCGAACCGGAAGAAATAAGTCATTTGGAGAATGAAGTGGATGATAATATTGTTTAAAATAGTTCAATGATTTTTACCTAATAAAATACAAAATATACACACTGCAGCCATGTAATTCTTAAAGAGTTAAGTCTATTTTTAAGTTTATGTAAAAAAACAAACTTTAAACTTAATCAATTGTGCATTTAACTCAAACTCTTTGAAAATAGAATTGTTTTCATATATATTTGCTTCGCAATAATAATCTTAAATTGTAGTTTTATTTATACGAAATAAACAGTTTAATAATTATTTAAAAATTAAATTATGAAAACAAAGAGTTATTATTTAGGATTAGTTTTACTAGGCTTTTTGACATGGAGCTGCTCTAACAAAGATGAATTGAGTGCGTCTCAGGGATCTTTAAAAGTGTCTATGAATACCGGTGCTGATAATTTGACTGCAGCAATAACTGCCATTACTACATCTCCGGGTTATCAGGTTTTACAAACTTCGAATGCCTCAAATGCTCCAAGCCTGGTAGCAGCTTCTACTTCGAACGAATCTTTTGGAATGTCACGTCTGGATACTGTTAGTCTGTCAGATTTAGCCGGTGTTTATGAATACAAGGCCGCAAATTTCAAAAAATGGCATGCTGAATTATTAAATTTCTTTGTAAAGACAGGAACAAGTTCCGATTTCATTGTTAAGTTACCTGCTTCAAAAGTAACTCATCCGGGATCATTATTTCATTTTACTCCTGCTGACACCTTGTTAGTCAATAATTATGTAATTGATGTTTCAAAGTACGATTATGTTTTCAGTCGTTATTTGTGGAATTATAGTTTTGCTTCTTCAATTAATATTGATAATGTTGATGTAGGTTCATTAAACATTCTATCTAGCAGAAACAAAAAAGATGGTCGGAATTTCAGTTCTGATTTTCTTTTCACAAACGGATATGATGCCAAAGTTTCTTATACATCCGGCGACACGATTATGTCAGATTACAGTATTTCAAAGGCCGGCACCATCTACTTTGAAGAAAATTTCACTTCTATCAAAAATGACACTGCCCGTTGGCACCGAGAAAAACAATATTCTTTGATTATTGGAAATGTAAAGGTTATCAGAACCCCAACACATGGAAACAATGGATTGGATAGTGCTCAGGTTTATCTTAGTGGCGTATTGCAAACAAAAGCAAAAGTTCAATTCATAGACATCAACAAAACTGACACTACCGAATTTAGCATTATCGGTCATAACAGGGACCTGCAAATAACGTTTGATGATGGTACAATTACAACAGTAAGTAAGTTACTGGGATCTTCAATTGAGAATGTAAGAGCATTATTTACGTCGCTCCGTCAGGTTTATTTTGCAACAAATCTTGTTGACTGGGTAGCCTGGGATATTGCAATGAATAAAAACAATATGGGTATGATGGGTAAATAAAAAACTATATTTTAAGATTAATCATAATAATTCCTTAGATTCTAAGGAAGTTAACAATCTTAAAAACTGAAATATAAGTGAAAGGCTGTCTCAAAACATTTGAGACAGCCTTTTTTTTCATTTCTATTTATTGAATTAGCGGGTATTAAAAAAGCATTTATAGCCAGCTCTGGAACATTTATAAAGAAGTATTAAATCATTAACCTTAAAAAAAGAATGTCAATGTAAGAACAATTGTTGAATTAGTATGGTTTAATCTATAAAAAGGAATAGGTGATTTTATAATTCTTTATATTTAAAAGCTTTTGCCTGTTTATATTTGAGGTGTATGTGAACTCAATCTTTTTAATTATAAATACTTATCCTGATATTTTAATACTTCAATGGATTCAAAAATTAAATAATAAATACGATGAGCAATGTTGATAATGTAACAACGGATATATTAATTATCGGAGGAGGACCTTCAGGCCTCGCCACTGCCATTCATTTAGCGGATATTTTAAAAGATAATGACATAAAACGCAGAATTTTACTTGTTGAAAAAGGAAGTGCTGTTGGAAGTCATATTTTATCGGGTGCCGTGATTAAAGCGGATGTTTTTAAAAAATTATTACCCGATACTGACTTTAAAGAGATTCCTTTTAATGCTCAGGTGACATCTGATACAACCGTATTGCTGAGTGAAAAAGGAGCATTGAAATTGCCTTTTCATGTTCCGTATATGAATAACAAAGGGAATTACACCGCTTCTCTTGGTCAGATATGCAGATACCTGGCTAAAAAAGCAGAAGAAAAGGGGGTGGAAATCTATCCAGGTTTTTCGATTAATGAAATTCTGTATAAAGATAATAAAGTAATAGGTGCTAAGACAATCGATACCGGACTCGATCACCATGGTCATCAACTGGAGAACTTTCAGGCAGGAACACGAATTGAAGCCAAATTAACCATTTTTGCAGAAGGTACACGTGGAAGCCTGGCTAAACAGCTGATCAGGAAATTTGATCTGCAAAAAAATAAAAACGAACAGATTTATTCCCTGGGGTGTAAAGAATTGTGGACAGTACCTGAAGGGAATATTAAACCCGGCGAAATTTATCATACCATGGGCTATCCGCTCAACATGCATGAATTCGGTGGTGGTTTTGTTTATGGATTAAATGATAATAAAGTGGCGGTAGGATTGGTGGTAGGACTCGATTATGAAGATCCTACTTTTGATGTACATGATGCATTCCAGGTTTGGAAAACGAATCCGTTTATCTCAGGAATACTTAAAGGAGGTAAATTGATTGAATATGGCGCAAAGACTCTTCCTGAAGGTGGATATTATTCTATTCCTAAACTTTACACGGATGGTGCATTAATTGTAGGAGACAGTGCCGGATTCGTCACGATGCCTGCATTGAAAGGTGTACATTTAGCCGTGACTTCCGGAATGTTAGCCGCAAAAACAGCTATTGCCGCTTTGAGCAAAAACGATTACTCCGAAAATGTTCTGCGTGAATACGATTCACTTATTAAAGACAGTGTGATTTATCAGGAAATGTATCCTGTCAGAAACTTCAGGCAGGGATTTTCCAAAGGGCTTTTAGTAGGTGCTTTACATTTTGGGAGCCAACTTATAACAGGTGGTGCCGGTTTTTTTGGAAAACTGAAAGCACATCTTGACAGTGAAGCTACTAAAAAAATAAATGAACTTACTTATAAACCTTTTAAAGAACGTTTTAAAGGGAAACTTGAATTCGATAAAATACTTACTTTTGATAAAGCAACCGATGTATTTTATACCGGTGTGAATCATGATGAACAACAGGTACCGCATTTACATATCAACAATCCGGTGACCTATGAATCCGTAAATATCAGGCAATATGGAGCCCCGAGTCAGTTTTTCTGTTCTGCTGAAGTGTACGAGCTTCATACTGATAAACAAGGTCATCAGGAAATAAGGATTCATGCCGAAAACTGCCTGCATTGCAAAACATGTGATATAAAATCTCCCGGCGATGGAATTACCTGGATGGTTCCCAATGGAGGGAATGGACCTGAATTTCAGAATATGTAAGAATCCCCAACCACTAAAGCGGAGTATTAAAGTCCCCTTTAGGGGATTCAGGGGTAATAATCAATTTAAAAACATTCAAATCAATGGCACTTACCATCATAAGTTTAATAAAGCAAGTTCCCCTCCCTACTGAAATGCGTATGGGAGACGATGGGTTAATGGATCGCACAAAAGCCAAGTCAATTATTAACATCGATTGTCAGTTTGGACTTGAAGCAGGATTGCAACTCAAAAAACAATATCCCGATGCAAAAATGATTGTATGCTCCATGGGACCTCCATCCTTTGAAGTAGCACTCAGAACAGCCATTTCAATGGGATATGACGAAGCGTATCTTTTGTCCGACCGAAAATTAGGAGGGAGTGATACCTATGCTACCGGACTGGCTCTTTCCACAATGCTCAAACATTTGGGTTATACGAAAGATGCAAAAGAACCCTTCATTGTACTTGCAGGAAGACAAACAAGTGATGGCGATACAGCTCATGTACCATCACAGGTAGCCGAAAATCTGGGTATTCCTCAGGCTACATTTGTTGAAAGTATTAAAGCTGATGGGTTGGGAAATGTCATTGCCAAAAGAATTATTGAAGGCGGATATCAAATGATGAAATTACCCATGCCCTGTACCATTTCATTGACTCCAACAGGTATTCCTCCGCGGAAACCATCTTTGACAGGAGCTATAAAAGCACGGAATCTGCCCATAACCGTTTTTGGTATTGATGATATTGGTCTTGGTACAGAAAAAATAGGGATTAATGGTTCTCCAACCATAGTTGCCAATGTGATCAACATTGTGAGTGAAAGAGCGCCGGTTATTATGTCCGAAGGTCATAATGAAATAAATCTGGTAGATAGTCTGATTTCTAATTTCAAAAAAGGAAGAAACATCCTGGAGAAAATAGAGAAGACTGAAAAGAAAGTAGTTGAAAAGCCAGAGTTTCCTACGTATGATAATCGCAACGGGTCGAAAGGTATTCTTACCTGGGCGGAAGTTACCAATGGCAAGATATCGAGACCTTCCATTGAATTACTTACACCCGCACGCAAGTTAGCTGAACAGCTGGGAAATGATACTAAAATAATGACCCTGATAATTGGTAAAAACGTAAAAGGATTGGCTAAGACACTTTTTGAGCATGGAACTGATGAAGTTATCGTGGTGGAAAATGAACGATTGGAAGAGTATCTGGTTCTTCCTTTTTCTTCCATATTTGCCCAGTTGATAAAAGATCGGAAGCCCGAGATTGCATTATTTGCAGCCACAACCTCCGGACGTGAACTGGCACCCCGTATTGGTGTTAAAACAGGCAGTGGAGTCACAGCAGACTGCACAGGACTTGAAATAGGTGAATATACCAACCGGAGAGACAAAGTTATTAATAAACCTATCCTCCATTCACGGCGGCCAACCTATGGAGAAAGCAAACTGGCGACGATCCTGGGCTTTGTTTATCCTCAGATATCAACAGCACGTGCCGGGACATTTGAAGTCCCTCAGGAGGTTATAGGCCGAACAGGCATTCTGTCTGTTTTTTCCCCTAAACTTATTGAAGATGACTTTAGAGTTGAAATATTAAAAACAGAACGTGACGAAGGAGTTTTACAAAACCTTTTTGAAGCCGATGTTATCATTTCAGGTGGAAGAGGCACTACGAGTGACGGACTGAAGCTGGTAAAAAAACTTGCTGAAGAACTCAAAGCCCGGGGAGTGAAAGCCGAATGGGCATGTAGCCGTGTGGTGGTTGATGAAGGAGTAGCTGAATATGCCCATCAAATAGGACAAACCGGTAAAACCGTACGTCCAAAGGTATATGTAGCTGTTGGCATTTCAGGGGCTATTCAGCACATTGCAGGAATGAAAGAATCTGAAAAGATTATTGCTATCGATCACAATCCGAAAGCATTTATTTTCCATTTTGCCGATTTTGGTATCGTTGGTGAATATGAGGACATCCTGCCTGAATTAATCGAACGGGTAAAAAACGGGTATACTTTTGGAATGGAACCTGTAAAAAGTTAGATTAGAATACCTTGTGTTTATATGCGTTTTTTTAATTCTTATATTTTTAAAAAAAATGATTACAGACTTTTGCACTCAACTCTCAATTAATTGTAAATTTACCTCTGAATTGGAAGATAAAACAAAGATATACCTACAAATTACACCGTAGGTGTAACCTTTGAATATGGTACAGAATACTCCTAGGGAGTAAATATCGATAAAATGTCTATTTCAATAAAAGTCCATAGATCAGATCATAACAAAAAGATAAAAACAAATAATAGGTGCAAAGCCAATAGTCATTTTATTAAATTCGTATTTTCTTGAAAAGTACAGTATCTGTTATTTTTCAACTTTATTAAAAATAATTATAACCATATGAAAGGAAATTTTGAAACAATAATAAATGAAAATCGTCCGGTAATCGTTGATTTTCATGCATTGTGGTGTGGACCCTGCAAAGTACAATCACCAATTTTAAAACAGGTAGCCGATGAACTGGGTGAACGTGTAAGAGTCATAAAAATTGATATTGACCAAAACCAGGCGATAGCAGGCAGGTATCACATTCAAAGTGTACCTACTGTAATGATTTTTAAAAACGGGGAAATAAAATATCAACAGGCAGGAGTACATACCAAACCTCAATTAATGAATGTATTGCTCAGCAATTTATAAAATCACACAATACATTTTCAAAAGAGTAATTGAAACAAAAACAGCAAGCCATTATGACTTGCTGTTTTTTATTTCGGTTACATCCAAATTACGAAACGTACACTTCCAGTATTGTCACTTCCCCTTCAGGAATCAATTTCAGTTCATCAATACTTGCAGGTATAAGCACCGTATCTCCTTTATTGATGGTAGTTTTGTCCCCTTCGAATTCAATGGTGAAATTCCCTTCCAGACACATATACGCTACAAACGAATCCAATGTGGCATAATGACGCTCAATGGGCGCATTGAAACGAACCATATTGGTTGTAAAATAGTCACAGGTGACTAAGGGTGTTGTTTGGTTTAAAAGTGGAGAGTAAACAGTTTTAGGTAGTTTGGATGCTTCAAAGTTAATGACATCCAATGCTTGCTCTGTATGTAGTTCCCGCTCGTTACCCTGATCGTCTTTCCTTTTATAATCATAAATGCGGTAGGTTATATCGCTGCTTTGCTGAATTTCTGCAACTACCACTCCTTTTCCAATAGCATGAACCCTGCCGGCCGGAATAAAGAACACATCGCCTTTCGAAACAGCGACTTTTTGCAATAACTCTTCTACTCTGTCATCAGCCATTGAGTCCAGATAAGTTTCTTTTGAACAATCTTCTTTGAACCCAATTATTAACTCGGAACCCGGATCAGCATCCACCACATACCACATTTCCGTTTTACCGTATGAATTATGTCTTTCAGCTGCTACTTCATCACCCGGATGAACCTGTATGGATAAGTTTTCGTTGGCATCAATCAGTTTAAATAACAATGGAAACGACAACCCGTATTCGTCAAAAACGGTATCACCTATCAATTCACCCATGTAAATTTCAATCAATTCCGCAAGGTTATTTCCGGCAAGATAACCATTCGTCACTACTGATTCATCCCCTTCATATCCTGACAGTTCCCAACTTTCGCCTAATTTATCGCTTTCAGCAGGTTTATTAAACAGACTTTTTAGTTTTGTACCACCCCAGATTTTATCTTTGAGTATCGGACTGAATTTTAATGGATAAAGCATTTTAATAGTGGTTAGTGTTAAGTGATTAGTGGTTAGTGATTAATGGTTAGTTGGAAGAATTCTAGACGAAAGAATTAGATTAAAAAATATTCTTAATTATAAAATACAACTTGCTGATTACAAAAGTTATAAATTATTCTATTATGATGAAGATGAATATGTCTGTTAGGTTAGTGCTTCAATAAGAACTCTTAATTCTACTGGTATTTTCAAAAATTATAAGAAACAAAAAGCTAATAAGCAATTTAGAAAATTCACAAACAAAATATTACTAATGGTTAATCACTAAATGACTAACCATTAATCATTAATCTCTAAACACTAATCATTAATCATTAATCACTATACTTGTTCAGCATTTACTCGTTGAGCATAATTCAATTCCCATGCCCATGCGCTGCGGAGAGTTTCTTCCAGTGTTTCAGTAGCTGTCCATCCCAATTCGTTATTGGCATAACTTGGGTCGGCCCATACTTTTTCAATATCACCTTCACGACGGGCTACAATTTTATAGGGAACTTCAACGGAGTTTACTTCTTCAAACGTCTTAATGATTTCCAACACAGATACTCCTCGTCCTGTTCCTAAATTAAAAGTCTCTACATCACTCTTAGTTTGCTTATTCAGCATTCTTTCAACTGCAATAACATGTGCTCTTGCCAAATCTACCACATGAATATAATCACGTATGCACGATCCGTCAGGAGTATTATAATCGTCTCCGAATACCAAAAGCTGTTTGCGAAGACCCAAAGCGGTTTGAGTCACAAAAGGCAATAAATTATTAGGTATTCCATTCGGAAGTTCACCAATTTCTGACGTTGAATGTGCACCAATCGGATTAAAATATCGAAGGATAATACTTTGATAACAATGATTGGCATAAATGGTATCACGAATTATTTCTTCACCTATTTGCTTCGTGTTTCCATAAGGTGACAATGCAGGTTTAATGGGAGCATTTTCAGTTACAGGCAAAATATCAGGTTGACCATATACCGTACACGAAGATGAAAATACAATATTTTTCACTTTGTGAATCGGCATTAGTTGCAACAAATTTATAAGAGATACCAGATTATTCCGATAATACATCAATGGTTTATCTACGGATTCACCTACCGCTTTACTGGCTGCAAAATGAATGATAGCCTCAATATCATTGTATTTTTCAAACATCCGGTCCATGCTCACATAATCAACACAATCAATATTTTCAAATGCAGGACGAATTCCTGTAATTGTTTCAATACCGTTTAAAACATCTATATTCGAATTGGACAGATTATCAACAATCACGACTTCAAAACCTTTTTGCTGCAATTCAACAACTGTATGTGAACCTATATAACCTGTTCCACCTGTTACTAAAATTTTTGACATAAAATATTTTTGCTAATTATTTGAATAATTTTTCAGGATAAACTCCTTTACGAATCAGGTTGTTTATTTTAAGAACTACCTGTGGACGATCTTCGGCATAAGTTACACCAAACCATTTAGATGGAGTATCAAGCACTTTACAGGTTACTTTTTTATCAACTATCAAATTGTTTACCGCCAATGGAATGTAAAATTCAGATTTCAACTTCTGACCATTCTCTTTTAGAAATTCTTTAAAAAACTCCTCTGAATATTCAAAATAGTCAGGTGTAAAACCCCACATATTCATCGACACCGGCGTATCAGGTTGAATAGTTACCTCTTCATTTTTTTCATTTACAAAATAAATTGTACCCCCTTTTTCTTCAATTGAAGTGCGTTCAACCACATTTTGTAAGTTACCCTGTTCATCCACCACGCAAACACCCCGACTTACAGAGCCACTTTCGGATAATGTATTTCCAACATGATAACCAATCATACAATATTCATTTTTCTTTCCCTCAACTTGTCGAAGAAAATCTGCCAGAATCGAAAACGATTCCTGTCCATAAAAATCATCAGCATTAATCACTGCAAATGGCTCATGAATAACATCTTTACCCATCAACACAGCATGATTTGTACCCCATGGTTTTTCTCTTTCCTGAATATAGTCCGATCCTTCCGGAACATTACTTATTTCCTGAAATACGATTTCAGTATCAATTAAATTCTTAAACTTATTGATAACAGCTATCTTAAAATCTTTTTCAAAACTTGATCGAATTACAAAGACTATTTTACCGAATCCGGCTTTCATTGCATCATAAATCGAATAATCCATGATGGTTTCACCATTTGGACCAAGCCCGTCAAGTTGTTTCAATCCGCCATAACGACTCCCCATTCCAGCTGCTAATACAAATAAAGTTGGTTTCATATATAAGTTTTTTGATTTCGAGGTGCAAAGTTAATTATTTGTTTTGAATTGAAGTATAAACTATCTAACATTTTATAAACTATTATCAATTACAAAATTAGTATTCCTGTAATTATCCTTTTCATATTATTGTTGAAAACTTAACGTTTTTTGGTCTTGTGTTAAATGCTCAAAAACTATATCTTTGTACAAAGAATTGAAATTATGCCACAAAAAAAAACAAGACAAAAAAGGATTTCTTTTAATTTCCTTTTTTTTCTGCTTGAAATACTTATATTACTACTTATAGGAGCGGTGTTTCTCCATTTTTATAATGGGAAAATATCGAAATCAAAAGATTTCTACGAATGCGATCATATACGTTTTGCAAATGCACCAATTTCACCGAGTGATAAATTAAATGATCCCAATGAATTTCATTTAATTCATGCCGAGAAAAACGGATTAAAGAAACCATTCACAACAACTGAAGATTTTTATGCTAAAATTGACAGCCTGAAACGGAATTCAATTTTAATCGAAGTAACGGATAATAAATATTATCAGCTTAAGTCACTTTATCATTCGGTACCTTATCTGATACCTGAAGCTGTCGATATGCTCAATGAGATTGGATTTCGGTTTCAAAAGCGGTTACTTGAAAAAAAATACAATAATTATCGGTTCAGGATAACGTCATTGACACGAACAATAGAAACTCAGAATAAACTGAGTCATTTTAACCATAATGCCACGCTTCATTCGGCGCATTTATACGGAACTACCGTTGATATATCGTACAAAAATTTCTATAACACTAAGAAAGATACCATTGAAGCCAGTTACGAAGCAGTCCAGACACTCACCAAAGTGCTTGTTGAGATGC
>Ga0302215_10002100_pt1 | contig 13870 bp, 9 predicted proteins | sample II_Fen_N3_1_FD_194580 | JGI IMG/M metagenome (GOLD analysis project Ga0302215, IMG submission 194580) | Peat permafrost microbial communities from Stordalen Mire near Abisko, Sweden - II_Fen_N3_1 | ecosystem: Environmental > Terrestrial > Soil > Wetlands > Permafrost | place: Sweden: Abisko...
AGACTTCCGCTTTTTGCATCACTGACTCAAATTCAATAAAGATTTTTCTGTTTTTCCAATCGTGTTTAGCAGTAAAATCTTTTTTATACCAACTTATACCTACACGGGGTTCCGAGATAACCAGCGGCTCAATGAATGCAGTATGAGGCAAGTTCACCGTTTGCCAATCGTGGAATGAATAGCTGTCATCTACAGGCACTGATTTTTGAGATGGGTTGACGTCTTCCTGATTACAGGTTTGCCAATTGTCATTGAAATTGATCTTTTGACGTTTATCCTGTGAATAAACACTCAGAGAAATAATAAAAAGGAACACGAATGACAATTTAATTTTGCCTGTTGGATGGATCTGTTTCATTCTAAACTATAAATTTTCAATCATTCATTCTAAAATTTACCAGGATGATCTGATTGTGGAATTAGGTTTGTTTTACTTTATTCTAATCTTAAAATGCTTTCCCGTAAGTGCCTTCCTCAGATGCTCAGGATACAGTGATCAATTTTTCTATACTTTTTGCAGAAACAACTGAATTATTACTTTTCTTCAGTTATTTAAAAGCATCTAAGGCAACAGTAGGTTTTCCACTATTGTCGAATGCCCCTAATGAATAATTATTCCAGTTACCGTACGATTCGGGTTCCCAATAGAAAACGCCAAGTCCTTTACCTCCCGTAACCGTTTTAGTCTTTGCAATCAAATCTGTCAGGAAACTTTTGGCAATGTCCGGTGAATCCCAACTCATGCCAACTTCACAGATCATGACTTCTTTTCCGTAACGGTCTACCATATCGTTCATATTCAACAGGCACAGCTGGTTCTGTGTTTGCCAGTCGGTAGTGGAAGGATACAGGGACATCCCAATAACATCCCATTTGGCACCGTAACTTTTTAATCCATCAAATAACCATCTGAACAAGCTGTTATTCTGACCTTCCTGCAAATGAACAATAACTTTTGCATCCGGAAAAACAGCTTTTATGGCATCATATCCTGCGGTGGTTAATGCTGCATAATTAGCCATATTTGATGATGCTTTTCCATCTTCCCACAACATGCCATTTCCGGTTTCGTTACCTACTTGTACCCAATTGGGAGAAATTCCGTTTGTCTTCAACGTAGTTAATACTTCCTTTGTATGCGTAACGAGGGCAGTTGTCAATCCTGCAAAATTTAATGCAGCCCATGCTGCAGGTTTTACCTGGTGACCCGGATCTGCCCAGGTGTCGCTATAATGAAAATCAATCATAATCTGCATCCCCAGATTTTTAGCCCGTAAAGCTTTTACCAGTACATCCTGCATATTGCACCAGCCATCTGTCGGGTTAACCCATACCCGTAAGCGGATAGAATTCATACCCAGGCCTTTCAACAAAGACATGCATTCCATTTCTGTTCCTGAAGAGTTGTAAAACTTTTTATTGGCGGCTTCCATTTGTGTCACCCAACTCACATCGGCACCTTTGGCAAAACTATCCACTTTGATGGTAGGAATGGTATCTTTAGGTTCAATTACCGGATTGCTTTGTTTACAACCCATTGGATAAAGCACCAGGGTAAAGCAAATTGGTATTAAAAGTGATTGTAAGATTTTTCGGATCATATAGTTATAATTTTAAAGACTAAAATCAGGGTCCCGTACTGTAATATTCTTATCTGAAGCCGGGAATCATAATATATATATATTATTTAAATGCATCTAGAGCCAGAGAGGGTTTCCCATCTTCTCCCCAGGCACTTAATCCGTAATGACTCCAACTGCGTGCTCCTTCGGGCTCCCAATAAAACACTCCTAACCCTTTCTTGTCTGGAACGTTTTTCACTTTATTCAGAACTGCAGTTAACAGATCGAAGGTGTTTTGAACTTTCGTGTCTTCGCCACCAACTTCTACTACCATTACTTCTTTCCCGTAACGTACTGCCATGTCATTCAGGTTCTTTCCCAAATCGTTGATAGAAAATGTATAATCCGGATTTCCTACCAGCCAGAACGGATAATAAGACAACCCAATCACATCGTATTTTGCACCATTCGCTTTTGCGGCATCGAACCAGTTACGGAAGCGTATGCTGTTATTTCCCTGATCGACATGAAGAATCACTTTTGTATCCGGACTGACGGCTTTAATGGCGTTGTAACCTTCATTGATGAGTTGTGCCAGTTGTGGCCAGTTGTTAGTGCTCCCTTCCGGGTAAATCATACCCCCTGGTATTTCATTGCCTACCTGAACCCATTCAGGGAAAATACCGGCTGTTTTAAGTGCCGACATAACATCGAATGTATAGTTGTAGACATCATTCAATAGTTGCGGAAAGTCATGTCCTTCCCATGCTTTAGGTTTTACCTGTTTCCCGGGATCTGCCCATGAATCACTGTAATGAAAGTCGATCATTACCCGCATTCCCCATTTCTGTGCACGTACAGCCATGGCTACCGTTTCTTCTTTGCTGCAATGTCCGCTGAATTTATCATTCGATGGATTCACCCAGGTTCGTAAGCGGATGGAATTGATTCCATGATCTTTCAGTATTTTGAAACAATCTTCTTCTTTACCTTCGTTGCTGTAAAATTTATAACCCGAAGCCTCCATTTGCGGCAACCAGCTTATATCCGCTCCTTTGGCAAAAGTCTCCGGACTGACAGGGATGTTTTCACTTTTACAATTGGTAAAACTCATCAATCCAGCCATTAAACATAGAACTGTTGATTTAAAAACAGGAAGTTTCATACTCAGTAATTTAAAATGTTATGAAGTGTGTTCACAAAACGTAACAAAGATAATAATTTTATCGAATAAGTATATCTTTCAGAATGACTTAAATACAATGTGACAGTTACTGATCCTGTAATAGTTGTAAGTTAGTTCATACAAGTTATTTGTATTGAAATTTTACATCTTAAATGTCAAATAAACAGTTTGATATTTCTTGAAAATGTAATTTTTACAAGCTATGTCCTTATAAAGAAAATGGAGAAAATAAGTATCCGTTTTTTGTATTCCATATTCCAAATTTACCATATTAAATTTCAACCCACAATCATAATTGAAACAACAATTTGAGTAATTTTATTAGTTCTTATATCTTAAAATGCTGTTAAGTAATAAAAAGTTTTGTCCTTTCTGTTTATATCTTGTGTCCTGTTGTGATTTATAATATTTCGTTTTATTTTGGTAAAGTGGAATTATATGCAATTTTAATATTCAATGCATTAAAATAGGAAAGTCTAAAAAAGAAAAATGATGAATTGTTTTTTTTTGAAAGTCATATTCGACATTTAATTGTTCCAATGATTTAATGTCCAACTACAAAGTCTTAATTTATCAACGCGTCAACTTAAACGAAAATCAGCGGTGAAAATGATTTCAAAGTAATACCCGTTTACATGTTTAATTTATCTGTATTTAGAATCTGGAGAATATAACATTATTTAAAAGGGTTAGCCCATTCTATTTGAAACAAACTGTAATTTGATGTTTTATTTTCTTAATTAAAACCGACCACAGCCTGACTCTGCTCTGGTTACGAAATATCTCTTCAGTCAAAAGTTTAATAAAACAGGATATAACAAAAAAAATAATCTGAAATCTTATTGCTTTACGTATATCAACTCCCTTCTTATTCTCAACTTTTATTCCCTGTAAATGTTTATATTTGAGAGTTGTATTTTTCATTTATATTTGAATGCTGTTTTGAATTTAAAACAATAATATTCAGGCATAAGCGTTAATTCGTTTTGGCTTATAATTGAAATACAGCAATAAATAAATCACATGAAAAACAAAACTTGTTTGTTGTTATTCTTTGTGTTGTTTGTTTCCGGTCTTTTTGCCCAACCAATGACCTTAACCTCCCATACTTTAAACTGGAAAGGGTTGGTCACATGGTATGCCGGCACTTCGACTGTTCAGGTGATTTCGTTCGATAGTGCGCAGTATCCATCCCCCAACCACTTGCCCTATTATAATCAACGGTTAGCATACGATCCTGCCTTTTCATATCAGGCAGAGTTGAAAAATGCTGTTTTTATCCCATTGACCGGGGACGAAAGCTCTGCTTTAACCGGCAATAATTTCATTCAGTCGGATCCTGTGATTAAAACAGAAATTGTAAGTGAACGGGGAACAGGAACACTGAATGTAAGCATATTCCCTTTTGTAAAGCGGGATGGTAATTTCCTAAAGTTACTTTCGTTTGATTTGCAGATATCAAAAACCTCTCTTCCACTTAAAATAGCTTCCGCAAATAACCGGTTATATACAACTACTTCTGTTTTGAGCCAGGGTAAGTTTGTGAAACTGAGAATCACAGATAGCGGAGTTTATAAACTAACATATGAGGATTTAGGTGCTATGGGTGTCGATCCGGCAAATGCACATATTTTTGGGTATGGTGGTGCCGTACAGGAACAGAGTTTCTTATTGCCAAAGCCTGATGATTTACCCGAAGTTGCCATCTATATGAATAAAGGAGCAGATGGTGTATTTAATGCCGGCGATTATATTTTATTCTATGCACAGGGAATAAATAAATGGTCGTATGATCCGGTTGATTCGTTGTTTACCCATAAAATAAATCCATATTCAAGCTATGGGTATTATTTTGTATCATCCGATGCCGGTACAGGTAAAAAGATTGAAGATAAGACGATTGATATACCCACCGCAGCTACAATTCATCCCGTTGAAGAATTTACCGATTATAAGGTCTATGAAAAAGAACTGGTAAACTTATCACTATCGGGAAAAGAGTTTTATGGCGAAATTTTTAGCGATGTAACATCCTATGTTTTACCATTCAATTTTCCTAATTCCATACAAACTAATTCTACAAGGGTGCGTCTGGATGTTGCAGCTACTTCATCAACGGGATCAAATTTTACACTTGATTTGAATGGGACACAATCTAAAACGGCTTTTCTGGATAAAATTTATGATACTCAATATGTCATGGGTATAGGAACCTCCAATGTTTTTACGTTTACCCCTCAGGGTGATGCCTTTAATTTTAATATCTCATATTTAAAATCAACAGCCACTTCAATTGGATATTTGAATTTCCTTGAAGTAAATGCACGCAGGCAGTTGACAATGAGTGGTACTGACATGCAGTTTCAAAACGTCGACTTTCTGGGACAATCTTCCTATAATCAATATTTATTAAGTAATGCCAATGCCAATATACGGATTTGGGATATAACAGATATCCAAAATGTCAATAGTATTGTGACCGGGACAGCGAATGGTAAAATGACATTTGTTGATTCCGGAAATGAAGTTAAAAGCTATCTGGCAATTGATCCAACTGTTTCGGCTGATTTCCCTAAACCCGATATTATCGGGGTGGTACCCAATCAAAATCTTCATGGAATAACACAGGCTGATATGGTTATCCTCACCCATCCCAATTTCTTAATTCAGGCACAAACCCTGGCTCAGGCACATCGCGATCATGATAAAATGACTGTTGAAGTCGTAACAACCGATCAGGTCTATAATGAATTTTCATCCGGAACACCCGATGCAAGTGCTTATCGTTGGTTGATGAAAATGCTGTATGACAGAGCATTGCAAATAAATAAATCAGGGATGCCAAAATACTTGTTGCTTTTTGGTAAAGGAAGTTATGATAACAGAAAGTTGCGTTCCGATTCCGGGGATAATTTTATTCTGACCTACCAGGCAGATAACTCTTTGATTTTGACTCAATCGTTTGTCACTGATGACTATTTTACTTTTTTGGATGATAATGAAGGACCTGAAAATGCGAACAATTTAATGGATATCGGTGTCGGCAGGTTTACTGCAACCAATGCCCAGCAGGCAACCGATGTGGTGAATAAAACGATCGCGTTTATGAGTAACCCGGGAAAGGGTTTTTGGAAAAATCAACTTTGTTTTGTGGCTGACGATGGTGATGGCTCTATCCACGCGATTCAGGCAGATGGAATTGCTCAATCACTTTCTTCGAAATATCCAGGTTGTCAGATCCATAAAATATTCCTTGATGCCTTTCAACAAGTGATCAATGCAAGCGGTCAAAGCTATCCCCTTGCAAAAAATCAATTACTCAACCTGATTCAGACAGGCTTATTCCTGTTGAACTATACAGGACATGCCAATTCGAACGGATGGTCAAATGAATCTGTATTGACCCTGAATGATGTAAAATCTCTGGCGAATAATCACTTGCCTCTGTTTGTTGCTGCTACCTGTGATTTTGTCCAGTTTGACAATCAAACTTTCTCTGCCGGAGAAGAAGTCGTTTTTAATCCGGTTGGTGGAGGGATAGGTGTTTTATCTGCTTCCCGCCCTGTCTTATCAGATCCGAATTATACGCTGGATAAACAATTTTGCGAGACGCTATTTTCAAAACAAAACGGTGCGAATATGACCATTGGGGATGTAATAGTATCTGCTAAAAATAACATTGGGACCGGAATTAATAAATTGTCGTATGTTTATGTCGGTGATCCGGCCATAAAACTGAATAACCCAACAAAATACCAGGTTGTTACAACAAAAATAAATGAGAGTACTAATTTAGGAAACGATACCCTGCGTGCTCTTTCCGTAGCAACGATACATGGAATCATTGCTGATGATACCGGAACAAAAATTGATAATTTTAATGGAACCCTGCATGCTGTAGTATATGATAAAATTCAACAATTCACCACGCTGAATAATGAAGGGGATGGTGCTATGTCCTATACCGATCGTCCGAACACCTTGTTCTCGGGTGATGCAAAAGTGATAAATGGAGCATATAGTTTCTCCTTTATGTTGCCAAAAGATATAAAATACAATTATGGTGGTGGACGGATAAATTATTATGCCAATGATAGTACAACTGATTCTGAAGCACAGGGTTATTTTGAAAACTTCATTATCGGAGGAACAAATATGAATTATAATAACGAGACTGAAGGCCCTAAAGCTGATATTTTCCTGAATTCCGAAAATTTTTTATCGGGTGATAAGGTAAATGAAACACCCCTTTTTATTGCCAATGTGAGCGATACGGACGGTATTAATACTGTTGGGAGTGGAATCGGACATGATGTGATGCTGACAATCGATCATGATCCTTTACAATCGTATATTTTAAACGATTCTTATCTGGCAAATACAAATAGTTACACCAGTGGGGTTGTCAGGTATAAAATACCGTTATTGGAAAATGGAAAACACTCGCTAACTTTCAAAGTCTGGGATTTACTGAATAACTCAACTACTGACTCCATTCGTTTTGAGGTCGTAAAAGGACTGGCACCTGAAATATTTACAGTTTATAATTATCCGAATCCATTTAAAACGGAGACAAAGATCGTTGTGAAACACGACCGGCCTGAAACAATTTTAAGTACTACCGTCGAGATATTTGATATTTCCGGACGTAAAATATGGTCGTTCTCTCAAACCGGTGCCGACGACATATCCTGGAATGTGGTCTCTAATAATGGTTATAAGGTTAAAGCCGGTATCTATTTCTACAGAGTCAGTATCAAAACCAATAACAGTGATAGTACTTCTAAGTCGAATAAAATGTTGATTATAGAATAGTTTGTTTTTTTTTTGAAATGATTATCTGCAAAACGTCCTATTCCTTAAAAAAAGATTTTAGTACTTCTGGAAAGTATGTTTGTTCAATTACACCCTTTCTACCAAAGGTAGGAACTATCGTTCCTTGTCTCACTTTATAATTTAAAGTTCATTTTATTCATGGACATTGAAGATAATCAATCTAAATAATCTGTGTAAATCAGTGTAATCTGTGGACAATCTCTTTCTTAATTTCTTTCAATAAAAAATAATCCGTGGAAATCAGCATCGACAGGACAACATGCGGATAATCATATTTTTTGAAATCAGGATAATCACCAATTACCGGAATTGAAATCTTATCTGTAATTAAAACGGATAGGAATAATCATGATGTAGGTTGATATAAAGATGAATGATATTTTAACCCAGTAAGTTTTAAATAAATTGAAAGGAAAAAGTGAAAGATGAAAAAACCGGTAAAAGTTGTTATATTTATTATAGTGGGTCTCTTTAACTTCATTTTTATGAATGCACAACCTGTCAATGTTAAAATGATTTTAAAGAAAATTGTTGAACCGGAGTTTAAGAAAACTATCTGCAATGTATTAGTATCCGGTGCAAAGAATGACGGGGTGACGGATACGCGAACGGTCATCAATAAAGCGATTACGGATTGCAGTAATACTTTCGGAGGAACGGTACTTATACCACCGGGAAAGTACTATGTAGCTGGATCCATCATCATGAAAAGTAACGTAAACCTGAGAATTGAAGAAGGTGCTGAAATCATTTTTAGTTCCAACCCGAAAGATTTTACTCCCTTTGTGCTCACTGTGTGGGAAGGAACAGAACTATTTAATTATTCCCCGCCTGTATATGGATATCATGTTTCAAATATAGCTATTACAGGCAAAGGAATATTGAATGGAAGTGCTACTAATGGATTTGCTACCTGGAGACCTCAGGGTTCAAAAAACCAGGACAGGTTACGTCAAATGGGAATAGATCAGGTGCCGGTAAATGAACGGACTTTCGGTATGGATTCAAATCTACCTCCAAGTATGATTCAACTGGTTGGATGCAGCAATATTCTGATACAGGATATTCATATTCTTGACTCTCCCTATTGGGTTATTCATCCGGTGTTTTGTACGAATGTAACAGTTCGGGGTGTGGAGATAAAAAGTTATAACCTGAATAATGATGGCTGCGATCCGGAATATACAAGGAATTTATTGATTGAAAACTGCATCTTCAATACGGGAGATGATGCCATTGCCATAAAGGCGGGTAGAGATCAGGATGGTTGGCGGATAGGACAACCGACTGAAAATATTGTGATCCGCAATTGTATATTCAATTCGAAATGCAACGGATTGTGTATTGGAAGTGAAATATCGGCAGGAGTCCAAAATATATTTATGGAAAATGTGGTGGTGAAAAACTCATTAAGTGGAGTGTATTTTAAATCAAATCCCGACAGAGGAGGATTCATTCGGAATGTGTGGATCCGGAATGTGACCTGTGATAGTGTCCGTACCGCGTTGATTCGTTTTGAAACAAATTATCACGGTGGAAGGGGAGGGTTTCATCCGACACTCTTTCAGAACTTTTTGATTGAAAATGTGAAGGGCGATCGTTCGGGAGAGTGTGGCTTCTCTGCTGTGGGAATAGAGAAATTCCCTTTAAAGGATATCACCTTAAAAAACATATTTCTCAGAAAATGTAAAACACCATACTTATTGAAGAATACTGAACATGTGAAATTCGAAAATGTTATCCTGGGAGGTGCTAAAATACCAGCGAATCCTGAAGAAACAGGAGGAATAAAGTTGAGTACCTATTGATAAAAACCTTTTGTTGTACGAAGTACACAAAAGCGTTTTGTTCCGGTTTTCAGAAGATCATAAAAAAAATAAATGTTCACCAATACGTTCTAGTTTTGTTCCTTAACTGTCTATTGATGATTAAAATCTCTTATTGACCATCACTTTCAATCCGTCGGCAATAGTGTCGATTTGAATTTCTTTGCCTTCTACATATGGTTCTCCGTCGTAATGGAAAGGACCCGAATCTTCGCGCATTAATGTTATTTTTTTCGAACGGAGTGTTGTCATAAATAAATCTTTGTCGATTGTCTTGGCAAAAAGTTGTAAAGCCAACGTGGGTATAGCAATAATCGGGAAACTACTCATAATGGAAATGTCCAGTTTTCCATCCTGCACGCTTGCCTGTGGTGCGATGTAGGCATTGTTTCCCCATTGGGAGGCATTAGCAAACGTAATAACAAATGCTTTCGAATTTAAATCAATCCCATCGCCAAGTAAATGATAATTCTGTGATTTATACGAGAAATATCCTGTAATAATTTTTTCAATATAACTCATTACTCCCCGCTTTTTTCCTTTTGCAAATTCAGTACTCACATAAGCATCAAAACCGGTCCCGCAGGTACAAAAAAACGGACGCCCGTTTACAATACCATAATCCATTGATATCGGTTCGGAATGGTTTAACTGTCTGATCGCTTTCCGTATATTCATGGGTATTCCCAAATGACGTGCCAGCCCATTCCCGGAACCAATGGGGACAATCCCTAATGCTGCGTTGGAATGGAGCAACGACTGACCAACTTCATTCACCGTTCCATCACCACCCACAGCAACGATAATCTGAAAATCCTTATCCACAAATTCTTTTGCAAGTTTGGTACCATGTCCGCGCTGATCAGTGTACACAATTTCAGGTTCAAATACTGTTGCATCCAGTTCCTGCTTAATTAAGGCAGGAATATCTTCTTTTTTTCCGGTCCCCGAAAATGGATTGATGATAAAAGCAATTTTAGATTTCATATTATTTGAGTCCGCAAATTTCTGTTGATACTTTGGGTCGCAAAAATACAAATAAAATACCGATTTTAAATAATCTGATTATCCGCAATAACTCTTAATTTAAATACTTCATCAAAATCCGAACGACTTGATATTTTTTTATTTTTAAAAAGATATTCACAGCGTGCTCTGATTTCGATTTTTTTTTGGTTTAACTGCATTGAAAAATTATTTTGAGGATCGTCTTATTCCTGATTTATCTTTTTGTTTGCTCCGCTTTTCATTCACATCCGGTTTGTTAGAAATCAGTATATAATCAGTATATAATCAATATATAATCAATATATAAGCTTTCTTTATATAGAAACTGATTATATATTGATTATATACTCTTTTCAAATTGTTTGTTTCTTGTTTTATTGCGGACAGGATGTAAATGAGACCAGAACCAATAGAGGAGATAGTAAACAGGATTATTAATAGGATTGACCTGAAATAATCAATTGCTATATTGAATTGATGGATTTATTCCGTACACATCGAAGATGTTCAATTAAATAATTAACCTTAAAGATCAAAATACAAGTCGTTATCAATGCTTTGTTGTATATTTGCATATCGTTGATTAGGAAGATCTGTTCTGTGTTCCGTGTTCCGTGTTCAGCGTTCCGTGTTCTGCGTTCCGTGTTCCGCGTTTCGAGTTTCGCGTTCAGTGTTGTGGGTTAATGAATTTACAATAATAAATTTATTAAGAACAAAGAACAAAGATCAAAGAATAAAGATCAAAGAACGCGGGACACGAAACATGAAACTCGAAACACGGAACTCGAAACTCGAAACGCGGAACACGGAACACGGAACACAGAACACAGAACACGGAACACGAAACGCGAAACGCGAAACACGGAACACGAAACGCGGAACGCGGAACACAGAACACAGAACACGGAACGCGAAACACGGAACACGAAACGCGGAACGCGGAACACAGAACACGGAACACGAAACGCTAAACGCGGAACGCGGAACACAGAACACGAAACGCGAAACGCGGAACACAGAACACGAAACACGGAACACGAAACGCGGAACGCGGAACACAGAACACAGAACACGAAACGCGGAACACAGAACACGAAACACGAAACACGAAACGCGAAACGCGGAACGCGGAACACGGAACACGAAACGCGGAACACAGAACACGAAACACGGAACGCGAAACGCGGAACACAGAACGCGAAACATGGAACGCGTAACATAAAATATAAATAATATGTCAAAAAAGAAAAGAACTGGTGCCCCAAGCACCCGGATTCGTAAAACCGAATTGGTACAAAATATAGTCGATGTGTTCAATTCGAACATGGAGAAAACATTTAATTACAAGCAGATATCCTCATTGCTCAATATTAAATCCGAATCACAACGGGTATTTGTCAATCAATTGTTGTATGAACTACTTGAAGAAGATTTTTTGGTAGAGATTTCACGTGGAATGTTTAAAGTCAATTCAAGGGGTGGTTACATATCCGGAACCATTGAAAGACAGGGTGTGAAAACATATATGAATCCGGACGATGGTGGTGAAAGAGTGTTTATTCCGGAACAAAAGACCAATCATGCTTTGTTGCACGATACTGTTAAAGTCTTTCTGTATGCCCGTCGTAAAGGACAAGATCCGGAAGGTGAAGTCGTGGAAATTGTGAAAAGGGGACAGGATACATTTGTAGGTATCCTGGATGTCTCTGATAATTATGCTTTCCTTATTCTGGATAACAGGATTATGATCAATGATATATTTATCCCTAAAAACAAATTAAACGGAGGAAAATCAGGACAAAAAGTAATTGTAAAAATGACTTCCTGGGAACCAAATGCAAAAAACCCGATTGGAGAAGTGATCGATGTGCTTGGCGATAAAGGAGATAATAATACCGAAATGCACGCTATCCTGGCAGAATTTGGACTGCCCTACAAATATCCGGCTGATGTAGAGGCTGTGGCAGAAAAAATGGATGCAGGGATTACACCCGAAGAAGTTGCAAAACGTATCGATATGCGAAATGTAACTACTTTCACCGTTGACCCTCGCGATGCCAAGGATTTTGATGATGCACTCTCCGTACGAAAATTGAATAACGGACTCTGGGAAGTAGGTGTTCATATTGCCGATGTGACTCATTATGTCCGTCCTGAGAGTATTATTGAAACTGAAGCAGAACAACGTGCCACATCCGTATATCTGGTGGACAGAACGATCCCTATGCTTCCAGAACATTTATCGAATGGGATCTGCTCCCTTCGTCCTAACGAAGATAAACTGACTTATTCTGTCATCTTTCAGATGAACGACAAAGCGGAAATACAACATTACGATATTTCGAAGACTGTAATTTGCAGTAATCGCCGGTTTGCTTATGAAGAAGCACAGGTCATTATTGAAACGGGTGAAGGCGATCTGAAAGAGGAAATCGTCACGCTGGACCGGTTGGCAAAGATACTACGTGCTAAAAGGTTTGAAGCCGGAGCCATTGCTTTTGACAGGGTGGAAGTGCGTTTTGAAATTGATGAAACAGGAAAACCAACCTCCGTATTCTTTAAAGAACAAAAGGATGCCAATAAAATGATTGAAGAGTTTATGTTGCTGGCCAATAAAACAGTGGCTACTCATATTGGCAAGCCGGGCAAAGGGATGAAGGCAAAAACTTTTGTATATAGAATTCATGATGTGCCAAATCCGGATAAGCTGAATACTTTCTCCGTATTTATTAAGCGATTCGGATATAATCTGAAGACCAGTGGAAAACAAACTGCCATTTCGGCTTCCATCAATTCGCTGCTCGATGAAGTGCAGGGTAAAAAAGAACAAAACCTGATTGAGACCCTGGCCATTCGTTCTATGGCTAAGGCAGTCTATTCAACACACAACCTGGGTCATTACGGACTGGCTTTCGACTTCTATACCCACTTTACGTCCCCGATACGACGTTATCCGGATATGATGGTACATCGTCTGCTCGAAAAGTATGCCGAAGGCGGAAAGAGCGTAAATGCTGCTGAATGGGAGGAATATTGCAAGCATAGTTCGGATATGGAGCAACTGGCCTCGAATGCCGAACGTGCCTCCATAAAATACAAACAGGTAGAGTTTATGGCCGACAGGTTGGGCCAGGTGTTCGATGGCGTAATCTCGGGAGTTACCGAGTGGGGCATTTATGTCGAACTGATTGAGAATAAATGCGAAGGAATGATTCCAATCCGTGACCTGGATGATGACTATTATACGTTTGATGATAAAAACTATTGCCTGATCGGACGTAAATTGCATAAAAAGTACCAGCTCGGTGATGAAATTACAATAAAAGTGGCAAAAGCAAACCTGGATAAGAAACAACTCGACTTTGTGATCGCATAAACGTTCCGCGTTCCGCGTTCCGCGTTCCGTGTTCCGCGTTCCGCGTTCCGCGTTCCGTGTTCCGCGTTCCGCGTTT
>Ga0302215_10002103_pt1 | contig 13855 bp, 9 predicted proteins | sample II_Fen_N3_1_FD_194580 | JGI IMG/M metagenome (GOLD analysis project Ga0302215, IMG submission 194580) | Peat permafrost microbial communities from Stordalen Mire near Abisko, Sweden - II_Fen_N3_1 | ecosystem: Environmental > Terrestrial > Soil > Wetlands > Permafrost | place: Sweden: Abisko...
CCAAGCACTACGTGGTACATTCCGGTCCGGAAGCCTTACGCCATTCGTACGATGCCGAACCGCCCATGAAAGACTTTATGGAAACCTATGTTCCGGCATTCGAAACACTGGTAAAAGAAGGAAAAGTAGAAAGCGTGATGTGTGCCTACAACCGTACATTTGGGAAACCCTGCTGCGGCAGTTCTTTCTTATTGCACGATTTGCTGAGAGAGAAATGGGGATTTACGGGCTATGTAACCACTGACTGTTGGGCTATTCAGAATTTCTATCTGCACCACGGAGCTGCTAAGGACTCGTTGGAAGCCTGTGCACTGGCCATAAAAAGCGGAGTGAATCTGAACTGCGGTAACGAGTTCAACTACCTGCCCGCAGCGGTCCGAAAAGGACTGGTGACCGAGAAAGAGGTAGATGAAGCATTAAGCCAATTGTTGCGCACCCGCTTCAGACTCGGCTTGTTCGATTCGCCCAATGAAAATCCGTATGCCAAAATCAAAGAAGAAGTGATCGGCAGTCAACAAAACATAGACCTAGCCTACGAAGCAGCTGCAAAATCGCTGGTACTGCTGCAAAACAAGAACAATACGCTACCGTTGAAGAAAGAGATGAAATCGTTATACGTGGTAGGACCCTATGCCGCCAATCAGGACATTCTGCTTGGAAACTACAACGGGGTGAACAGCCGCCTCACCACCATTATGCAAGCCATCGTGGGCAAAGTAAGTGCCGGTACTTCGGTAAACTACCGCATAGGGGTTGAGCCCAGCGCACCCAATAAAAACAGCATGAACTATTCGATAGATGAAGCTGCCGACGCTGATGCGGTAGTGGCCGTATTCGGAATTTCGGGAGTATTCGAAGGCGAGGAAGGTGAATCGACTGCTTCGACCAGTCGTGGCGACCGCCTGGATTTGAACCTGCCACAAAATCAACTCGACTACCTGCGTCAGTTGAAGAAAAAATGCAAGAAACCTATTATTCTCGTACTTACCGGAGGTAGCCCGATATGTACGCCCGAGCTGGCAGACATGGTAGATGCCATTTTGTTCGTGTGGTATCCGGGTCAGGAAGGCGGACGTGCTGTTGCCGATGTGATTTTTGGTGATGTAAACCCATCAGGACGCTTATGTATCACTTTCCCTAAATCGGTTAGTCAGCTACCCGCGTTTGAAGACTACAGCATGAAAGGGCGCACCTACCGCTATATGACCGAAGAACCGCTTTACCCCTTCGGGTTTGGCTTAAGCTATACAACGTATAACTATAGCAATATCAAAACCGATAAAGATAAAATCAAAAAGGGTCAGTCGGTGCAGGTTACGGCTACAGTTACCAACAACGGAAAAACTGCCGGCGAAGAGGTGGCGCAACTTTATATTACCGACGTAAAAGCCAGTGCTCCCACTCCGCTTTATGCACTCAAAAGCACAAAACGTGTAAAACTGGCTCCGGGCGAATCCAAAGAGGTTACGTTTGAAGTTACTCCGCAAATGATGGAACTGGTAACCGTAACAGGCGACAAAGTTATCGAACCCGGCGACTTCAAGGTGTACATAGCCGGAAGCACACCTTCCGCGCTTTCGGTTAAATTGGGTGGCGCAGCTCCCGTATCGAGGACTTTCAGTGTAAAATAACACAGTTCGCATATATCTAAATTCAGCAGAACCTCCACAACAGTTGTCGTGGAGGTTCTGCCGTTTGTAGAATCTTAAAAACAGTTGTTTTCTAACAACCGACGAACGTCAGAACCTTCAAAACAGTTGTTTTGGAACATCTGACGGAAATAATAGACCAAAAACAGTTGTTTTCTAACAACTGACGAGTGTCAGAACCTTCAAAACAGTTGTTTTATAACAAATGACGGATATAATAGCCCTAAATGAGTTGTTTTGGATCAACTGACGAGCGTCAGAGCCTTCAAAACAGTTGTTTTCAAACATCTGCAACATGCAGAACCTTCAAAGAAGTTGTTTTGAATCTTCCGCCGTAAATTATTCCGGTTTCAACAACACGCCTTTGTTCTTACGGCCGTCCACTTTCATCACTATCGGTTTATCGAAACGCACATGACGAATATAGTCCGACTCGTACACAGCGGGCTGAGCATTGAGGTAGGCGGTATCGTAGGTACCATCCTGCTGATAGGGGTTGATGGTGAAATACGCCACCCCAAACGATGTGAGGTTTTGAAAAAAGTGCGTCCCCTGACTCGGATCGACCCGATAATTCGACAGGCCCGACTCCACTATCAGGCGGGCATTGCTGATGTGAGGCCATTTCACCGGAATGCCCAACCACGGATCGGCAGAACCCCATCTGCCCGGACCCACCAGAGCGTAGTGCCGGTTTTCGGCTATCAGTTGGCGGTTAATACGTTCTATTTCGGTAGTTATCTTCGGATTACTGGCTGCGCTGAAGGCCTCTGGTTTCACGTAAACCAAATCGTAGAGATCAGTGGTCACACCATGCCCCAAAGCACTTTTACAGGTAATTATGGCATTTTCGTCGGCAATAGCGCCAATATCTTCGTTTATCATTTCCTTGCTGTCCACTATCGGACGGATTTGTAGCAGGTAAAAAACATGTTGCTTAGCCGGCGAATAATCCAGGTTCACGGCAAACTCTATTTCTATCGGTCGTCCCATTTCGGTTTGGGCTATCCGCAGCACCTCTTTCAGTATGTCGGCAAGCGGAAAGACGTCGTGCTGTAGTATATTGGCAAAGGTTATCACCTTGCGTCCGCCATCGTACAGGCCGTTATGAATCACATTGTCCTGCAGGTTGTAGGTAGAAGCTATGTATCGCAGCGTGCCGTCTTTCAGCGCATCATCAACAGGCACTTTCAACAGATTAAAACCGTCATCCACCTGCGGCACAAAGTTGGTTTCGTTCAGATCCAGTGCATTAAAGAATTTCTGCGTTTCGCGCAGCGTAAGTTCAAGCGTACTGGTTTGTAACACATTGCCGGGGTAAGCCGGCGAAAAACGCAGACTCATGCCTCCGTCCATAATGTGTTTGCCCAGTCCCATGGCTATATTGGCAATACCGTCCTCCGGTTTTTCGGCCCCTATAGGGTAATAGTTCAGCGAGCGTGCCACACCCGAAAACGACGGATAGAAGCGGTTATCATACGCGTTACCGCATATTTCCTGCAGCACGATAGCCATTTTTTCTTCGTCAATCACATTTTTGGTAGCCGTCATGTAAGCCTTGCTGTCGCGATAAAATACCGAGGCATATACCGCCTTGATGGCTTCGGTTATCATCACCAGCATGCGCGTTCGGCTTTGCGAATTATAGGGCACCATGTACGTGGAGTATATTCCGGCAAAAGGCTGATAGTGCGAATCCTCCAACAAGCTTGACGAACGAACGGCAATGGGTGAAGCGATAGCTCCCAGAAAAGCATGTAGATCGGCAATTAGTTGCTGCGGCAGGCGCGCCTTCAGAAAATGCCCCAGTATATCCTCGTCCGGCATGTCCGACAAAGCCAGCGGATAAAGCTGGTTCAGCTCCATAAACTCCGTAAAGTTATCGGTACACAATACCACCGTTTTAGGAATAGTTATCTGCGTATGTTCAAAATTCTCGAAACTCACATTGCGTTTTATCATGGCATCAATAAATGCCAGTCCGCGCCCTTTTCCTCCCAATGATCCTTCGCCAATGCGGGCAAAGTTGGAGTACTGGTCGAACCTGTCGCGTTGGAAAACAGCCACCACTCCACGATTCTTCACCTTGCGGTAATGCACTATGGCATCGAATATAATCTGTCGCACCCGCGTCAGGTCACTGGCCACATCGTTGTCCACATTGATGTTCTTCAGAAATTCCGCCAACGGAAACATGGCGCGAGAATACAGCCAACGCGAAATATTATTGCGCGATACATGATAATAAAGCGACTCGTTGCTGATGCTGAAAATAGTTTCCTGCAAGCCCCGCAGGTTTTGCACCCGGGCTTCTTCTTCGCCGGTAACAGGGTGTATAAACAAAAAATCGCCGAACCCGAAGTTGTCCGTTATCTTCTCGCGCAGCTCTAGCAGCAAGGTTTTCGACATCTTGTTAAGGAATGCAGCTTTAAGCTCATCGGCAGCAGCGTGATTAGCCTCTTCAGTCGATTCGACGATCAACGGAATATACGAATCCTGCCGACGAATGGCCTTACACAGGTTGATGCCCGCCGACTTGTTTTTCATGCCGTCTTGCGAGTAACTCACATCGGTTATTACCCCGAGCATGTTTTGCTTGTATTTTTCGTAAATAGCCATGCCCTCTTCGTAGGAGCGCGCCAGCAGAATTTTGGGTCGTCCGCGCATTCTGAGCATTTGTTCATGCTCGTTGAGCGCCTCGGTCATAAATGAGCGCGACTGCATAAACACAAATTTATACAGATGCGGCACAATGGACGAGTACCACCGGATGGAGTCTTCTACAAACAAAATAACCTGCACACCCACCGAGTTCACATCTTCTTCCACATTCATGCGGTCTTCTATGAGTTTGATGATGGCCAGCAGAATATCCGAATTGCCCAACCAACTGAACACATAGTCGATGGCGCTTACATCCTCGTTGGCTATGCGCTGCGACACCGATTTGGAAAAAGGCGTAAGTACCACAATGGGAATATCCGGAAACTGCTGCTTCACGCTTTTAGCCCATTCAAAAGGATTGATGCTGTCGCCGCTAGGCATGGAGATAATCAGTTCAAATTTACGCTCGGCCAGTAAGGCATTGGCTTCTTCGGCGGTCGACACCAGCGTAAAGCGTGGCGGATAGCGCAGGTTGAGCGAAGTATATTCATTGAAAATCTGTTCGTCAATGCGTCCGTCTTCCTCCAGTACAAAGGCATCGTACTTACTGGCATACAGCAGCACATTGTAGATGCGGTGTGTCATCAGATTAGCAAAAGACGTATCTTTGAAATACAGTTTTTTGATGCTGGGTGAGTTCATTGAATTGGCGGTTTGAAGATTCACAGTAACAAAATGCGACATAGCAAAAGTAATAAAAGGATTTAATCTATAGCCGTAAAACGAATAAATATTTAACTGCACAGCATTCTCGCCTGCCAAACAGGCAGAACAAGCCCCAGAACTTCCCCTCCACTAAAACCGAAAACGCAGCACCCTCCTACTCTACAATAAATTAATCAAACACAACTGTTATTAATTTAGAAAAAATCAATACCTTTGGATTTTGAAAATAAAAAAGGCTCTGTAAATAAAATGAATGACCAAACGGTTATCAATTTACACAGAAATTAGACAGCATAATAGAAAAGGATGAGACAAATTTCAATATATGGAGCTGGACATATGACTAAATCTTTGGTAACAGGACTTAGACAAATCATTCCAGACAAGTCGATAAAAGTATACAATCGAACTGCTGAAAGAGTTGTGGAGCTTCAGACTTATAACTCGAGTGTTATTCGTATTGACAATTACAATGACTTATGTAGTGACAGTTCTTTTGTTTTCCTAATTATTCCAATTTCAGGAATTCTTGCTTTAGGCTCGGATTTTATATCATCAGTATTGGAAAGTGATTCTGTGATTGTTAGCTGTGCAAATTCTGTTACTATCGACAAATTGACCGAGGTGTTTCCTGAAACGAAAATTGTAAGACTTTTACCCAATATAAATTGGCAGATTAACCAAGGTACAACAATCTTTCAGACTAATTCTAATGTTTCAACCACCGACTTAACGGAACTCACAAACATTCTTACTCCGATAACTAAGCTGATTGAAGCTAAATCCAGCCATGAGTTTGATATGTTGGGAAAGTTGACAAGCTGTGGTCCTGGACTATTTACAAAAATTGTAGACCAACTATTGACCTCATTTGACATATCTGATGATTCACAGAAACAAGCAGTTTATCATACCTTAATCAGTTCAATGAATTATTTAATTTATTCACAGAAATCGGCTGACAAGATTATATCAGAAGTTGCAAACAAAGGTGGTCTGACTGAATCAGCGATTATTGCTGCAGAAAAGGTTCTTCCTGATTGTTTCGACTATATTAACAAAAGCATGAATGAGAAGTTATTAGAACGTCAACAAAAATTAAAATAAAAAATCACATTCTCCGGATGTTTATCTCCATTAGCTGGTTGATGTGATTTATATAATGACTTCAAAACATTTAGGAGTGCTAAAGAGAATCTTGTATCAAACTCACGTTATATTATTCAATTCCGATAACTTATATTACAATATATAAACTATATTTGCACCGGATATCCCGGATTGAAAACCGGATTATAATAAACCTGTTTACACATATCCATAAGCTATGAAAGCCACTCACGTCATATTAATCGTTGTCTTGCTCAGTGCATTCGGTTGCTCGGATCATTACAACGGCAATAATGACAACGAAATCAAACCCGAAGCCTCATTCAGCTTTCGGGGTGATGCAAGCGCCACGCTTAAAATGGCTACTACCGATACCTGCACCCTGTTCAACACATCGGTCAATGCCGATTCGTCTACCTGGACTCTAGGCGACGGGCGAACATTGAAAACTCGACAAATAGTACTCTCCTACCCCAAAGCCGGAACATACACCCTGAAACTCAAAGTCCGCAAATTTGACGGACAAACGGCCGAAACATCCAAAACCGTGGTGGTTGTCAACCGCGTTTTAAAGAAAATAATTATAGACAAGGTTCAGTGGGACACCACCATTGTAAGTCAGGGATGGCCAACGACCAACAAGGTGGATATTTATTTCCAGATACAACTCTATACCGACAACACCATGAAACCGAAAGGCATTTACCCAAACTGCCCCGTTTTATATACTTCGCCAGTGATTAAAAACATTGTCAACAATTACGTACCACCCACCTACAAACCCATTGAAATAACCCTCACCAACAAATTTGTGCTCGAAAAAGCTCTGCTATCCAAAACCGTCAGCCCATCGAGCCTCAACAACCTGTATATACTAAGCGTGATGGCCGTGGATGCCAATGGCAAAACCTACTGTCTGGCCAATAACGTGTGGTATGACATAGAACTGGATATGCTGGAAGATTTGCCGGGCAACAAGTTCAGTGTGAGCACCAATTTCATCACATCATTTAAACTTATGTGCGACTACGAATAATTTTCGGCTTCCCCACAGTATTTTTTTAAGTTCCTTGAAAATTCTTTCGAAGCTTCCACCCCGATACACAATCCGACAAATGGATTTTCACAGGCCTACATCCAACCCGTCAAACAAAAATCACATGTCTTTGTTATAATAATTATTCAAAAAACTCCTGAAGAATTTGAATAACATTTCGTTTAAAAAAATCACATATAACAAACAATCTAAAACGAATTATTATGGCTAGTACAAGTACATATCTCAACTTCCCGCGCAATACAGAGGAAGTTTTCAATTTTTATAAATCGGTTTTCGGAGGCGAATTCAGCGGAGGCGGAATAGCCCGTTTTGGCGATTTCCCAGCGCCCGAAGGTGCTCCGGCAATAGCTGAAGAGGACAAAAAACTGATTATGCACATAGAATTACCAATACTGGGCAGACACATTTTGATGGGATCGGATGCTCCCGAGTCGTTAGGATACAAAATAAACCCCGGAGACAATGTGCGTATCCTGCTCGATCCGGACACGAGAGAGGAAACAAAGCGACTGTTTACAGCACTATCCGAAGGTGGAAAAATAACCATGAGAAACTGCATGACACTTTCTGGGGAGCCTATCACGGGCACGCTGTGGGTAAATATGGCATACAATGGATGTTTAACTTCACCGCTAAATAACCCTAAAGCATGAGTTCATTCAAATCTATAACCATCAGAGCCACCATCAAAGCTTCGGGCGATGTAGTGTGGAAATACCTTACGGAACCTGCGCATGTGGTCCACTGGAACCATGCGTCGGACGACTGGCATACTACCAGAGCCGAAAATGACTTATAGGTTGGTGGAAAGTTTAACTACAGAATGGAAGCCAAAGATGGTAGTTTCGGCTTCGATTTTGAAGGCGTTTATGAGCAAATCATCAAAGAGCAACTGATTAGATACTCACTTGCCGATAACCGAAAAGTAAGTATCGAGCTCAGCGGACTGGGCGAAGTGACTGTTGTGACAGAGACATTCGATGCTGAAACCGAAAACCCGTTGGAAATGCAACAGACCGGTTGGCAGGCTATACTGAATAATTTAAAGCAATACACCGAAACAACTAAATCCGGACAAGTATGACAAATCAAATTACACCATGTCTTTGGTTCGACAATCAGGCGGAAGAAGCAGCCACTTTTTACACCTCCATATTCCGGAACTCCGAAATTGAAACTACCAGCTACTACGGTAAAGAAGGAGTTGAGTTTCACGGACAACCGGAAGGTACTGTATTAACGGTGGTTTTTCGGATTAACGGGCAACAGTTTACGGCACTCAATGGCGGTCCGTTATTCAGGTTCAACGAAGCTATTTCGTTTCAGGTTTTCTGCGACACACAGGAAGAAGTTGACCACTATTGGGAAAAGTTGACCGAAGGTGGCGAGGAAGGACATTGCGGCTGGTTGAAAGATAAGTATGGCGTATCCTGGCAAATAGTGCCATCCATACTTTCCGGCCTGGTGACAAATCCTGAAAAAGCCGGCAAAGTGACCAATGCCTTTATGCAAATGAAAAAGTTCGATATCGAAAAATTGCTAAATGCCTAATGAAGAAGTCCCAATAAAACAGTCTATCATACTATCACTCGAGTTGCCCTGCAGCAACCCGAGTTTTATTTACAAAATTTCACATACATACTGATTCTTTTATAACTTCTCCATAATTAGTTCAGGTTCACAATGTGTAACTTTGCATTCGAAAAAAACTATCAACATCTCCGTTACGCTCTGCGGTTAACTGACATAAACAAAATAATGCACAAAAAACAAACAGAACAGACAACCGGAAGAAAAACCGCAAAACCAAACATATTCGGTGTACTGAAGCCGTATAAATTAATGATCTCTGCCTTAATCGGTTTTGCGCTGTTAAGCAATGCGGTAAATCTTATTATTCCCAAACTGATTTCGAGCGGTATTGATGAATTCACCGGCGGGGTGTTTTCATATCAAAAGCTGATAGTAGAATTTCTGATAGCAGCATTGATAATTTTTATTTTCACCCTACTACAAGGCATCCTGCAGACTTATGCATCCGAAAGGGTGGCTCGAGATTTGCGAACCAGACTGACCGATAAAATATCGCGACAAAGCTATGACTTTATCCAACAGTCGAACCCCTCAAAACTGCTGACCAACCTAACCTCCGACATTGACTCCATCAAAATGTTTGTGTCGATGGCCATTGTGCAGCTTGCATCATCCATCTTTATCATCATTGGTGCCAGCATCCTGCTCATTAGCATCAATTGGGAACTGGCATTGTGCGTACTTATCATTATTCCAATTATTATCAGCGCATTTGTAATCGTCTTTCGCCGATTGCAAAGCTTATTCAAAAAGAGCAGAGAAGTAGTTGACTGGCTCAACAAAGTAATCAACGAAAGTATTCTGGGTGCTGCTTTAGTTCGTGTATTGAACTCCCAGATGTTGGAATACAACAAATTTATGAATGCCAGCACACAGGCTCGTAACCTCGGATTATCCATCCTCAGCCTGTTTGCCACACTCATACCCATCGTGGTTTTTGTAGCCAATATGGCTTCGCTCATTATTCTAGCACTGGGTGGACATTATGTGATAAGCGGTGCCATGTCGTTGGGCGATTTTGCTGCATTCAGCTCCTACCTCACCATTCTTATTTTTCCTATCATGATTATAGGTTTTATAAGCAATTTTGTGGCTCAGGCTTCAGTGTCGTATGGAAGAATCTGTGCAGTGCTCAATGCCGAAGAAACCCGCGATACAGGAACTGTAAATGTACCCCTGCAAGGCAACATTGAAATGCAGAATGTATCCGTAATCTATGGCGACAAACCTGCACTGAAAAACGTATCATTCAGCATACAACCCGGAACCAAAACAGCGGTGATAGGCCCAACTGCCGCAGGCAAAACTCAGCTGTTATATCTGCTCACCGGACTTATTAAACCGGCTAAAGGCTCCATCCTGTTCGATGGAATTAATATTGATGATTACGATAAAGAAACATTTCAGCATCAAATAGGATTTGTTTTTCAGGACAGTATCATGTTCAACATGAGTTTACTCGAGAACATAGCTTTCAACGAGAAAGTAACGGACGAACTTATGAAAAAAGCCATTGAAACAGCTGAATTGAATGACTTTATCGACACACTGCCACAAGGTATGGATACCGTGGTAAGCGAGCGTGGCACGAGTCTTTCGGGTGGTCAGAAACAACGAATTATGCTGGCTCGTGCGTTGGCATTAAATCCTAAAATTCTATTGCTCGACGATTTTACAGCCAGAGTAGATACCCAAACTGAAGAAAAAATTCTGAATAATGTAGCGCGCAATTATCCCGACCTTACATTACTTTCGGTAACACAAAAAATAGCTTCGGTAATCAATTACGGACAAATTATACTGCTCGAAGAAGGCGACATTCTGGCTCGGGGAACTCACGAGGAACTGTTGATTTCCAGTCCGGAATATGTTCAGATTTTTAATTCTCAACGTAGCACCAATCATTTGACTATTGACAATTAATACTGCAAGAATGAACTACAATCTCAATATAAAAAAAGGATTTCTGCCAAACGAAAAAGTAAGTACCGCCACCACCCTGAAAAGGTTGATGTCGCTCATAGGCATAGAGCGTAAAAACCTCTATATCGCTATGGCTTTTATATTTATCAATTCAGGTCTAAGCCTTATCGGACCTTACCTGATGGGACATGCAGTGGATAGTTTCGTAGTGACCAAACAATACGATGGCGTGATAAAATACTCAATCATACTATTCGGCGTATTTTGTATAGCACTGGTGAGTGGCTATACTCAGGCACAATTGATGGGAAGAGTAGGTCAGCGTATGTTGTACAATCTGCGAAACACCATTTTCGGCAAATTGCAAGAACTTCCCATCGACTTCTTCAATCAGAATAAAGCCGGCGATCTTATATCAAGGGTAAACAACGATACCGACAAAATCAACCAATTCTTTTCCCAGTCGTTGGTGCAGTTCATGAGCAGTATTTTCACAATGCTGGGAGCTGGTATATTTCTGCTTTCAATAAATGTAGAACTCGGTTTGGCAGCTTTGGCTCCGGCTATTGCATTGCTCGTTATCACACGCTCAATATCGCCGTGGGTAAAAAATAGAAATGCCAAAAACATGAAAAGTACCGGTAGTTTAAGCTCCGAAATTCAGGAAAGCCTGAATAATTTTAAGGTTATTGTGGCATTTAACCGTCGGGACTATTTCCGTAAACGGTTCGACGAAGTGAATACCGAGAACTATCAAACAGCTGTAAAAGCAGGTATTGCCAACAACATCTTTACACCCGTGTATGGTTTTTCGTCCAATGTAGGACAAATGGTGGTGCTTGCATTTGGTATTTATCTCATTGCCCACGGTCAATTTTCGGTGGGCTTATTAATCAGCTTCCTGGCATATATCAATCAGTTTTACAATCCTCTGCGTCAGATAGCCGCTCTATGGGCTAACTTTCAGGTGGCACTGGCAGGCTGGGATCGTATTTCACAGATTCTGCAAATGGAAAACAACCTTACTGTTCAAGAAAGTAATGTCAAAGAAGAAAGTTGTTGCTTACTGTCTTTCAGAGATGTTTCATTCAGCTACATTCCCGGAAATGATATCCTGAAAAATGTTAGCTTCGATTTGGAACGTGGAAAAACTTACGCCTTTGTAGGACCTACCGGAGGTGGTAAAACCACTACCGCGTCGCTTATGGCCAGGCTGTATGACCCGATTGCCGGACAAATCATACTCAACGGTGCGGATATCCGATCGTTGGATGCAAGCACCCGAACAGCTAAAATAGGCTTTATCCTGCAGGAACCTTTCTTGTTTACCGGAACCCTGCGCGATAATATTCTGTACGGAAATCAGTGCTTTATCGGACTAAGCAACGATGAACTGATGGACGAACTGAAAGAAGTAGGACTGGAAGGCTTACTCGAACGTTTTGATGGAGGCCTGGATGCAGAAATCAAATCATCAGGCGATGGAATAAGTCTGGGTCAAAAGCAATTAATTGCTTTCATTCGTGCCGTTCTGCGCAGGCCGGATTTACTCATCCTCGATGAAGCAACAGCCAATATCGATACTGTAACAGAGCAATTACTCGATGAAATTCTGAAAAAACTACCTAAAACAACAACACGTATTATCATTGCACACAGGCTGAACACCATAGAAAGTGCCGACGAAATTTTCTTTATCAACGCCGGTGCTGTGACCAAAGCCGGATCGATGGAAGAAGCGGTGAACCTGCTGATGAAAGATAAACGCGAAAGCTGAGAAAGTAACAAAAAAAACGCATGAAACAAATATTCGTAACTACAGCCATCAGCGGCATGTTGGCAGTAGCGCTGGGAGCTTTCGGAGCTCATATTCTCAAAAAAATGATAACACCCGATATGCTCGAGGTTTATAAAACCGGAGTTCAGTATCATTTCTATCACACTTTCGCATTGCTGGTCACAGGAATACTGCTGCATTTGCAACCGTCAAAATCGCTCAAAACTGCTGCATATTTATTTATGGCAGGAATAGTTTTATTCTCCGGATCGTTATACGCTCTTGCCATCACCAACATCAAAGTGTTGGGTATCATTACTCCCTTTGGCGGTGTGGCCTGGCTCATAGCCTGGTTATTATTAGCCATTCATTTCAGCAAATATACCCGCATAAAATGATGTAAAATCTCCTGAGCACTATATAAAAACGAAACAAGCCATGATGAAAATTTGAGTTCATCATGGCTTGTTTTGTAATGTTTGGTCTTTTATTGCTGGCGTGCTACCTCGCCGTGGTGTATTAAATCAAGTCCTACAGTTTGTTCTATGTTAGAAACACGAACAGGAATAAATTTATTGATGGTTTTAAACAACAAAACCGTAAATATAAAGGCATAGCTGATGGCAAACAAAATAGCCACACACTCTTTCAGCAACAACATACCGTTGCCGCCAAAGAATATGCCATTAGGAACGGCAGCATTGATAGCACTATTGGCAAAGAAACCCAGACAAATGGTTCCTATCACTCCACCCATTCCATGTACTCCCCATACATCCAGTGCGTCATCCCAGCCTTTATGTTCTTTAAACTTAACAGCCAGAAAACAACCTACTGCCGCAATGACACCAATGATGGCCGCTGAATAAATATCAACGTATCCGGCTGCCGGAGTAATGGTAGCCAGCCCTGCAACTGCACCTGTCATCAGGCCAATAAATGTTGGTTTCTTTTTGCCTGTATTCCATTCTATCAACAACCAGGTAATGGCTGCAAATGAAGCGGCAGTATCCGTGTTGAGAAAGGCCGAAATTGTAACAGAGTTCACAGCCAGCTCACTTCCGGCATTAAATCCGTACCAACCGAACCAGAGCAATGCTGTACCAATGGCAACCAGCGGAATGTTATTAGGATCGGTTTTTTCCTGCCGGCGCCCTACAAAGTAAACCGAAGCTAATGCAGCAAACCCGGCCGTAGCATGTACCGTGATACCACCTGCAAAATCGAATACACCCCATTCAGCAAGCAAACCACCGCCCCATACCATATGAACAAACGGGTAATAGACAAAAATTTGCCACAACACGAGGAAAAAAATGTAGGATTTAAATGAAACCCGATTGATGAATGCACCGGTTATCAGAGCCGGAGTAATAATAGCAAACATCATTTGGTATGCAATAAAAATGTACT
>Ga0302215_10002105_pt1 | contig 13851 bp, 5 predicted proteins | sample II_Fen_N3_1_FD_194580 | JGI IMG/M metagenome (GOLD analysis project Ga0302215, IMG submission 194580) | Peat permafrost microbial communities from Stordalen Mire near Abisko, Sweden - II_Fen_N3_1 | ecosystem: Environmental > Terrestrial > Soil > Wetlands > Permafrost | place: Sweden: Abisko...
ATCGCCTCTCAACTCGCCCAAAAGCACATAACTGTCTGCTAATTTCTGCATTTGAGACAGGACACCTACTGTTGAGTACAACACATCGTTCGGTGAGTGTCCATATTCCTGTTCGGTAAGTAATCTTTTTGAATCAACTCCCAGCATATCATTGCAACTGACAAAAAATATCGAGGATATAAATAAGTATATCAACAGGTTGCATATTTTCTTCATATCGTTGTTTTTTATTTTATTTTTTTGAAACATATTGTCTATAATTTTTCCTTACAAATTAAATTTGAGACCTACATAATAACTCCTGCTCAATGGAACTAAACCAGCATCAACTCCCTGATAGAGCACTGAGTTTTGAGTAGAGAATTCCGGATCGGCACCCAGATACTTTGTAAGTGTGAATATATTATTTGCAGATACCCATATATTTACACCTTCGATAAAATTGTTTTTGATAGGTATACTGTAAGATAACATTAATGTTTTCAGTCGAATATACGATCCATCTTCAATCCAGCGATCAGAGAACCGCGCATTACCCATTGGATCACCATATACTGCTTTTGGTTGTGAAGTCACCTGGCCTTCAGTCACCCAACGTGTTAACATGGTCGTTGATTGATTGCTGAAATCGGCACCTGCTTCCAGTTGACTACGTTGGTAATTGTAAACATCATTACCATATGAATACGTAAACACAGCTGATAATGTCAGTTTTTTGTAAGAAAATTTATTACTTATGATACCGTAGATGGTAGGGTTAGGATTTCCAATGATTTGCTTATCTTTCGCATCAATGATTCCATCCTTGTGAGCATCATCAAATATTATATCTCCGGCACCAAATGAGCTGTAAGATCCGTTATAGTTTTGCAATTTCAAATTGCTTGCCGTTGCCTGTGCTTCCGTTGCAAATACTCCAAGGGTTTTATATCCGTAAAACATTCCTGCAGGATTACCAACTGAAGTCAAAACTTCTCCACCATACACAGAAGTAGTGTAATTGCCATTAGGTAATTCCGTAATTTTATTGATATAATGGCCAACACTTAATCCCAATTCCCAATGTAAATTTTTGAGATTAATTAGTTTCGCATTGACAGAAATTTCTGCTCCCTTGTTTGACAATTTACCTTCGTTACTCCAATAGGCATTCAACCCTACAACATCCTGAAACTGTTTAAGGGTTAACAGATTACTTGTATTGCTTGAATATACGTCAACCGACAAGGTTAATCTGTCGTTGAATAAACCCATATCTAATCCCAGATTGGCTCTTCCGGTTGTTTCCCATTGGATTTGTTTATTTGCCAGATTTGTCAGAATCACACCGTTTCCAACATCTTTAAATCGTAAAGAAGAAAAATAAACCTGTGTTTGATAATCACGAATATCATCATTTCCGGTTATTCCAAAACCAGCCCTGAATTTAAGCAAATTTACAGCACTGATATTCTTCATAAACTTTTCTGAAGAAATTAGCCATGATCCGTTCACAGAAGGGAAAACGCCCCAACTTTGTCCAAATAACGCAAATCCGCCTGTTGTTTCATTTCCAAAACGGGATGAAGCATCCATCGACATTGCAGCATTCAGAAAATAGCGGTTATCATAATTATAATCTACATTTACATAATTTGATAAGGACTTTGTTAAATTGTTTAACCCGTCTGTTTGTAAAAATGAAAAACTACCCGGTAAATTGACTGAAGAGTTTGAACCTGAATTGTGACCTTCTACATAATCGGACTCGAAATAATTATTAATAAACCGTGTTCCAAGGAATATATTTAAGTGATTGGTTGAATTAATTTGTTTCACAAAATTTATCCGGGTATCGCTGAACACTGAATTATTCCGGCTTACCTGACTTTCTCTCTCATTTCTTGAATAGCCATACCCTGTAATATAAATAGGATATGTATAGAATATAGGTCTGTAATAATCTTCATTTGATTTATTCAGACTATAATCAAATTGCTCACTGATAAAAATGGAAGGTGAAACTTTATAAACCGGCTTCAATGTGATATTAAAACTGTTTTGTTTTAAGGTATTATTTGAAAAATTTATAATTCCACCCGGATTACCTATCCCCAAAATATCTGAATAGGTATATTCCGAAGTTTTTACTCCCAGCGAAGTGAAAGTATTCGGACTTATAAATGGTGCTTTCGCTAAAGAAAGCCATGTTGGAGAAGTAAAATTGTCAACTCCATCATCAACCAGTTTTCTGTTAATGCGGGAAAATCCAACATTTACTCCCAACGATACTTTTGGAAACAAATTTATATCCGCATTCAATCGCAGGTTATACCGTTGAAAATCGGTTGTTTTTACGACTCCGCTATTGCCCATATACCCTAATGTTAAGTAATACAAAGCTCTGTCATCTCCGCCATTTACATTGATAGCATAACTTTTTGATACTCCGGTTTGGTAAACCTGGTCAGACCAGTTGGTATTATTATGATAGAGATTGTAAGTTGATCGGGCCGGATTATCGTTTAGAAATGGTATTTGTGAAATATAATCATTAGGCAGACCAGTAGTTCCGAGTATATTTGTTACGTATGTTTTGAACCCATCACTATTCATAACAGGAAGAATTTTAGGCGTGGTGGTCATTCCCGTAACGATATTTAGATTGATTTTTGTCACAGTACTTGTTGCACGTTTGGTTTTTATCAGGATAACCCCGTTAGCCGCTTTACTACCATACAGGGAAGTACCATCTTTCATTAAAGATATACTTTCTATATCGTTGATATCTATATTGTCTAACGGGTTAGAGAAAAAGCCCTTATGAATTGAAGCAACATCGTATAAATTGTTCCATATTACCCCGTCAATCACAAACAAAGGCTGAGCATTTGCATTCACTGAATTCAATCCTCTGATAAACAACGAAGCACCCATTCCGGAAACTCCGGAACGACTAATAGCCCTGACATCTCCACCCAATTCCGTTTGAATTACTTCATCTGCACCTACTGCCGTAGTATGATTCAAATCGGTTGTTCCTTTAATGGAATTGGTAGTTGTAATATTATAGACTGGACCATTGGGTCCTTCAATCATTTTATAATAATTTCCAAGAACATCACTATAAAGTTCTATGACTACTGAATCACGACCCTGTAAAGGGAATTGACGAATATTGTAATCGAATGCTGAAACATTTAACAATGTTGTTAACGTAGGAACATCCAGTCTGAAAACGCCTTGTTCATTTGTAGTGGCAGATGCATCACCGTTTAATGTTTTAATTTGTGCAGCATTAATTGGAATTTTGGTGTGTGCATCACGTACCAATCCACTCAGAGAATGAGTCACTACATCTTTTGAATCTTTACTCTCCGCCTTTAAAACCTGAGTAATCAGACAGAATACAAAAAACAGTATTGTACTTATTGATGTTGTGATCCGGTTCATCCTTACTCTATATTTATAATTTTTCATGTACTTTCTAATTATTTATAATACTTTCAATTTATTGAACCGGTTCCAGAATGATATGATCAACTCGGAAGGTTCTGTCAAAATTAACCGTTTCAGTAATTAAAGCTGCATTTTCTACTTTAAGTCTTACAGTAATATCAGAAATCGCTGATTTGGATGTATAAATATTACAATATGGAAAACTGATTTGTGTAACAAACATTTTTGTTATTGCCGAAGCCTCAGTTGAGAATGTTCCTGCAACAGCACCCTGTGCCGTAGAAATTGTATTCGTTGACGTTATGGCAGCATCATTAATTTGTTTTCCGGCACTGTTTATATAAGATAAACTGAACCGTACTTTATATTCACGTGCATCGCTTTCTTCTGAAATACTTGTTGGAACAAACACACATGAAATTTTATAGTTTCCCGATAATGTGTTAGGAATAGGGAATGTGATAGAATTTTGCGTTGTCTTACTTACTGTAGTTGGTTCACAAACCAGATATCTGTTTTGCGAAACATTGTATGCAGAACCTAAACTTGAACGTATAAATATATTTGAATATTGAAATATTCTGCCATAACTTGAATTTTCAGCTTCAACCCGTATTGGCTGTTGCCAGGAGGTAGTAGCATTAAACATCAATGAATCTGTTACATATGCGAAACCGTTACTAAGTACATGTTTAGTTGATCCATCAAACAAATAGGTTGATGGTTTAAAAACAGTCCCTGTTGTTGAGATTAAAGAATCATATGAAGTAGGTTCAGGAATAAGATTCTTGAACTTGAAAACTAAATTCCGTACAATCGCCCATTGAGTATTCAACCGTTGTTGGGCAATACCCCCATCTTTTGGCAAGGTATTAAAATTCTCTTTTATTTTGTTGTACACTTTATTCCAGGCTGTATTGGTTGGCAAAATAGCTGCATACGTGCTGTCTTCGAGTTGAAGCTGTCCGATTTTATCCAGAATAGGATTTGAAAAAATAATCACTGAATCGTAAATTGCTTGATTCAGAGCATTCGTTCCAATTTCAACACTGTTAGCCTGATCAAAAAAACTCGTATTTTGTGAATAGAGATATGATCTTAAGGAATCGAGTCCGGGCGTTCGACCAATAAACTCCCAGATATTACTGACATAAGGTACATATCCGTCCACTTTATGAAGAATTCCGTTAAGAGTTGATGTGTTGGCCTCTAAAAGAATCTTGCCTCCAAATGAAAAACCGGCTTCAGTTCTTTTAAATGTCAGGACCTTCTGGTCAAGCATAAATATTTTTTTTGAAGTAATGCCAGATGTTGGATACGAGAACCGTGAAATATGATTCTTCACAATGTTCGTGACTAATAATGAATCAGTCAGATCAATGCCTGTCAACCCGCTGTTTACAGGTGCCCAAACAGTATAAGTCTGGGTTTTATTCAAAACAGTATCATACCCTGCAACTTTTAGCATTTCGGCAAATGTACTTAAATCGGGTTGTGTTTTAATATAATCGTACATACTCAGTTTGCTGTTAATAGCAGTACTGTCGCCATAATGGTTAATCCAAACATCATTGCATGATGTGAATGATACGATTCCAAGTAGTAAAGTGATTAGAATATAGTTAAATTTCATTTTTTCATCTTGTGTTAATTATAATTCCGGAGTGCTGTTTAGAGTCTGTTTAGAGTTATTCAATGTCTTCATGATCTATGATTTCAATAGGAACAAATTCAAGAAAATCCAGCTGAAACTGACCACCACGAACGGCTTCTACCGTAAAAACATGAGTGCTTGCTTTATCAAATTTGTAGGTTCCCAAGATTCTTCGAAGAGAATTTGGACTGTTGCGTGCAACCTGGTTCCTATAAAATCCTAATGGTTTTGGATCCCAATACGTACACGGACCTTTCATATATCCACGATTACGCATCATTTTATCGTTTTCAAAACCGTCAGGATCGGTTGGATCGCTTCCCGGTACTACAAATCCAACCAATGGATCAGCAGCTTCAATTTTCAAATCCAATGGAATTCCACAGGGCACATGGTCCCAATATAATTGTGCTGCACCACGCATACCGGTCGGTTGATAACAGAATCTTACTTCATAGGTTCCTGCAGGAATCGCCGGGGTGACAATCTCGAAGTCAAACAGTCCTTTCAGGAAAAACTCATCCCCCTGATAATCCAGCCAACCACCATAAGCATTGTCATAAGAGAAATAGGTTGTTGCCGACATTGTTAGCCTTTCCAGGTATCCCGGAGGATATACCCATGAGAGATCCTTTTCACGATTATAAACACGCATATCATTGTTTGTTAATTCAGGGAAGAAAGCAGCCATATCCATTCTGATTCGTTTAGTTGACATCTCCCCGGCCACACGCCTGTCGTAAATCAGAATCTTGTCAATCTCGTGATACACGCCATTGACGGCATCGTTATCTTTAGAAAGCAGCCTGACTACTTCACCAGTTGTTGGTGATTTATTTATCAAATTGGTTCCTCCTCCTGTTCTTTCCTTTTTAACTTCAAGCAAGGTGTTCGGATTCATGGTTTCAATATATTCATACATGTCATATGTTTTAAACATATGGTCGGTATCGTACATATCAATTAATTTAACAGCGGGTAATTTTTTATTGATTAAATGATAAGCAATAAATTTATTCAGACTGTTTCTTGGATTGGTAATGTCGGTAACACTGGCATCGGACGGATCTTCATTATAAACATGTGCTGCTGCATATACTTTCAGATCTTCTAAATTCTTAATATCATAGATATTCCGATAAGTGGAGTCGCTTTCCATAAATGCAGTATACCCATACTTCCTGGAGGTAGGCAGTTGATCAATACTGCGACTACTTGTTTCATATTTTTGATCGTACCAGGCATATTTGGGATCAGCTGGATTATAACTTTCATCACGTATCAATAAAAGTTTTTTATCCAATCCTGTTTTAACCAATGCTTCGTAGAATAATTTAAATCTTACATCAGCAGCTATTGACTGAACAAGTGTAAATGAGGACGGACTAAGCACTTTGCTAATCATGTGGATAACCCCGTTACTTACCAGAATATTCTTGGTAAGTATTGCCGAAGTTTTATTTACGTAAAATACATAATTGGAACCACTGGCTTTGGAAGACGTTTCTATAAAACGATCACTCATCGTTAAATACGGCATTAATCCATCCAGAAATTTATCCGTAGTGAGAACAATTCCTTTAATTAAATGGTCATAGGCAATTATTTTCAGCGTATCAAGCGTAAAATCTTTTAATGAAGTACGTCCCTTTGATTGGTAAAATGCAAGCATGGCATCATTGTTAGGTGCATAAAGCGTATATTTACCATAAGCATTAATAAGTCCTTTTACCTGGGTGGTGTCCAACAATTTACTAAATTCGGAGAATTCATTCTTGTGGGTTTCTAAGTATTGGCCCATCATTTCTTTCGAAACAGTCGGAAGTCCGGGTACTTCATCTACACAGGATGACAATATTCCACTCAATCCAATGAATAGTATGAATGTCTTTAATAGTTTACTTAAAACCATACTGTTAATTATTTTTTTCATGGTAGTATTCATTTCAATTAGTTAGATGTCAAATCAGTATCCACATAAAATGGATTTTGCGTTAAACTGGTATTTATTTGTAACTCCGATTGCAAAATCGGCATATATAAAGCGTCCATGACCGACATTTTCTGTACTTGCATGGCATTACCTGTGAGCTTTGGAGATAGATATTTCAGGATCAAGGTTGCATCATTCTTTCTGCGAACCAACCGCATTAAATCGAACCACCGTTTTCCTTCAAACAATAGTTCCCGTTGTCGTTCACGCAATACCAGTTCCTGAACTTTCAATTCATCACCATAGTTATTAAATGAAAGTGAATCGGCAGTAATATTAGAGCGTAAATAAGTTATATTTACTAATTTAAGTGCTTCTTTCAAATCATCATCACCCCTGTTTAATTGAGCCAGTGCTTCAGCTTTCATCAATATTACATCCGAAAGCCGGTACAAGATCCAGTTGGGTGTCGTACTAGTAGACCTGTACATCGGAAACTTTACATCTTTTACTTCATACACCTCATAGAGCACATACTTATAAATTGAATATGGACTATTGCTAGTTAACCTACCAACAGAATTAGATTCACGAACGTCAACCAGACTTTCGTTTAGAGTGGTCGGTTGATACCTAAAAGGACTGTAAGCACCAGTAGAGCCTAAATATAATGGATATGCCAATTCACCAATAGGTTTAATGGAACTTCCATATAAACTTCTTACCTGATTGTTACTTTGTGTATTTATATTATATTGAAGTTCAAAAATACTTTCAGTGGAGTTTCCACTATAGAATACATCCGTCAATACTTTATCACCATCGACCAGTTTAAGGGTCTTGTCTGTCATTACCCGATTACACATTTCAACGCAATTTGCATATTGTTGATCCCAAAGATAAACATCCGCCAACAAGGAGTTAACGGCATTCAGGGTAACACGGCCTTTGTCGAATGCTTCTGTTCCATAACTGATTTTTGCGAAAGTCTGTGCTTTCAGCAAGTCGGCAATGATCTGGTCAAGTATGACCCGTTCAGTCGATTTTGGAACTTTATAATTCTGTGCATCACTGATACTTGGATTCAGGATCAGGGGTACTTCCTTAAATGCCCGAACCAGGTAAAAATAACTCAACGCGCGTAATGTCAACGCTTCTGCCTCCATGGTATGCAATTTGGTAGCCGTAAAATTCTGATCCTTATTGACTACCGAAGGTGCAAAATGCAAAAAAGTATTGCAATAATTAATAACCGAATAAAAGGAAGACCAATCTGCGTAGGGATTCGTAGGGGTTATATTGGTGCTCAACACTTTTAAGATAGCATCACGTGTATCTATCCCTTCATCCACGTTGTCCGAACGCAACTCTCCCCAAACAATCATTCGTTCCATACAACCATCGGAAGTAAGACCACGATAACCGGCTGCCAGCACGGAGGTTGCCTGTGTTTCGTTCTGCCAAAAATCTTCTAAAACAATTTCACTTTCGGGTTTTAGGTCTAACCAACTGTTACAGCTTTCAAGACCAAAAACCAAAAGAACCGATAAAACTATACTTAATTTCTTCATATTCATTTTATATTATAATCCAACTGTCACACCAAATGTTAAATTTCTTGCCCGGGGAGTTTGTCCCTTGTCCTCACTTACTCCAAATGAACCGTAACCAACTTCAGGATCTACACCGGTATATTTTGTTAATACAAAAATATTTTCAAAAGTAAGGTACAGATTCAATTTATCAACGCTGAATTTTTTCAACAGTGGTCTTGGAATTGAATAATTGAACGTCAGGTATTTAAACCGCAGGAAAGATCCATCCTCTACAAACCTGTCACTGCCAAGCCAGTTGTATCCATAATCAAACAAGGCACGGGGTATAGTAGTTACATCACCGTCCTTACGCCATCTCCAGTTCACAACCGTACTTTGGTTGTTCATAGAATACATGTTTTCATTTAACATACGTGCAGTATTGACAATTTTATTACCATACCGGTAATTGAATGTCATGGTGCATGATACATTTTTGTACCGGAAGGTTGGTCCAAATCCACCATTAAATAATGGATTCGAATTTCCTAAATACACAATGTCCAGATTATCAATATTCCCATCGTGATTCACATCTTCGTATTTGGCATCTCCACCTCTGAACAGATATGGATTTCCACCACTCTTTTTGGAATAATTATAATACATAGGCAAAGGCACTCCTTTTTCGTCGGTGATCACTTGTCCGTTTGCATTTCGTCCAACCGGAGCATTCTCCTGTGATCCGGCAATGTATTTATCGTATTGATAAACTCCTTTATACTTGAATCCATAAATGGATCCATACGAATTACCTTCCTGAATCCGGGTCAGATAGGATCCATTGTTGTAATTAAATTCAGTATTATACGTATTAAGAATAGCATCATCCAATTGAACAATCGTGTTTACAGAATTGGCAATATTAAACCTGAAGTCCACACTGAAATCTTTTGCATTTATAATTTTATTGGCATATAAATTTATTTCCCAACCATTATTATTCATAGAACCTGCATTCTGATAAGTCAGTTTGCCAAACCCAGAAGAATTCGGAAGCACGACATCTTTAAATAACATATCAGTCGTCTTTTTAAAATAGACATTCATATCCATTAATATCTTGTCATCAAACAAACCGAGGTCGCACCCGTAATTGACCGAAGATGTGGTTTCCCATCTCAGGTTTTTCAACTGTAATGATACAGGCACCGAAACGGGCAGTCCTGCGTAACTCCCGTTATTTCCATACCGGCTGTATTGAAGATAATCAAATTCAGGTTGATTCCCTGCAATTCCCCATCCCGGACGGAAAGCCAGCATGCTTAGCCATTTTTTTGAACCAGCCATAAAGGGTTCATCCGAGGCAATCCATTTCAACGATATTCCCGGAAAGTTCCCCCATTTATTTCCATTTCCAAATTTTGTACTTCCATCCCTGCGGAATGTTCCATCAATAATATATCTTCCCAGATAGGCATAATGTGTTCGTCCTAGCAAACCCATCGAACGCCAATGTCCACGTTCGGTCTTTTCTTCTCTTATAAAACCCGGCGTGGAAGCATCATCGGCATATGAAGAAACCATTCCGTAATTTATTATATCCTGAAAACTTGAATTACCTTCTGTTGTTTGCACCGATCCATAAAGCAGGAAACTATGATCTGGGTTTTCAAAAGTAGGTTGCCAGGCAATGTTATTGTCGGTTTGTATGGTTACGTTTTCTCTGTCCCCACTTTCCGCCCGATTATACCGTTCATCCGCCCAACTATAGTTTGTAATTTCCCCCGGTAGGAACCTGGATGTTTTGTCGTTATTAATGTCAAACGATACATACATGCTATAGCGCAATAATGATTTATTCGGATCGGTAAAATCATATTGTGTCCTAAAAGTAGGTAAGGTCCTGTAATTCTTAACATTGTTTTTTGCACCCATTGCAAGTGCAACCGGATTCACAAGAAATAACTGGTCAGATTTCAGTGTTGAAGTGTTCGGTGTTCTAAAATAGGCAGAAGTATTATTCCCTGATGCATCCTGGTTATAAACACTCGAATTAGGCATCTTTTTGTAAGCAATTCCTAAAATTGACAGCCCCTCATTTGGACTATTACCATTCCCAAAGTTAAAATCATAACTTCGGTTAAAATTTTCATATGAATAGGACAATTCTGCTGTGAACTTCAACCGGTCGGAAACCATATAATCTAAATAAGATCGTGTTGAAAGTCGACTGTTTGTCTGACCTATAATTGTTCCATTTTGGGACAGATACCCTCCCGAAATACGATAAGTAGCACGATCGCCACCACCCGAAAAAGTCAGGTAATGATCACTGACATTTCCTATTTGAGTTACTTCTTTTACCCAATCGGTATTGTTGTTATAGTTTTCATAATCTGGAAAAGCTTTATCATACGTATACTCCGGAACATTCGATGCTGTATTGCTTTGAGCCGGATTAAACAATTCCTGTTTCATTAACATGGTATAATCATCTCCATTGAGCATTCTCTTCCCCTGTGGTTGAATAGTTCCGGTATACCGGTATGAATACTCAATCCGGGTAGGTCCGGTACGTCCTTTTTTAGTTGTTATCGAGATAACACCATTTGCCCCTTTAGAGCCCCAGACTGCCGATGCTGCAGCATCTTTCAATACCGAAATTTCCTGAATATCATCCGGGTTAATACTCAGCAAGTTGGCAAACTGCTCCTGATTGGAGTTGGCATAATCGAAATTTTGTGTTACCTGCATCTCATAAGGAACACCGTTCAATACAATAAGGGGCTGAGTGCTTCCATTAATTGAACTGGCTCCACGTATACGCATGGAAGTTCCGCTTCCTGCATCACCCGAATTGGATACAATATCCAACCCTGCAATCCTGCCTTGAAGTGCTTCATCTATCGATGAAACCTGCAGGCCTTCCATTTCTTTCATATCAATGGTCTGCATTGCGGTTGCTATTTCACGTTTAGGAATATTATAACCTCCTTCACTGTGTTTTTTGGTAGCCGAAATAACTACTTCTTTAATATTCTGGGTATTTTCTTCTAATAGGATATTAATACTCTTAGAATTCCCGATTTTCCGGATTTGTTTGATATAACCTATATAGGTAAATGATATCCGGTTATCCGGATTTTTTATCTTCAGCACATAATGTCCATTCACATCAGTGATATTGCCGTTAACAATCCTGTTGTTACCATCAATTTCTGTAACACTTGCACCTATAATGGCTCCATCTGTTTTTGAGGATACTGTGCCCTGTATAATTAATTCAACTCCGGGCCTTTCACTTTTTGCTAAAAAAGGGATCAGCAGTAAAACGAAAAGGAGTATTATTGCAAAATTTGATTTCATCCGTAAATAATTTTAAGTTTAATGTCGGTTTTGAATCTTGCTAAGTGGGACAGGTTCACTTACTGTTGCAAAAGCTTGAGTAAGGGAGTACCTGTACGATTCTTTTTCTCTTTAATAATTATTGAAAATTTAACACAGCATCGATTTGATGAATCACTGCAGTGGACGACGTTGTGATTCCGGATTTTAAGAAATCAGTACCGGTTGACAATTTATCAATGGTATTATAACTTGATGGCTTGTCCCTGAATATCATATCCCGTGTCATAATATTATACAAACCTGCTGAGGTTACCACATGTACCTTTTGATTATTTTCAGTAGTCAATGTAAGATCCCTACCCGAACCTGAAACCCCGATTTTATAATACTTATTTTTAAATGTATTGAAACCGCTTGGTAAATCATCTGTTTTTATAGTTGCCGACTGAAATGTATTATTTACTGACTGACCATCGAGAAATACAGAATTATCCTGGAAATGATACCTGACAAATCTTTCGAGTTTCAAAATAGCTGCTGTTTTTACGGAGAGATCGGTCATGTCATTAATACCAACAATACTACCTTGTGAATCCCAGGGAGTAATAATTCCATCAGCGATCGCTTTGTTAATGGCATCATTGGTTGGAACGTACACAGTATAATTAAACGTATTGAATAATTTTACATTAAAATCGATTCCATAATAATTTGTCCTGTTCACAAAAATAATCGGACTTGTGGGAGTTGTTGCCGGGAATCCGTTTAAGAGAGTGAAAAAAGCACTAAATTCCGGCTGCGTACTTAAAATTTTAAATACTGATTTCAAGGGTGCCTGTATCGGTTTATCAATGAAATAGGTATGTCCGTTCGTTTGATTATAGTCCTTAAGTACTTTGACCGATTCATTTAAATCCATATTTTCACCACTTTGAATGGTCATATCTGTTCCGCTTCCCAATACTTTCAAAGCAACATTGCCTTTAGTCAGGTAATACTCTTTGCCCGATTCAACGCCTCCTACTACAATATGCATGTTCAACATATCCAATAATCGTGCTTTTAGGAATAATGACGCGTCATCATTCTGTGATATTGATTTTATGACTGCAATCGAATCACCTACTATCCCTGTCGTAGGATTGAAGTTGTATACCGTAGCACTTACATTTGATGTTTTGGTATTATACCAAAATTTTAATGCTGCAGGTTTATTCTGGGCAAAAGCAATCGGGTCGATATATTTGGTAAAATAATCATCGGTCGGTACAAAAAAGCTATACCTGCTCACCATAGAATTTAAGTACAACCTGAATTCATTTTGATTAATGGCCCAATTCCATATTTTTGTTTTGTTTAGAGGCGATATATCATTTGCACTTAACAAGGCTGGTCCATATACCGAACCATAATCATCAGGTGGATATACTTCATTCGTTTCATAAACAACACCATTTCTACCGATAAAAACATTCGATATATCATTTGTCTTGACACGTAATGCCGAATTGTCCGCATCCACCATGGTACTGAATTTACTGGGCAGTGATTGCAACAATGATGAGCGCATATGCCTTTTTAGAAGAAGAGGTATAATCGTGTTTGGGATATTATCCCACGAACCAAAACGATCTTTTAAAACGGCCCCTGCGCCTGAATTGAAAAATTGATTCATAGCGTCATTAGTTGGTACAAACATAGCAGCCATATCTGCTTCCATTGGAGCACCGGATGGATCATTTATATTTGATGCATAGGTGTTCCAACCCGGATCAAAAGGCAACAATAAATCGGAGCTGATAGTACCACCCTTCGGATAATAGGTGCTTCCACCGAATTTTGAAAAGTATTTTTTTGTAAAGATAGTATCGGCAAAAAGAGGATGAGTCTGTTTGTAGAGAATTGTATTTGTCGGATCATAATACGGTGCACTATACCGT
>Ga0302215_10002106_pt1 | contig 13851 bp, 31 predicted proteins | sample II_Fen_N3_1_FD_194580 | JGI IMG/M metagenome (GOLD analysis project Ga0302215, IMG submission 194580) | Peat permafrost microbial communities from Stordalen Mire near Abisko, Sweden - II_Fen_N3_1 | ecosystem: Environmental > Terrestrial > Soil > Wetlands > Permafrost | place: Sweden: Abisko...
GGGTATTCAAGGACTAACAGGTGCTAAAGGAGATACTGGTATTCAGGGTATTCAAGGACCTAATGGTACAGGAACAGGTGATATGCTTAAAAATATTTATGATCCCGATAACGATGGAAAGATAAATTATGTAGACCTAGCCAACAAGCCAACAATACCCACTAATACAAATCAATTAACAAATGGTAGTGGCTTTTTAACACAAGCAGCAACCCCCGAACAAGGAGTTAAAGCTGATAATGCAATTCCATTAAATCAAAAAGGAGTTACTGGTGGAGTTGCATCATATGATAATGTTAAATCACTAACTGATAATTTATTAACATATATTGGTAATGAACTTAAAGTTAAACTTGGAATATCAATATTATCTACTGGTTGGGTATTAGATGGAATAACATCATTTTATAAATATGATATAGTTGATGCTGATATATTAGTAACTACAGTTGTCGATGTAAATATAAAGATTGCCGATTTAGATAAAGCTAGTGGACTTAAATCAGCTAATGCTAGTTTTGATGGTTATGTAAGGATATATGCTGATTCTATACCAGCATCCAATCTCTTATGTGATATTAAACTAATAAGGCAGGTGATTTAAATGGCAACAGGAAAAGTTAATGTTGGTGGAGGTGGTCTAAAACCATCTGAATTGGCAGACCTAGTAGAATTAGCTAACCAGGCAGATCTTAGTAATACCGTAGCTGCTGCAAATATTGTAAGTAAGTTAGGAAGTCCTACAGTAACAGGTGATACATGGTCAAAGATAGGTGCAGATATATTAACCCAAAAAACAAATATGGCGACCAATCTAACTTTAAAAGGTATAGCCTCAGCGGCTACAGAAAGTCTAAAAGTTCTTGTAGATAAGTTTATAAATATTATAACAACTGATGCTACTGCCATAGCAGAAAACATATTAAGTAGTAAAACAGCATATGTCAATAATATTAAGGTCACAGGAACAATGACAAATAACCTAGCAGAAACAAAAGCAACATATGGAAAGACGTTATTAAACATTATTCCTAATGGTAATTTTGTAGATACAATAGGCTGGGCAATGGATCCAAGTGGTTCTATATCAGCAACATCAAATATACTTACAACCCTTGCTACGACTCAGTACGGAGGTCCAAAATATCTTATTCCTAACTACTTATCCTATGCAGGACACAAACTTTATGTTAAGGCACATGTTAAAGCAACTGTACCTTTGGTTCTAACTTTATTAAATGATACTATAAATCAACCAACAACCGCTAATACTGGAAGTAACACCTATGAATTTACGTCTGGAATGCTTACCGTAACTGCATCACCTACTGCATTGTATTTTAAAGTGCAAGATCAAAGAGCTTCTGGTTGGGATAATGTTTATGTTAAGCAAGTAGTTGTAATTGATTTAACCACAGCTTTTGGTGCAGGACTAGAACCTACGCAAACACAAATGGACAATATAATAAATGCTATGGGTGGATGGTTTGGTGGAAATCTTATTCTATCTAAAATAACAAATGGAGCGTATATTAATAATGGAATTTTAGGAACACCTGAGGTACTATTCAACGATCCAAATAAAATAGCCACAAATATAGTAAGTGGCATAACAATAGACGGAATTACTGGAACAGTCAAGAAATTTAGTGGTGTAGGAACAACCGACGCATCGGGTAAAGCTATAGTTACTGGTTTACCTTTTCAACCTAAGTTAGTACAGGTAATTATAAATAATTGGGCGCAATGTTTTTATATTGACGCTCAGTACAATTCGGCGGTGTCTTTCCCGTCACAATCAACTAACAGCTATGTAAGTAGTATTAGCACAAATGGTTTTGTTTGTGGTACTATAGGGGTATCGTGTGCCAACTTGCCCTTCGTATACAATGTTTCCGCATAAGAAAGGAGGTAACAACCAATGACACAAATAGCAACTAATTCTAAGATACCCGCCATTATAGCAAGTCTACAAGTTAGCGAAGGAATAAATCAAAGAGCCGAACTAGCAGCAGTAATAGGTAGTCCTACAGTTGCTACAGATGCAGTAGCTGTACAGGTAACAGCGCTGCAAGTACAAAAGGAAGCACTAATAGCCCTTAATAACGCGGTAGACCAAAACAATAGCACTATAAAGCAAAATGTGGTAACTGCACTAACTACCAGGGGAATAGTAGCTATAGTTTCAGAAACCTGGTCTAGTCTGGTTAGTAAAATGAATAAAAGTGCTAATGTAGTGGCTGGAAATATTAAAAGTGGCGTTACTATTGATAATGTTACTGGAACATATACAAATTCTATAGCAAATCTTGGGGGTGTAAACTTTTTAAGTGGAACTGGTACTACCGACTCAAGTGGCATTTTAACAGTAACAGGCCTTCCATTTACACCTAGAACAATTATGGTTTATGTAACAATTGGTACTAATTTTTATCAATTTTATTATAATCCAGCATCAAATCATAGCAATTCTAATGGTAGTTATGTTTTAAGTGATGGTGGTGTACAAATTACAACAGGTAATGCTGGATCACCAGCGGCAATAACATATAGTCATGTATTTGCATTGATAACCAATGGTTTTACGGCACATTGTTACACTTTTTCGAGTGCTTCTGTATACTGGGAAATAACAAGTTAGATGGAGGTGAAAAACAATGGCACAATTAATAAATAGCGACCCAATAGCCGCGTTAATAGCGTCGCTGCAAGAAATGGAAGGCATAAACCAAAAGGCAGACCTTGTAGCAGCATTAGTAGGCCGAGGAATTACAGCAAATGTAAGTATGAGTATGGCGACGCTTACGGGCCTGGCTGTAAAGTCAATTTATGCAGTACCCGCTAATATAAAAAAAGGTGTGGCAATAGATGGTGCGGTAGGCGTATACCAGCCATTACCCGCTGAGTATGTAGGTAAGCGAATATCCCTTGTTAGAGCCATGAGTACTTACTATCCAACTTACGATTTTATGACCTGCATGACTGCTGATAGTAATACTATGTACTTTGTATGTTATGCAGCAGGTAAGCATGTATGGAAATATAATGTCCTAACTGGTTCCCTAACTGATATGGGTTGGTATAGCACTTCAGCCGCTGCAATATGTATGAGTGATGATGGTAGTAACTTGTATATGGCTGAAATTACTGGTGCCCTATATAAATGGGGTGGAAGTTCTTGGGTACTGTTACCAAATGCTAATGTGCAATCTTCGGGGGCCTACAAAACAATGGTATGCAACAGTGCTGGTACTGAAATATATTACTTCAATAATGTAGGTTATATATGTAAATATGTGGTATCAACCAACGTTGTAACAATTATTAGTACTAATCTGACATATGCAGTCAATTCCAATATGCTATATTGGTGTGATGATAATAGTTTATGGGTATCTTATAACGCAGGTAATGGGACTTTAAGAAATATAAAAATATCCGATGCAACAGTATTAAAAACGTTTACTGCAACTTATTCCTTAAGTCATGCCGCTATGAATAGGAATGCTACTGTTAGTGTTAGAGGCAGTGTAACAGAACGTAACGGTAGCACACAAGCTTTTTTAGCTATAGTAAATGCTGATGGCTCAAGAACAGTGCTACTAACAGTACCGCTAAGTCCAGAATTTGTTGTTGGAAGTCTAACAGGAAAATATATAGTAATACCCCTTACCAACAACACTTATAATGTGTATCAAATGGATGTATCCACCACGGCTCTATATTCAGTAACACCTACAAATTTTTCTACTGTAGTAGCTTTATCCGAAGATACGGGAAGAATGACGGACACAAGTGGAAACTTTCAAAGTTATTACTTATATCAATAGGAGGTATTAAAATGTTAAAAGAAGATTTTACAATTGAACAATTAGAAGATGGTAATTTTGTAGTATTAGCACCTGGCATATATCAAAATATTGACTTTATAAACGGTGGCTTTATAACTACAGAACAGCGCGCGGGTGAAATACTAAACTTATTATTAGAGCAAGCAAATGTACCAGCGGAGCCACAGATAACTGACCAAGAAAAAATAGCAAAGCTGGAGACCCAAAACAAGCAGTTAGAAGCGGCAGTAACAGCTCAGGCATCAACTATAAGTGACCAGGCGGACAGAATGACACAAATGGAAGCAGACGCCGTAGACTTTCAAAATTATGTAATAGAAGTAACAGGAGGGGTATAAAATGGCTTTTTATAGTTTTAGAGTAGGTAACTATGCAAGAATGATCTATTTAGATGGGACAAGAACTTTTGAAATAGTGGCACCTGAAAGTCCACTATATGATCAAGCAATAAAAGAAAGAGCAGCAAAAGACTTTACATATCCACAAATAGACGCAGCATTTGCAACAGGTAGAATAAACCAGGAACAGTATGATGCTACAATAACACTTAAGTTATTAATAGAACCTAGACCAGTAGAAACTGTAGCGGATACTATAAATTTAGACAAGATTGAGTAATTCAAAATGGTATTATACCAATAAAAGAGATAGGGGGAGTGTAGCAAAGGAGGTGATCCGCTGTTATGGGATGGTGGTGGTGGTTTTAATAATAAGGCCCTTTTGAAATGACATAATAACGGCTTATAGGATAGACAGAAACATATTCCTATAAGCACCAAAATGACATATAGGGGATGGTGGAATGCTAACAGAAGAAGGAAAATGCCCGATGACCGAGACAATTTTAAGAATGCAGAAAGACATCGATAAAGGTGAAACTAATACAAAAGAAATAGCTAGAATAGTTGGGGAGATTAAAGAGGGTAATAATGGTTTGAAATATACAATGCAACGTATTCAAGACACTCAAACTTCAATGGCTGAGGCTGACAAAGATAGTAAGGCAGCAATGGCTAAAGCAGATCAAGAAAGTAAAGCAGCAGCAGCTTTAGCAAATAAAGAACTTAAAGATATGGTTGAGGCTAATTTTCTAGCTATGAAAAATGAAAAATTAGAAGAAAAAAGAATAGCAGATATTAAAAAAGAAGCTGCCCTTGTTGAAGAAAAAAGACTAAGTGATGCAAAAATCATTGAGGATAGACGACTTGCAGAAAAGAAAAGTGATGAAGATAAGGAAGCAAAAATATGGAAAAGACGTCTATTAATAGGTCTTTATATTTCAATATTTCTAATGACATTGAGTTTTGTAATGGGTATTTTTGTAAAGTATGCTCCACATTTAATAGGTTTAGAATAAAAGGAGGAATGTAATAATGAACTCAGCAGCAGTAAGAGGTGGGCATAATGCTCAGACACCAGGAGCTAGTGCAATTAATGTTGGTGGACTTGATGAATTAAAGGAAGATCGATTAGTATATCCTTATACAATAAATTATTTAAAGAGGGCAAATTATACTGTAATAGATGCCACACCTGGTAATTGTAGTGAAAATGAGGATCTTAATTACGGGACTAATACTGCTAATAATGCAGTAGTAGATGTATTTGTTCCAATACATTTCAACAAAGCTTATGATTCATATACTGGGGCAATAGGTAGTGAAATATGGCTTAATCCTAAAAATCCTAAAGCAGTTGAAATTGGAACAAGAATACTTAATAATCTAGCAGCATTGGGTTTTAGAAATCGTGGATTAAAAGATGGTATTAATGTAGAACATCTACATGATATCAGAGCGTCAAATGCAACAGCCGTATTAGTAGAGGTATGCTTTTGTGAAGCCACAGAAGATATACGAATATATAGAAGTGTAGGTCATGAAGCTGTTGGAAAAGCAATAGCTGAAGGGATTACTGGAACATCAATTGGTAATATCACTCAACTACCAAGGCCAGTGGTACCTACTGCTCCATCAACTAGAATCAATCAATCAATAGCATCATTACAAACAATCCTTAATCATGTTATTAATGCCAACTTATCAGTAGATGGTTTCTTTGGACCTAAGACTCTTAAAGCTTGCCCATTATTAAAAAGTGGTTCAAATAATGATATAACAAAATGGTTACAAAAACGTTTAGCAATGGCGGTATCAGATCAGATTGGTATATTTGGACCTAAGACTGTTACTGCAGTTAAGAATTTTCAAAGAGCAGTTGGTCTTAGTGATGATGGAATGGTTGGCGAAAATACTTGGACTGCTTTATTAAAATAATAAAAATATTAGGAGGAATTTATAAATGAATAATGTATATCAATTTTTATCAGACAATTCAGGGCTTCTACTAGCTATTATTGTGGCTATAGTAGGAATATTTAAGGCTTTGATGAACAAGAATAGGCAACAGGTCTATGAAAATATACCAGGCTTAATAGCCTCAGCACAGGCATTGGAGATTGCCAATGATTCAAAATTCCAGACTGTATTAGATATAACTTACGGATTAATACCTAAAATATTTAAGATATTTATTAGTGAGAAAGATATATCTAATCATATACAATTTATATTTGATAGACTTAAAGACTTTGCTAAAGAGCAGGCTAAGGCTGAAGCAACTAAAGCTATAACTACCACTATAACAAACAATATAGCTGGTAAAGATGTAACAGCAGAACAAATAGCTGCGGCAATAGTTAGTAATACATCTAACGCTGATACTAAACTGTCATGAAAGCCAAAACATATGATCTATTAAAATGGTTAGCCCAATATTTCTTTCCAGCAATAGGTACATTATATTTTGCATTGTCTGGTATTTGGGGATTTCCTTGCGGTGAACAAATTGTTGGAACTATTACTGCTATAGATGTATTTCTAGGAGTTATTCTAGGTATATCATCTGCACAGTATAATAAGACCAAGGACGGTTCATTCCAAATTGATACTAGTAATCCTGATAAAGATGTATACCGACTTGTACTTGATAAGGACTTAGGCGACATAGGTACTAAATCAACAATCACTTTAAACATTCAAAATGGTGTTGATTTAACAAAGTAGGCTTAGTAAAGAAAGGTTAGGTGATCTTGAAAGGTTTCGTTAATCACAAGTAATAATCCGATACGGATGCTTCGCGTATAAAACATATACTATAATGTAAGGGAACAGTGGGATTATAAGTTTAGGGCAAACTAAACTTAATCCGTCGAAAGACATTAACATACTGTTTCTTTTTTCTCCTTCGCATAAAAAACACTTCATATAATGAAAGAAGGGTTATTATGGATGATATAGATAGAATAAAATTAGATGATATGAATCTTTGGTGCAACGAATACAATATAAAATGTAAGGAAGTACCAAATGATGGAAGATGTCACAAATGTTGTTCTGCATGTATAGCATGTGATTTTGATTAAGAAGAGGCTTAGGCTTTTTCTTTCTCTTATAAACTTCTAAGTACGCGTAAAAAACACTTCATATAATGAAAGAATAACCATATTTTATTATTAGGAGGGATTATTAATGAGGGATTTAGAAGATGTAATACCCATTAACAAAACAATTAATATAAACAATAGGATTAGGAAAATCGAAAGAAGAAGAAAGATGAAAAATTTATTATTTTTCGGATTAGGGGTAGTTACTACAACATTAGTGTTTAGATACTATCCATCAATTGAAAACAAAATAAATGAGAAAGCTTAGGCTTTTTCTTTATCTCTTATACGCGTATCAAACATATCCTATAATGAGATAAAAAATCGAAAGGAGAAAAGGAATATGAAATTTACAAAAACTAAAGATAGAAAAAGCACTATTGACAAAGAAATAGAGAGGGTTACCTTAATCATATCTTTACTAAATCCAACATCAGAAGCATATACTAAAGCAAACGCAAATTTAACACAACTAAAAGAGGGAAAATCCAAAGATAAGGATACTACCAAAGTTAGTAAAGATGTTATAGTTACGGGGTTGTTTAGTGTTGTAACGGTGGTGATTATAGTTGGATATGAATTTGGTCATGTTCTTGGTTCAAAAGCGTTAGGGTTTGTTATCAAGGGACGTGTTTAAAACATGTCCTTTTCTTTTTGCCTTTCTCGCGTAGGTTACATATGCTTTATTGAAAAGGATAGATTCTAAAAAAGGGGGTTATATTATGGATATTAAAAAGTTCATCAAAGATCACGAGACTACGATCATAACTACAGGACTAATTGTTATAACTGGTGCATTAACATATTTTGCATCACAAAGAGCATTTATGTCAGTGTTTACTCGTACAACGATCAAGGTGGAATTACATTATGACGACGTAGCTGCATTAGTAGAAAATATTTAATTATTAGAGAAAGCTTAGGCTTTTTCTTTATCTTCGCGCATAATACATATCCTATAATAGAAATAAATTTGAAAGAGGGGTTTGTATTATGGCTAAGTCAATTATAATATTTTTTATAGGGGGTATAACAGGAGGAATTATAGGAAGTATAATAACTGTTAGACAAATCAATAAGAAGAATTATCAAATTGGTAGACTTAATAACAAAAAGATCAAGAAAATTTTACGATGAAGAAGCTTAGGCTTTTTCTTTCTCTCTAGTAAATCAAAATGGTAGTCGCGTCAATAACATGCTATATAATAGAAGAAATTTGAGGAGTGATTATTATGAAAATTAAAGTTACAGTAGAAGTCGAATTTATTATTAGTGGTGATAAAATACCAGAGAATGCAAATCAACTTAATGAATTATATATTAAAGGAGAAGTGCAAACTGGACGTATTAGAGCTATCGCTAAGGATGAAAACGAACATATTTTAGAAGATTTAAGTAATAGTATAACAAATCTAGTTATAAAAAAGAGTTAAAGCTACGGCTTTTTCTTTCTCTACTAGTCGCGTCAATAACATGCTCCTTAATGAAATAAATTTGAAAGAAGGATGTATTATGACAAGAAATCAAAAACTTATATTTGGCATGTTAGGACTTATAGGAACACTTATAGGTCTAAAACTTAGTAGAAAAATATTAAGTAAAAAAGGTAATCGACGTAAGCATTTGGAAAGAGAGTATATTCGCATAATAAAGTAGAAGCTTCGGCTTCTCTTTTGTCTCGCGTAATAAACACTTCCTATAATAGAAGAAATTTGAGGAGGAGATTATTATGAGTAAATTATTAAAAACTGTAGTAACTGCCTATATTGTAATAAAAGTAGCACCAGTGATTATCAAGGGTGTATCATATATTACAGAGGGAGCAGTTAAAGGAGTTGTTAGTAAAGTTGTAAAAGATGTCTTCAAGGCAATTGACGTAAAAGAAAAAGAAAGTAGACACTTACGATTAAGTCATAACTATCCATGGAAATATGATGGTTATAGATTAAAAAGTAAGGAGAAAGCTTAGGCTTTTTCTTTGTCTTATTAAAGCTTCTAAGTACGCGTCTAAAACATATTCTATAATGAAGGATGTGATAATTATGGATAAAGAAAGACAAAGATATTTATTCGATAAGGATTATAGAATCAAAAAATTAAAGAAGGAAGTTATAAAATTAGCAGCAATTAGATTTTTAGCACCAATAGGAGTAGCAATAATGTTACATGTGCTAATTACTAAAATTGAAAAGCGAAGTTGAATAAACTTCCTTTCTTTGTCCTCGCGTCAATAACATATACTATAATGAAATAAATTTGAAAGAAGGAATTTAATATGAGTAAAAAACTAGGAATAAGTGAGATAGACGTTGCTAAAAGAATGGGTATAACAGTACCGGAGCTAAGAGCTAAAGAGGTTGATGATAGAGAACATTTAAGAGATGAACTTTATATTCAAGTGAAAAAGCTAAAAGAAGAGGGACTGTCAACCATTGAAATTAGTAACATTATAGGACTTAAAGAGTCTAGCATTAGAACAATATTAAATGATAATTTTGATAAATCAAAAGTTAAAGCTTAGGCTTTTTCTTTCTCGCGTCTATAACATATCCTATAATAGAAATAAAAATTTTGAAGGAGACGATAAAATGAGTATTAAAGAAAAGAAGGAACAGATTAAGAATTGGTTAAAAGAGAATAAAGTTAAACTCATTGTTGGACTAACATTAATTACAGCAGGTGCTATGGCAGCATATGTGGTAAATGACGTTAGAAAAGGCGATGGAGATGAACTTATTTTGGAAGAACATAGTGAAGAATCTGATCAAGATCGAGACATTGAAATACATTATGTGGATCCAGAGACAAAAGAGATTTTATGGAAAGAGATGTGTGGTGAAGACTATATGAATGAGACGAAAGATAGCGGAATGCAATATGCAGAAGTTAGAAAGTTGAATGGTATAGAAGAAGCTTAGCGCTTTTTCTTTGTCTATAACAATTCAAAATGGTGGCACGCGTATAAAACACTTCCTATAATAGAAGAAATTTGAGGAGGTATTATTATGTTAGAAAATGTAATTATTAGAGGTATACATGCATCTAGATATGTTATGAGTTGGACAAGGATGAAGGGTGAAATTAAGTGGAGAGCTGGTTATAGTGAATTTAACGAATGGTTAAAATCATTAGGATTAGACAAAAATGAAATTGAAGCCATAGTCGAGATTGCTCGTAGCGGAAAAATGGAGCTAGAAACATCTGCAAAGGCATTTTTAAAGAATATTAAGAAAACTGAAGAATTAGAATCAATGGAAGAAGCTTAGGCTTTTTCTTTTCACTTATCAGAACTTATAAGTACGCACTAAAAACATATCCTTTAATGAAAATAAATTTGAAAGAAGGAATTAATTATGAAAATTGAAACAAAGCAGAAAATAAAAGAGTTTTACGGAAAACGTAAATTGGAGATTATTGCAGGTAGTTTGATTATCGGAGGTATAATTATTGCTGTAATTTTAAAGCCAGAGAAAGTGGAAATTCATGATATAGAAGTCATTGAAGTTTTACCAGAATGGGCTGAGAAAAAGCAACGAAAATGTATGGATGAGAATCTGCTATGTTCAAATGATTTACCAATTTTTGCAGATGATTCGCATATGACTATTTATAGTGATGCGTTTGTTGACGATAGAGCAATGAATGAGTTCAAAGAGAATGGGTATTCAATTATAGAGAGAACTTAGGTTTTCTTTTTAGTCTAATTAAAACTTCTAAGAACGCGTATAGAACATATAATATAATGAAGATACACATATTTTAAGGAGGAGTTAATTATGAAAAGAGAATCATGGAAGACAACTATGAAAAGATATGATAATTCAGTAAAAAGAGATAGACGTAGAACTTTATTGGTAGGTGGTGTAGGGTTAGTTATTATTACATTGGCAAATATAGTAGTAAATAAATACATGCCTAAAGATGAAGCTTAGGCTTCTCTTTTTGTCTCGCATATAAAACATATGCTATAATGAAAATAATGTTTTATTATAGGAGGAGATTATTATGTTTGGTAAAATGAAATTTAGGGTAATAACTCAATATTCACAGCAATCAGCATCTAATATAGTAGATTTACTTAAGAAGGAAGGATTTAAAGTACAAGATTTGAAAGAGTCGGAAATAGTTAATACTTCGGATAATTCTAAAGTACAATCGGTATATATAATATGTTGTAAAGGTGAAATTAAAGAGTTTGAACGATTTAAACATAAACACCAATTTACAGAAATAATTTATGAAGGATTTAGAACATTAATGTAGAGAAGGCTTAGGCTTTTTCTTTTGACTTACTAGAACTTCTAAGTACGCGTATCAAACATACTCTATAATGAAAGAAGGTATTAAAATGAATGATAAAAAAATAAAAGATAGAACTAAAGATATTAAGGAAAAAATTGAAAAATATATTCCTGATGTTTTAGAAATCAGAAATTTTAAAAGATTTATGGAGGATAACTTTAAAAAAGTTAAAGCTTAGGCTTTTTCTTTTGTCTAAGCGTACGGAACATACCATATAATGAAAGAAATTTAAGGAGGAATTATTAATGAACAACAAAAGAATTGAAAAACTATATGTTGATGGATATGAAAATAGAAAAGTTTTTAGACCTATATCAGATTATATTAATGAGAACTATGTTACAGATCCACTCAATGGTGATAAATTAACCAAAGAAGATAGAGATGTAATATCAGATTGCTCAGCAATAGATATGGCTATAGGTTCGGAATCTACGAAAGTTAAATATCTAATTATAGGTAGTTTAATAGGAATTGCAGGAACAGTAATATTATTACAAATTAAAAAGAAATTCAAGAAGAAGGAAGAAGCTTAGGCTTTTTCTTTTGTCGCGTTAGAAACATACTCTATAATGAAGGAAATAAAATTTTAAGGAGGAATTTATTATGAACAATGAAAACCGTAAAGCAAAGGGCTTTATTAAAAAACATTCAAGCAAAATTAAAGGTATAGCACTTATTATTGGTGCACTTGTTATTAGCGAATACATATACAGAGATGGATATGTTAAAGGAGCAAATGCAGGTGTTCGAATAGGATTTGGCAAAACCATAAAATGGTGTGATAAGAATATTGAAGATATACAACTTACTGAAAAAGTTAATACTTGGGCAGAAGAAAACCCAGAGAAATGGATTGGTCCTTTACTAAAAAAGGAAGAAGCTTAGGCTTTTTCTTTTGTCTTACTAGAACTTATAAGATTCTAAGTACGCGTAATAAACGTCTCCTATAATGAAATAAATTTAAAAGGAGTAGATTATTATGACTAATGAAATAAAATTTTTAACAATTGAACAATTGATGGACATCAAATCCAGATATGCAATTAAGGCTTGTGAGGAGAATGGCATGAATGATATAACAAATGATATCTTATGGTATGCTTCATACGCAATAATTATATATAATAGATTTGGACTAACCACAAAAATTGAAAAAAATATTAGAGAATTTAGGAAAACAGTTGTAGAATTATACTTAATTTTAAAGAGAATTGAAGAGGAAGCTTAGGCTTTTTCTTTTGACTTACGCGTAAAATACATATCCTATAATAGAAGAATTATATTTTAAGGAGGGATTTATTATGGAAGAAAAATCAAAGGAGCAATTATTTGCTCAGTTAGACGAATTATCAAATAAATTGGACTTAGAAGTAAAGAAAATCAGAAGAAGAAGAACTATAGAACGATTATTAATGGCTGGAATATTTACATGTGTTACAATAGTAGCATGTGCATTTATAACAACTATTAATGAGAAAGCTTAGGCTTTTTCTTTTGACATTATAAATAAATCAAAATGGGGGGAATTAGTAATGACAATGTTAAAAGGACAAGGTGAAATGGAAGTTACAGAAGCAGGAGCTAAGAGAGAATCAAATGAAGGTCGTGGTAGATTTGATTTAATACCTTATGAAGCAATAGAGGCATTAGCTAAATGGTATGAGGAAGGTGCCGTCAAATATGGTGACCGTAACTGGGAAGATGGGTTAAGCGTTAAGGATTGTATCAATCGTATGATAAGACATGCTCTTAAGGCTGGTAATGGTTGGACAGATGAAGACCATCTAGCAGCAGTTATGTGGAATGCTGCAGCCGCTATAACAATGATGCAACGACGTCCCGACTTGAATGACCATATTTTTAAGACCTCGCAGGAAGAACATATAGTATAATGAAATAAATCTTAGGAGGAATATACTATGGATATAGAATGGTTAAAAGTTATTAGAATTAATTTGGGTTTATCAATGAACGATGTTGCAAAATTGATGTTTGTAACGAAAGGTACAATTAGTCGCATCGAGGCAGGTAAAGCAAATAATTCTAAATCTACTATTTTACTATATGAACTAGTATTAAAAGATCTTATGAATAAAAGAATAGAAAAGGCTTAGGCTTTTTCTTTGTCCCATCGCGTAACAAACATATTATATAATGAAGAAACTAATAAATTTGAAAAGGAGAATGTATTATGAAACACACACGTATTATCGGATGGATTGTTGCTAAGTCTAAACAAGAGGGAATTGA
>Ga0302215_10002107_pt1 | contig 13850 bp, 13 predicted proteins | sample II_Fen_N3_1_FD_194580 | JGI IMG/M metagenome (GOLD analysis project Ga0302215, IMG submission 194580) | Peat permafrost microbial communities from Stordalen Mire near Abisko, Sweden - II_Fen_N3_1 | ecosystem: Environmental > Terrestrial > Soil > Wetlands > Permafrost | place: Sweden: Abisko...
TTAAAAAGGTTTCATTAGAGAAAAATGCTGTTATTCCGGTAATATTTGTTTCAATTCTATTTTCCTGCCTGACTCTTCTGCCATTTCTTATACTATCCGAATTTTTTCCTGACATCATTAAGAATTCCATCTTTTTTGTACCCCGGGTTGATTTTCACGCACACATGCAGTTTGTGCTTAAGGCAGCAATTGTACTTACTTCGTGGCTATTTGCCTATTTCGCATTAAAACATCTACCACTATCTTTGGCATCGCCAATTAAAGCCACACAGCCGGTATGGACAGTAGTCGGCGCTATGCTGATTTTCGGCGAAAAACTAAATAGCTATCAGGCTGCCGGTATTGGCATTACGCTGGTTTCGTTTTTTTTGTTCTCAGTAGTTGGAAAAAAAGAAGGCATTTCATTTCGAACCAATAAATGGTTTTGGTTCATTGTAATGGCAACACTCACCGGAGCTTTAAGCGGACTGTATGACAAATACCTAATGAACCGGTACGACGCCATGTCGGTACAAGTTTATTACACTTTTTATCAAGCAATTATCATGGGGCTTATCACTCTGTTTTTGTGGGCTCCAACCAGAAAGAAAACTACACCGTTTAAATTTAAATGGGCTATTTTCTGGATTTCATTTTTCCTGGTAACAGCCGATTTTGTTTACTTTTACGCACTAACATTGCCTGATTCTATGATTTCGGTAGTTTCCACCATTCGTCGCTCTGGAGTTATCGTTCCATTTTTTTACGGTGCTTTTGTTTTGCGCGATAAAAACATTAAACTCAAAGTCATTGACCTTATTGGCGTACTTATAGGAATGTTCCTTTTGTATTTAGGCTCTAAATAACACGACAAACTACTTACATACAAAACTGAATTATAGATATTTACAGAAACGCACTCTCATTTTCAAGCTATTTATTTCTTCTGAAAAATAAAAAACATGCAAATAGTTTGATAATTAGATGAAAATTAGTACTTTTGCAAGCCCTAACAAGAAGTAAGAAAAATAATTAAAACATACAGATATGAAAAGCGGAATCCATCCAGAAAATTATCGTCAGGTAGCATTTAAAGACATGTCGAACGGCGATACCTTTATTTCACGTTCAACCGTAAACACTAAGGAAACTATCGACATTGATGGTGTAACTTACCCTGTGGTTAAAATGGAAATTTCAAGTTCTTCACACCCTTTCTACACAGGTAAATCTAATCTGGTAGATACTGCAGGTCGTGTTGATAAGTTTATGACTCGTTACGCAAAACGCGGCGAAAAGAAATAAGGCTATTTAGCAGGCATAAAAAAAGCCCCGACGGTTAAACTGTCGGGGCTTTTTTCGTTATCGTTTTTGAATCCATTTTCCTCCTTCTAATTGAGAAACAATAGAACTTGTATTTAGCAATGGTAAAATCACCTTGCGATCATCATCACTCAGATACTCCGGACTATTATTTGAAGCCACTATCCAAGGATTAACCGCATCAAAGTGTAGTGAAACAAAGCTATCTCCAAGAACACTATTTACCCATGTTTTATCAAGCCCTATGGCAGCTGAAAGCTTATTATCATCAATCCACTGAATTGCTTTTGGCATGTTAAACTGCAACGGGATTCTAGTCCATGCAGTATCATAAAACTCAACCACAGACTGACAAACAGGAGCACAAACCGAACGGATAACACCTATTGCAAGCGCTCCATCTTCAAGTTTAAGAAGCTTCATCTCAAATAAACTATTCGGGGTATTTTTGACAACGATATAATTATTTATCGAATCGAGCAGCTGTAAACTCACCTGGCTCCCAAATATATTCTGAATAGTATCTTTCAGTCCGGCTTTATGATATTCAACAATTTCTAACCGAATTTTACCCGTCGTGATCGGATTGAGTTTATCAGGCATATTGACATAATACTTTTCAATATTCTGAGAAAATAAACTCACAGCCATCAGTAGCAACAGGCTGGGTAACGTATATTTAATTTGTAACATTCTCATCAGTTGTTTTCTTTTTACCTATATTAGTCATTAAATGCCAATAGAATTTAACCATATCGCCAAAAGTATCAAAATTTTCCTTGTACAAAAGACCAACACCCTGCGTTGTTTTAGCAGTAGTCAAACGATAGCGGTCAACGGTATGATTGTATGCTTTTAAACGAAGCTTGCCTGATTCAGTAAGCATATACTCTACGTCCACGTCACCAATAAATTTATTGTTATTTGTACTGGCATTCGCATTTTCGTTGCTATATCCAAAATTTCCATTTATCATCAAACGACTATTAGGCTGATATAAAAGCTGAGCCGAAATTTGTGATTCGTTACTCACTTTATCAGAAGCTTTGTAGTCAAACCCAACAGAAAAATTATCGCTAGCTCTCGAAATCCAATTGTTCAACTGTGCACTTGCAGTTGAAAACGCAAAAGAAATAGCCTCATTTGGAACAACGCTGTTAGTCGTAGTTGAGGTTGTACTTTGCATATATTCAGGTGTATAAAATTTATTAAACACCAACAAATACAGAATTTGACGATTCATCATTTCTTCGGTATTAATAATATTCCGCACTTGTTGCTTAACACTTTCATCGCATTGCGGCAAATCCACGTCAAAGCTTATAGTCGGCTTCATCAAATTATCCGAAAGTTTCAATACACAGTTCACCGGTACGCTTGAACGGTTTTGACTCAAAATAGTCTGATCCAGGTCTTTTAAAGAAGCAGACAACGGATACAATGCTCGAATATTTACCTTTGCGTCAAACGGACTACCGGTCCAGACCAATGTACTTCCTTTGTCTATTTTAAACTCCTTCCGAAAAAGGTTCTGCAACGTAAATAAATAATAGCCATTATCAATAGTATAGGTACCAAAAAGTTTCAAGTCAGAAAAAGAGTCGAACTGAACCCGCAAATTTCCATTCCCCTTACCGGTAATCACATCACCAGCCTTGGGGTCAACAATTAGCTCCATATCAGCATCCGGGGTTACATCAAGCTGCAGATTCACTTTCACATCCATTGAGCTTGGTGCAGGCTTTGTAACCACCAACGATTTTGAAGTTTGCAGCTTACGATTCACAAAAGTCACAAAGGTATTATCTGATGCAGAAGATACGCCTCCCATGTTAATATAGCATCTTGTTTTGGGCTGAGATACTGCATTTACAAGAATATTGGCCACTTTCTCGTCGCCATAAATATGAACAGCACCATTGGCATAAGCTTTTCCAAAGAAATAGTCATTATCTTCGGAGTGAGTATTTAGTGCCAGAATATTTTTGCCAGACAAGTTCATATCGTAATTCAATTGTCCAAAAGAGCCATTGTGATGTATTTCCCCCGACATTACTCCCGGATTTCGTTCCTGATCATAAATTTTAATATTCCGTAGCGATATTGTTTTTCGGGTCAAATGAACCGAGTCATCAAAGAAATAAGTAGTTTTCAACATTTTCACTGTCGCCTGACCGCCTGTGATAAGAGCATCACCTTCAAAACCAAGAATTTTGGATGGACCGAACATTCGTATTTTTCCACTTGCATAACCTTTAAAATCATGAACCACACTTTCAAAATACCGATTCAAAAATTCAAGACTAAACTTACGTGTATCAAAGACAAAATCAAGTGAATCATTTCTAGGCACATAAGCACCACCGGCCGTTACCAGCACTTCACCCTTATCATTTACAAATCTGGCGTTAGCCAAAACCTGACTATTTTCTTTATCCCAAGTAGAAAAGATGGTAGCGTTACCTATTGGTTTTTGATTCAACGACACAGCTCTAACCGACAAAGCTGCCTCATAAACCGGCTGTTTGAGCAATCCAAACAAGGTTGCTTTACCACTCACAAAGCCACCAATGCTTATTGCTTTCAAATTAATCAAATTAAAAACAAAAGCCAAATTTAAATCATTCATACTAATATTCATGCTATCCTTCTTGTCTTCAGAAGCAATACCATTCAACCGAACAAATTGCTTTTTACTATCAAACTGGAAATTGTTCACTTGAATCGTTTTATTAGAATGTATATCAATATTGCAACGATGAATATCCCAAACAGAATCTGAAATAATAACCTGAGTAGGCAAAATAGTTATTTGAGTGGCAGTTTGACCATTCTCCTGACTAAAGCCGGCAACAGCTTTTATTTCTCCGGCATTGGTTATTTTCTGAGAGTTTTGCCATCCTAACTGCAAATGGATACTATCTTGTGCAGCAGAAGCTGTCAAGAACACATCCAACAACCCATTTTTTTCATGTAAAGCAGCGCGACTCGAAAGCTGCAAGCTCTTTTGTGAATTTTCGCAACGAAATGTAATATTTTCAATTTCTTTACTAGCTGAATTGAGCTTGGGTACAACAGCAGTAATATCAACACGGTTTGTCTTCTCATCCAAAAATCCTTTCACAGTTGAAACACCTGAAAGTGTATACGGAAAAGCTAGTACATCAGAAATTTCGCCAGAATTTTCAATTACCAAATCTATGTCTAAATGGTTTGGATCATGTTCTTTAATATTCTTTGAAGCCGACAACGATGGTAAGTAATCTTTAAACATCCTATTAATCGTCAAACCAATAGTGCTATATTTAAAATTTCCACTCACCGACCCATTCACATAGTCGGAAGCTACGGTCATATGCGTAGAATTATTATCAATACGAGAAACCAACTGGACATTCTCAACATTTAAAGTTTTTCCATTATTAACAAACAAGATACTATCAAAACGAACAGAACCATTTATATTGTCTAATGAATTACCTATTAAATTGGTCTTTCCATTAAACGACAAAGTTGCTCCGAGATATTTATCCGTTAAATGAAGAGCATTTAAGTTCACACTTTGAAGCCTTAAACCAAAATCAAAAACCGGAAGTTTCTGAGTCAAATCAATTATACCTTTAAAATGAGCGTGTATATTTTGGTCTTCTATATCTGCATTCCCATTAAATCCTTTTCCATCATATTTTCCACCAAAATTAATATCACGGTAGGAATAATTATTAAACTGCAATTCTGCAACCTTAGCAGTGATATCACCTTTTAAACTCAAATTACCCTTTTTTGCTCCTTTTGTATTCAGATTAAAGGCAATTTTCCCAAGCTGTTTATTCGCCAGCAACCGACCCAACATGAAATCTGTAGATTTTACGGTACCATTGAACGAGAAATCTTTCAAATCATTTTCCAGCTTCAATAAAATGTCAGTGGAAACGCTGCCCAAGTCGGTATTTAGATTACCATAGGCTACCAGATTGTTCATAAACCCGGTAATATTCCCTTTATATTTCACCCTACCTAACTGATTCAACTCTTTAGGAAGCAAAAATGGTTTACCGGAAAGCTCCGAAATAAAATCTTGCAAACCGGAAGGCTGTATCTCCAATTGATTAATTTGTCCATATACAAAAACCTCACTCAGGTTCCGAAATCCGTTAATATCCAAATCGGCTTTCAGCAGAATAGAAGTTCCATATTTGAACTCCATTTTCTGAAAATGCAAACTCGAAGCACGTCCGGTCACCAACCCTTTTAAGGATGCCACACCATGTGCATTTTTAAATGCCGGAACAAAAGCCTTTAAATCAGACAGCGCAACATACGATTTACTAATAGGAGCGTTCCACCGAACTTTATCAACAAACTTATTAAAATCGCTCAAACTATCGTACTTAAGCGTTATATCTTCTAGCTTCAATTTTGAGTTTGGCAGTTCCAGTTCAATGCTTGGAATATGCATTGCCTTTTTCGAACCTACAATTTTCATTTTCAAATCAGTCAATTCCAGACCCGACTGTTCAATAGCATGTATGCCAAATATCTCTGCAGAAAGCGTATCTTTCTTTAGTACATCGAGCGAAATATTGAGATTTATATCCCTGAATTTCAAACAATTCACATTAAACACACCGGCAGGCATACTTTTAAAATGCTGATAATTATTATACGTAAAGGTTGAATTATGCACCTTAAAGTGCTTAATCCTATATTCCACCTGAGTAGTATCGGTAGTTTGAGGTTTTTTGAATGCTTTAATGATAAAATCGAGGTTGGAATGACCGGCTTTGTCAACAACCAGATTTCCATGAAGTTGATCTATATCTACAGACGTAAATATGATTTTACCTTTAAAAAAATCCCAAAAATTGAAGTGTGCATCTACGTCCTGGACATATAGAAGCGTGTCTTTATGTAGATCTGCCACATACAAATCATTCACAGACAATACATTGAAAAACTTATAATCAATATGACCAATAGAGACTTTCGTATGTAGCTTTGCCGACAGTTCCTTAACAATTATTTGGGCGATACGATTCTGTACACTGCTGTTTTGCAACAATATAAACAGCAATGCAAAAAATAAAACAATTCCTGCAATGCTAAAACCTAGTATCTTAGCTGTTTTTTTTATACTTTTGGACTTTATTACGCAAAAGTAACCAATAATTTTGTGAAATCGTAATGGAGCACCCATTAAATAGGCTATTTATAAATTAAAAACTATAAAATACAATTGTCGTGCCAGCACAAGCATTGCAGCCAACTTTTATTTGAAGCTTATTATTTAGCAACACTTAACTATTGGATACAATAGCCACAAAATTTCAATTTTCAGCATCTAAAAAAAATGGATTCAACTATCATATTAGGCATCGAATCGTCTTGCGACGACACATCTGCATCGGTCATCCGCGACGGAGTAATGCTTTCAAACGTTATTGCCAATCAGGCTGTTCATGCCAGTTTCGGTGGTGTGGTTCCCGAACTTGCATCACGCGCCCATCAGCTCAACATCATCCCTGTAGTTCACGAAGCGCTGAAACGCGCCGGAGTAACCAAAGACCAACTGAGCGCTGTTGCGTTTACCCGTGGCCCTGGTCTATTAGGCTCATTACTAGTTGGAACTTCCTTCGCCAAAGGTTTTGCACAAGCACTCGAAATTCCATTAGTAGACGTCAATCACCTACAGGCTCACGTACTTGCCCATTTTATCAGCGAAGGGAAACCCGATGAACGTCAGCCTGAATTTCCATTCCTTTGCCTTCTTGTTTCCGGTGGGAATTCACAAATTGTATTAGTAAAAGCGTATAACGACATGGAAGTTATTGGGCAAACTATTGACGATGCAGCCGGTGAAGCTTTTGATAAGTGCGCCAAAGTTATGGGTCTCCCCTACCCCGGTGGTCCGCACATCGACCGACTTGCAAAAGAAGGTAATCCTACAGCATTCACACTCAACAAACCACAAATTCCTGACTATAACTACAGTTTTAGCGGTTTAAAAACTTCATTTTTATACCTATTGCGGGATAAAATCAAGGAAAACCCAACTTTTGTGGAAGAAAATTTAAACGACTTGTGCGCATCAATTCAGGCAACTGTTATTGATATATTGATGAACAAACTCCGAAAAGCAGCAAAAGATTTAAACATTAAACAAGTAGCTGTAGCAGGAGGCGTTTCGGCAAACTCAGCACTCCGTCAGTCATTCTATGACCATGGCGAAAAATACGGCTGGGAAGTATACATTCCACCCTTTGCATTTACCACCGACAATGCTGCCATGATTGCCATAACAGGTTACTTCAAGTACCAACATGCCGATTTTTGTTCTATTGAGGAAGTTCCATTTTCAAGAGTCACCAACAAATTTTAATGCCTTTTTGTACGCCACCACATGAAACTAACCGACATTAAATTACCCGAAAAGCTACAACCATATAAGGGCGTGATCTTATTCGCACTCATACTAATGGTTTCAAATTTTTTCTGGAAATACAATGTCATGGGCGACGAAGATCATGGACTTGATTCGGCAGTCACATTCTGGGGATTAGATATCACAACTCCATTTGTATGGATGGCAAAACATGTGGCACATGTTACCGAAGCAATTTTACAAACACTGGGCTTCAATATCAGCTTAAAACCCGACAACATACTTGGCTACCCTAACGGACATGCAGTGCAAATTATCTGGGCCTGCACCGGACTAAAACAAGCTTATATTTATTGTTGCATTATCGGGTTCAATCGAGGTTCATGGAAAGCCAAACTCTGGTACATACCACTCGGATTATTCGCCGTTTACGCCTTCAATATTTTTCGTATTGCATTTATTGCCGCCTGTATCGAAAACCACCCCAACTGGTTTGAGTTCCTGCATCTTTATGCCCTCAAATACTTATTTTACGTAATGATATTCTTTTTATGGGTAATGTGGGAAGAAAAAATTGCCAACAAAACCAGCAATAAAACAGAAAAAATATAGAATTCAGACCCCAAGGCCTGCCAACAAACCACTAACACTGAAGTTCACACAAACCAGTGTGAGCATTTTCCAAACAACCCATCAGAACTAACATCGGCTCAATCGGTTGTTTATCAAGTCAAAGATACAATTTTTGAAAGCTAATCACAACTTGTTTTGTTTTGTTGTTCGGCGGATGGCTCTGTTGTTCTCGTCCTCGTTTAAGTGTAACGGAAACGAGGATGAATTAAATATGCGTTTTAAACGCATACAACACAATACCATTAATTTTATTAGATTCTAATTATTTCAATCAATCCTTTTGAATCAGCATAATCAATAGCACTGCTAAAAATATATTCTTCAGGATTACTAACTATCATATCTTTTACTGGATTCTGATGTATATAGTTTAACCTTTGAATAATCCAATCATGTTGTTCTAAACATATTGCATGATTATCATCTTGCCAAAATTACTCACATTTATTTATGTCAAAAGGTATTCATGAACTCCCTTTGGTCGGTTTATATTCTTTTGCCCTTCCTGTTCTATTAGCTCCAAATGCAAATTTATTTAACATCCATTCTCTTCTGCTTTCGCCAATTTCAATAATCTTTGAAACGATTTCTTTTGATGTGAATTTTTTAAAATCTCTTAAAATATGTGATAATATAAATCCTTCTTTTGATCTTGCAATTAAATGAATATGATTACTCATTATTACCCATGCAAATATTTCTAGTCCTTTATTTTGGATGCAATAGTTTTGAGATTCAACTACTATAAGTTTGTAATCTTTACGAGTAAATACATCAACCCAATCTACAACTGTAAATGTTAACAAATACGGTAATTGTTGATTACATATTTTATATCGGTCGCCACTCATTTTGTAAAATTATAAAATATTTTTACAAATTTATTTATTTGGTATTGTGTTTATATGCGTTACAAACGCATGTTTAAAGCATCCGCGTTTCCGTTACACTCAAACGCGGACGAGGTGGGGGTAACTACTTTATAGCTACTGTCCCCTCCAATGCTCTCTTGAATCACATGATGCAATCATGCGGCAGCTTTATGTCTCTGCAAAAACCTATTCTTTCACAAAACGCTTTACTACTTTGCCGTTGCTGGTTTGGATGGCAATAAAATAGATACCGCTTTTAAAGGAGCTCACATCTAAAGTTAAGGTGTTAATGCTAAACTCAACATCCTGAGTAAACAAAGTGCTACCCGAAACATTGGTGACAGAAAGGGTTACAGTTTTATCGTTCACAAGGCTACTTAAGTCAGAAACGGTAATGTAAGAGATTGCTGGGTTTGGGAAGATGGTGATGGAGTTGGTTGAGACCTCATTAACCGAAGTAATAGTGCCATCTTCAATATTTATAAAATTCTTCCATTGATCAGCAGCTGCATATAATGATTTTGAACCAACTGGCACGTTCAAAATGCAGGTGGTTTTATTAATATTATAAAAAACATCTGAAGATCCAACAATATTTATAGGAGTCGTTGACAACGCGATAATTGAAGTGAATCCGCTGCAAGAATGAAAAGCATAACTACCAATAGTTGTTACCGATGATGGAATAGTCAATGAACCTGTTAACCCACTGCAAGCATAGAAAGCAGAACCCCCAATTGTTGTTACCGAAGATGGAATTGATAATGAACCCGTGAAACCACTACAATCAATAAAAGCACACTCACCAATTGTTGTCACAGATGATGGAATAATTAAGGAGCCTGTAAAACCGCTGCAACCCAAAAAAGCATAAACACCAATTGTTGTAATAGATGATGGGTAGACAAATGATTTCAAGCTTGTTTTGCTAGCATGCGTTGATAAATTATGAAAAGCAAAAGGTGGGATTGCATTTGCAGGATAATCCGTAAAAGTAGTGCCATTAGTCCCCTGCGCACCTAAATAAGCCTCCACCGTACTCCCACTCAAATCAATAGTGTCCAATAGCGGCATCGCACTTTGCATAGTTTTAAAATCCCTAGCATCAATGGTGCCCGTTACGGTAAGGTTGGTAACGGTAGCTTTATAGCCAGCTGTTACGATAGCTAAGTTACCAGCCGTACAAGCTACCGTGTGGCTTTCTATAGCTTGTGCCGAGTAATTAAAGGCTGCACAAAACAGCATGGCAATGAATAGTGTAAGTTTTTTCATAGAGTTTTAATTATTTAAATGGGTTGCTCCTTTGGGACAGGCAAATATAGGTATTAAAACCATACAAACAATTGTCGCCATAAAGTGCTCTTTATCTTTTTGCCTAATTTTAAGAATATCATTAAAAAGGTCTTGTCTTTGTTTCTTCTTCCAACTATATGTCCTTTGATAGTTTGGTATTTCAAAAAGTCTATTTGTCAATAAATCATAAAGTGACAATAATTCTGTTCTTGTAAAATTCATAACATCTTATTATTAACGAGTTTGTGTCCTTTTTTAGAGTTGCGCCCAACGGTCGCGGCTATGTTTCGTGCGGGTTTGCGAGGCACGCCTGTATCCCACGAGCAGGAGTTTATATGCGTTGCAAACGCATGTTTAAAGCATCCGCGTTTCCGTTGCACTCAAACGAGGACGAGGCGGGGTATAATTTATCAAACGCATAATCTCTATGGAATATTTATTCGAATGTACGAATCACTATTAATCAAGTCATATTTTACAATTCCAAGTTTTTGTTGCCAGATGATTTTTCTGATTTGTTGATTTGTTGCAGGTTGGTCATCATATAATGTATAATAATCAATTATCTTTTTTTGAAATTCAATTATTGTATCTACACTGTTTACTGCTCCAAAACTGCCATTAAAACAGCTTTTCAAAATCGCCAAATGTCACATAAAGGTTACCATAAAAACTCGTAATTTGTAATAATTGTAATTCCTTGGAATTATTGGTCAGGTCTTTATAATAGATGTATGCAGAACTTTCCCTCGATTGGATTGTTGGTGGTAAATCATAGATATTATTTTTTTTGTTCATTATGACATATGATATAATCTCTCCTGTTTTTATTGATTTGAAAACTAACGTATCATTTGAATTATATGCATTATAAATGGTTTTTAAATCGCCCTTAAATTCCTCCTTTTTACATGAAGTAAAAGTTAAAATCAAAGTAATTGATAAAATATATTTCATTGATACCATTTTAAATACAGTAATTAATGTGTCATAATTGTTTTTATAGCCTTGTTGCTAACGTTTAAAGCTACGAAACGACGAGCATTTACTTGCAGTCGGTGCCAAACCGCTAAAATTTTTATTTATTGTAGTATTTATCAAGTTGCACTTCATTGCTCGTTGTTTTTGTAGACGGTGTGTGTGCTGCCAATCTTATTTCTGAATTATTAGTTTTTGTTTCCCCGTCCATTCTTTAGATTTAATTTCGAACATATAAATTCCGTTGCATAAATCTTCGGTGTTGATTTGTCGTTGATTTTGTTTCAGTATTTCCGATTTAACAAGAATACCCATTACATTATAAATATTCATAGTCAAGTTGGCATTGTTTGCAATATTTATATTTAAAGTAACAATGTCGGAAGCGGGATTAGGATACACAGAGATCATATTCATATTTTCAACTTCGCTTATTTCTGTGGGAGCATATAAAAATTCAGACTTATCAATAATTAACTCGTTTCCTAATACATTCCCATAATAAACTGCTCCACTGTTGTTTGTGATGTCAAAGATACAATTTTTTGAAAGCAAATCACAACGGCAAGAACGAAGTCTCATGTTGGCGCTGTTTGTGGTTTTATTTTATTTGGAATTAGAGTTTATATAATTTACAAAAGCTTTCGCTTTCTCCTTGGTGCATTTTAGGTTAATAGCATGGGTGTATTCGTTATCAGTGAGCATTACCACACCATTAACATGAACATTCTCCAAACATTCCAATAAAAGCATACATTGAATCGCTTCCGATACAAAGATGGTTTTCGTTGCGTTCGTTTTCTCTATGTACTTTGCAGCAATCATAATCGTTATGTGTTATGTAGGGCATCTACAACCCGGTTGTTTATCATGTCAAAGATACAATTTTTTGAAAGAAAATCACAACATGCGAAGCAAGTACTACAAATTGCTAAAGAAAGCCTTTGTAAATTAAAAATACGAACAATCTAGTAAAGTCAAGGCATTGGACAGTATCCTCTAAGTTACACTTTACTGGGTTGTTTTCTCATTCAACCACCTGTCAATACTCCTTACAGTTCTCACCTCTGAGTACACGTAAGCCACTCATAGCCAAAGCTTCCATCTCATCCTCGCCGGGGAACACCACTACTTTTGCCAACGGAGAAACCATCTTGGTTATATAATCAACCACAAAACGACTGTGCGCAATTCCACCTGTCAGTATTATAGCATCTACATCAGCACTTAATACCGCAAACATGGCTCCAATTTCCTTTGCAACATGGTATGCCATGGCCTGCAACACCAGTTTTGCCTGCTCATTTCCATCATCAATCATACGCAGCACTTCTTGCACTTCGTTAGTACCCAAATGTGCCATTAAGCCGCCATTCCCAACCAACATCTTTTTAATTTCAGACTCGGTATAATTACCGCTGAAACAAAGTTTCACCAAGAGTCCTGCATCCAGTGTCCCTGAACGTTCGGGTGAAAAAGGACCATAGCCATCCAATCCCTGATTCAAATCAATTACTTTGCCCTGCCGATGTGCAGCCACTGATATTCCACCACCCATGTGAGCAACTATCAAATTTAATTTTTCGTACGCAGTTTCATGTAGGTTGGCATACTTACGCGCCACCGCTTTATGATTGAGTGCATGAAACATCGACCTCCGTGGAATTGCGGGTAAACCACTGATACGCGCCACCTCCTGCATTTCGTCAACCACTACCGGATCGACAATAAACGCTTGGCAATTGCGAATTTCGGAAGCAATTTCACGGGCAATAATTCCACCCAAATTACTGGCGTGCTCCCCACGAGTTGCATATTTCAAATCATGTATTAATTTGTCGTTAACCACATAAACACCCGACTCCAAAGGACGGACTAACCCACCACGCCCAACAACAGCTGACAGATCAGACAATTGAATGCCATCATCCAGTAACACTTCCAGAATCACTTTTTTTCGATAAATGCATTGATCGGCAAGTGTATTGTAAGGAATTAATTCTTCAGAACTATGCCTCAGGGTATGCAAGCAAACCAATTTTTCATCCTCATAAACAGCGAATTTAGTGGACGTTGAACCTGGATTGATCGACAATATTTTATACATATAACTACAATTTGAATATAAGGCAAAGATAAGAGATTGTTATTTAAAACTGCATATTGAATATTTATATTTATACAAAACAGCATTGGATTACCTATGGAATGTCGTAAATTTAGAGCAGAAGATATTTTCTCATACGAACAGAATTAATAAAAGCTGAATTTTTAGTCATAAATCTTTGTATAATAAAGAATTATTTTGTACTTTTGCAAACGAAATAGGATACGGAGGAGGGGACAACAGTCCCCTCGTTTGTTAAATAACATGTACATATGATTTCAAA
>Ga0302215_10002114_pt1 | contig 13833 bp, 5 predicted proteins | sample II_Fen_N3_1_FD_194580 | JGI IMG/M metagenome (GOLD analysis project Ga0302215, IMG submission 194580) | Peat permafrost microbial communities from Stordalen Mire near Abisko, Sweden - II_Fen_N3_1 | ecosystem: Environmental > Terrestrial > Soil > Wetlands > Permafrost | place: Sweden: Abisko...
TTGTGTATAAAATGTCTTTACTTTCCAGCTTTAATGAATTTCTTTTGATCTACTGGTGCTTGAATAGATAGAATATATGCTATAGCACCAACTAATCCAGCATTATAATCAATTCCACCTTCATTAGTTTGTGCATTTGTTGCAACATCTCCAAATAATTCTGGTTTGCGAATTCCACCAACCATATATCCCATTTGTTTATTCCTTGCCGGAATTTCTAATTTAGCTTGATCTTTTGAAATATCGTCAACTAAATAAACATTACGATGATGTGGGTGCAATGGGCTTTTATATGTTGCGTCTTTTGCAAAACCTACAACAAACGATTGTTTTGCACTATTATCACCTAGGATATATCCAACATTGCGAAGTACAAATTTATCAACGACTTTATCTTTATGTAACACACCTTGTAATGCTACAATAAATGCCGTATTTGAATTGTAACGTAATGGTCCCCATGTGTTATCGCCACCAATATATAAACCTGTTTGATCTACTTGAGCTTTATAGTCGTTTGCCAATGAATCGAAAATTTGAATACCTTCTTTGTTTCCCATCTTAGCTAGATTGTATGTAGCTAAATCGTCGTTATTGTTGAAGTTGAAAACCCATTTGTAGTTTTCTAAGAAAGGTAACATAGCTTCAGCTTCCGTTTTATATTTTAATTCACCAGTTGTCCAATATAGTTCTGAACATAAACAGCAAAAATCATCAACCCATTTTCTATTTGCATCATAATAAGGTGCTGAACCTTGTGTTGATGGATGTTTTATTGCATATTCATAAGCATACTTTGCATGAACTAAACATTCGTCGGCATATTTTGAATCAATTGGGCGATACATTCTTGCCATTAATGCTAGCGTTGCTCCACAGAATGACGACATTGAAGCATCATTAGGATTTTTAACAACATCGCGACTTCCGTCTTTTTGTCCACCTTCGCTTTTAGGTGCACTAGCCATTGCAACCGATGTTACCCAATTCATGTGATCGGCACCAGGATTTCCTTTTTGCGAGTAAAATGTTTTTGTATCGGGAGTACATTTGATGAAGAAATCGGTTGCCCATTTAACTTCATTTAATATATCAGGAATACCGTCTGGATCGTGTTTGCCACCTTCCCAACTAAAGTCTTTTGCTTTTTCGTAGCCTTTGTAATCTTGCGAATAAAAATCGTCGTAGCCAGTTTGAAATTCAGCATATCCTTTTAATAAAACGTAAGCTCCAATAAATCCTGTTTGTCCAAAAAATACATGATCGCCACAGTCAAACCAACCTCCTGTTAAATCATGTTTTCCATCAGCATCTTTTGTAAAATCTTGACCCTTAACTAAGGCTTTTATTGTTCCACCGTGTGCATTAACAAACCAACCATTTGTGCCAAATGTATCAAGTTGTGGCATGTGATCCATAATAAGCCAGTTGCTTCCGCCTGAACGTTGTCCTCCAAGCATACGGGTTGTCATCCATAATGCCTTTTTGTAGTCTTGATTATTTAATTGTGCAATTGATTGAGTGATAATTGCAGTTAGCAATACAGCTATTAATGCAGTACGAGAAAGGAAAGATTTATTCATAGGTTAAGATTTAAAATTTGATATTCAAATGTAAACATTTATTGCAAATTTGAATACATATGGAATATAAAAAAGGGGCGATTTTGTCGCCCCTTTTGTTTGTTAATAGTTCAAATTGCAAGATGAACTAACCTTAATGAAATAACCGCTTCCGGGAATCATATTCGTTAACGAATTTGTTGTCCCTGATTTCTGATAGAATCCATCGAAGTTTTTTATGAAGCTAAATGGTGTCCAAATGCCTGAAAGAACTGTTGCAATAGCTCCATTTGTTGTTTTCGGATATCCAACTAAATTCCAACCAGCATTTAATGGTATTGTAATTGTACTAATTATATTACCGCTTACTATTAATGTTTTTGCCGCATTCACTTTAACTAAATATGCTTTACCACTTACAATTTTAGTTAAGCTATTATAGATTGCTGTTTGATTTGGGTCATAGAATGCATCTTGTGTTTTAACCGTTAATAAACTTGTACCTAATGGTCCAAAAACAGTTGTTACATTCGAATCAATTGGTTGAACATTGAATGATATTAAATTCCATCCAGCTACTAATGATATATTTTGTGTACTATTAGCAGTTACGCTAACGACAATCGTTGCTCGTGGACTTTCGCAAGTATTAACTGTTTGCGATACATAATAACTAGTACTACCAGTCGCAGTTGTTGTTGGTATAGGTGCTGTTGGTAATGCCGAACCTGCTGTTGAAACATTATACCATTTTAGGGCAGTTCCATTTGCAGATAGAGCTGTTGCTGTTGCATTAAGAAGATAAGTTACCGGCGTAGTAACTGTTGGTGTATTGGGAGTTGAAACTACAGTTACAGTTGTAGAACTAGTTGCAGAACAGCCTGATGCGTTAGTTCCTGTAAGTGAATATAAGGTTGTTGTAATAGGTGTTACTGTTATTGCTGTTGCTGTACTACCAGTACTCCATGTATATGTAGATCCTCCTGAAGCTGTCAAAGTTGTTGATGTGCCACTGCAAATAGTTGCTGAAGAACCTGCACTTATTGTTGGAAGAGTATTAACTGTTACTAATACATTATCGGTAGCAGAACATGATCCAGTTGCCGAATAAACTGTTACTGTATATGTTGTCGAAATCGAAGGGGTAACTGTGGTCGAAGCTGTTGTTACACCATTACTCCATAAATATGTTCCACCTCCAGTTGCAGTTAATGTTGTTGATTTTCCGATACATATATTAACATCTGTGCCTGCGTTTGCTGTTGGTGTTACACATGTTTGATTACATTTAGCATTATTGGGGTCAAGTATTGCCTGAACTGGAGCTCTGTTACATGTAGAACCCGATGAAACATTCCAATCATAGAAGTACATATAATCACTTGTTCCACCACTTCCACCTGCTGTTCCTGAAATGGTAACTATACCTGAAGGATTTGAATTGTATGGATATACAGCACCTGCTGTATTGAATACTACGCCACCATTTGTCGATTTTGCTGTAAGTCGCATTCTTAAGTTTGTTCCCCAAGTTTTATTTATAACTAAATTTGAGAATGTATATTTTACTAAAGTGTTAGACATTGCAGTTGTAACATTTGATGTATTTGATGTAAATGTTTTTGCCGGGGAGAATGAAGCTCCATTTGCATCTAAAATTTCAATTGTAATTGTAGATGCAGCATCGTCATTATATATTGTACCATAGTTTACTTTTAAAGAATTTAATGTAAAAGTATTACCAACAGTAAATTTTAATTGATTACCCGCACTTATACCCCAGTCTGAACCTGTAGTCATACGAGTACTTGGTCCAACAGTACCTGTAAAAGAACTTGCATCTTGAACGTAATATGTTGTATTTGCTGTGATTGTTGGTGAATACGTAGAACCTGTAACTAAAGCTGTACCAGCTGTTGCAACACTATACCATGCATATGTGCCAGTACTTGTAACTGAAAGATTTGCTGATCCTGCTTTACATATTGTGTCATTTACAACAGTAGGTAAATTTGATATAATTGTTGCTGTATCTGACTTTGATAAACAACCTGATGCACTTATTGTACATATATATGTACCAGAAGTATATGCTATGTATGAAAAGGATGTAGCACCACTAATTGCATTTCCATTTTTTTTCCAAGCATAGCTAAATCCTGAGCCTGTTGCTGCTTTTAATGTATCAGAAGTTAGGGTACAGAGTACTGTGTCTTTACCTATAGAAAAGTCGGGTAGGCTAGCTGTTATTGTAACAGTACCAGTAGTAGACCAACCAGTTGAATCAATTTGACAAATATAAACACCAGCTGCTGTAGCTGTATAAGTTTTAGCAGTTGTAGAAGCAGTTACTACTGTTGTTCCATCTTTTTTCCAAGTAAAAGTTTTTTTACCATCGGTTGCAACTTTTGAATCAAGAACGATGCTTGTTACTCCACACATCGATTGATTTGCACCAAGTTGAGGTGATGGATGTCCAAATTTATTCGTGTCAACTGGTGCCATCATCGATACCATATATGAAATTGCACCAACTAATCCTGCATTATAGTCAATACCTCCTTCAGAGTATGTATAGGTTTTTTCATCGTCGGTATATGCTCCGTCGTTCAATGATCCTCCAACCATATAACCAAATTGCGAATATTTGGATTGCATGGTTAAATTACCTTCTGAATCTCCATCACTTCCATAAAAGTTTCTATGGTGAGGATAATGTGGATAATTAGTTCCAAAACCTACAATATATGAGAAGCTTTTGCCATTTTTACCCATAATATAGTCGACACTTCCTGCTGTATATGGATTAATTGTTTTTACTCCATTTAATTTGTCTAGTAATGCACAAACAAATGCTTGGTTTGCTGGATAACGAAGTACTCCCCAAGAATCATTTTTAACATTTAAAAAATAACCAGAAGTTGGTTTGTATAATGAATTTACAAAATAGCTTAAATGTGATAAAGCTGTTGCTTTTGATGTAGCATCACCACATTTTGCCAATAAATAATATGCTAAATCTTCTGTGTTGTTGTAACAAAGAGAAAAATTGTGGTTCCAATCGCTTGCTGAGTTCATGAAGTTTGCTGAAGAAATTGCAGCAGTTAGATATTTTGAATCGCCAGTTGTTCTATATAATTCTGTAAAAAAAATAACCATATCTGGTTCATATTTACCTTTTGCAGGATAGTAGCTTCCTCCTCCTGTATTTCCTTTTGTAGTCGTTGTTACAAAAGTGTAACAAGTTAATGCTTTATTTAAACAAGCTTGAGCGTAGGCAGGATCAAATTTTTTATATAAACGAGCCATTGAAGCTAAAGTAGCTCCGCATAATGATGCCATTGAAGTTACACTTCCTGTAGCTGATTTAACACTTCTTGGTCCACCAGCTTCTCCACCATCGCTTATAGGCAATGTTGACATAATAGGAGCTGTTACCCAATGTTTATGATCAGCATCGCCATCGCCAACTTGATAATAAAACTGAGTTGTACTTCTAATACATTTTTGGAAAAAATCTGTGGCATATTTTAATTCATCTAAAATGTCGGGAATGCCATTGGGACTATCTTTTGCACTTTCCCATGTGTAATCTTTATTTGCAATATAGCCTTTGTAATCAGATGAATAGTAGTCGTTATATCCTTGTGGGAATTCAGAATAACCTAAAATAAGCATATATGCTGCATAAAACTCGGTTTGTCCAAATTTAACATGATCTCCACAATCTACCCATCCTCCAGTTAAATCATAAGTACCATCGGCATCTTTAATAAAAGATTTACCTTGTGCATGAGCCGCTAAGTTGCCACTAAGGGCATTTGGAACATTTGTTGGTGTATGTTCAGCTAGTAACCAGTTTGGCCCATTTCCCGAGCGTTGAGCACCATAAAAACGAGCTGTCATCCAAGCTGCTTTCTTGTAATCGGCTGCTGTAAAGCTTTGAGAGAACAAATTATTTACACCTAAAAAGAATGCAACAATTGTGAATACATGAGATATTTGTAATTTCTTCTTCATAATTACGAATAAATTTTGGAATTTTTAAAAGATATAAACACCGCCTAATTGTTGGTTTGACACTTTAAATGATATTTGCCCTATATCTAAAATAAAAAAAATGTCAGAAATCAAAGGTAAAAAAAAGGGCTGTCGAATATTCAACAGCCCTTTGCTTTTTTGTTTTATAAATCGGTGATATTTAACACCTATTTTACAAGTTTAATTTGATCGCTTGCGTAAACTCCTTTTTCAAGTTTTTCTCTGATTTCTTTGAAGCATTTTACGGTATAATCTACATCTTCAATTGTGTGAACTGCTGTTGGTATAATGCGAAGCATAATAACATCTTTAGGAACAACTGGGTAAATTACAAGTGAACAGAAAATACCATAGTTCTCACGTAAATCGAACGCTACGTTAGCACCTTGTTGAGGTGTACCTTTTAAGAATACCGGTGTTACTGGCGATTCTGTATTTCCAATATCCATACCAGCATCTTTTAACCCTTGTTGAAGGTGTTTTACCACTTTCCAAAGATTTTCGCGAAGTTCTGGTTGTGTTTTTATTAATTCAAGACGTTTCATTGAACCAACAACAATAGGCATTGGTAACGATTTTGCATAAACTTGCGAACGAAGATTACACATCAAATAATCAATCACATCTTCATCAGCAGCTACAAAACCTCCGATTCCTGCCATTGCTTTCGCAAATGTTGCAAAGTAAATATCGATTTTATCTTGCATTCCAAAATGCGATCCTGTTCCACGACCTTCTGGACCCATTGTTCCAAAACCATGAGCGTCGTCAACTAACATACGGAATTCAAATTTTTCTTTTAAAGCAGCAATTTGGTCTAATTTACCTAAATCGCCAGCCATTCCAAAAACACCTTCGGTAATTACAAGAATTCCACCTTTTGTTTCATCGGTGATTTTCTTTGCAAAACCAAGCATTTTTTCGCATTTAGCTACATCGTTATGAGGGAATACAAAGCTTTTTCCACCTTTACCTTTATGAAGGAAAATTCCATCCATAATACAAGCATGCGATTCCGAATCATAAACAATTACGTCATTTCTTGAAGCAAGACAATCGATAATTGATACCATACCTGGATATCCAAAATTTAATAAGTAAGCTGCTGGTTTTTGAACAAAATCGGCTAATTGACTTTCAAATTCTTCGTGAAGTTTTGTTTGTCCCGACATCATTCTTGCGCCCATTGGGTAACCTAATCCCCATGCTGCAGTTCCCTCTGTATCGGCTTTACGAACTTCAGGATGATTTGCCAAACCTAGGTAATTGTTTAAGCTCCATGCTAAAACTTCTTTACCTCTAAATTTCATTCTTGGTTGAATCTCACCTTCAAGCTTTGGAAACATGAAATATCCATGAGCTTCTTTTTGATACATGCCTAGGGCACCTCTGTTTTTAAATTTTTCAAATAAATCCACTGTATGAAAATTTTATATTGATAAATTAATCTATTCTTTTACCTCGACAAAGGTATTATTTTTTTGGTTTTATTGCATTATATTTTTGACTGCTTCAATGTTTTTTGCATTACAGATGTCTTTACCTTCTGTAGTATACATTGAATCAATTCTTTCCTTGTAATAGTCAGTAATTTTATTTCGAACCATTTTCAATGTGCTATTTATCATCTTATTTTCTTCGGTAAATGGTTCTTGTATTATTATAAATGATGTAGGTAACCATCTTTCGGGAAAATGACCGTGATATTTACCTCCATGTTTATATTCTGCAATTTCTTTTTCAATTTGTTTAATTGCAACTTCTTCAACTGTGAGGTTGTGTACAGCTTTTTTCGCATGATTTTGTATCCACAATTTTAATTGCTCTTTCTTTGGATAAATTACTGCCGTAGTATAGTTCGATTGATTATTATACAGCATTATTTGATCAATGAGTTTTGAGCTTTCCATCAATGCTGATTCTATTCCTTCGGGACTATATTTTTCTCCATCCGATCCTATTAATAAACTTTTGAATCGTCCCATTACATATAGAAAATTGTCTTTATCCAAATATCCCATGTCGCCTGTGTGAAGCCAATTATTTTTAATGGTTTCGGCAGTTGTTTCAGGATTTCGATAATAGCCTTTCATTACGTTTTCGCCACGAATAACTATTTCACCTTTTTGTCCTATTGGTAATGAATTTCCTTCGTCATCGCAAATTTTAACTTCAAGATGGTTAACTATTTTGCCCGATGAACCGATTTTATATGCTTCTGGTGTATTTGCCGAAATTACTGGTGATGCTTCAGTTAATCCATATCCTTGGAAAATTGGAATTCCTATGGCAAAGAAAAATTTCTGTAGTTCGGTATCAAGTAATGCTCCTCCTCCTACAAAATAATCGAGTCGTCCACCAAAGTTTTCTCTGATTTTTGAGAATACCATGTTGTCAATTAATCGATAAGGTAAATATGATAACATTCTCAATCCTTTACCTTTATTATATCCTAAACCATGATAATGTTGCCCGAAAACTTGTCCTGCATTGAATAAAAATTCGGCAAACTTTCCTTTTTTCTTAATTCCTGCCTCAATATTTTTCTTGAAGTTTTTAGTTAATGCTGGAACGCTAATCAATAATTGAGGACGAGTTTCCTTAATGTTTATTGGTAAATTTCTTAAAGCTTCGGCAGGCGATTTTCCCGTTTGTACCGATGCCAATGAACCAGCATAACGCATTACAGTATACATCAATCCTGTATGAGCAAACGAATGGTCGAGTGGAAGGATTAGAAGAGATACCGTTTCTTCGCTTAGTTTAAAATATTCATAACATTGCAATGAGTTTACCCAAAGGTTTTTATGTGTCAATACAACTCCTTTTGGATCGGCCGATGTTCCTGATGTGTATGATATTAATGCATCATCATCTTCCTCAATCTTTGCAATTTCTGTTGTAATATAATCTTTGTCCGATTTAATTAATTCACGACCTTGCGATAAGGCAGTTTCAAAAAACAATTCTTTCTCGACGTACGATTTTTTCTCATCCATTAAAATGACTTTTTCTAACGATGGAATTTGATCGAGAACATTTGCAATTTTAGGATATTGAATTTCGGAAATGATAATGACTTTTGATGTCGAATGATTGAGTCGAAAAACGATATCGGCCGATTCCAGTTTTGTAGACAATGGAACATTGATTGCTCCAAGATTTAAAATTCCCATTTCGGTTACAACCCAATCTTTTCGTGCTTGCGATAACATTGCTACACGATCACCTTTTTGAATGCCAAGGTTTTTCAAACATGCCGAAAGTGCTCTTGATCGTTCTTGCATTTCGAGGTAGCTGGTTGGTTCGTATTTATCGGTATACTTTTCCCAAAATGCCACATTCGATGGGCGAGTTTCTATAATTGAGTCGAATAAGTTTACAATAGTTTTCATGTCTTTTGTGTTTTTTCTCTGTGTCTCTCTGTGTTTCCTCCTTTTTAACTCTGTGTAATTTCTTAATACATAGTATTACAGAGGACATCGGGAGTCACTGAGTTTACATTTTATCTTTTAAATATTGTCCAGTAAATGATTCTTTGCATTTTATTAAATCTTCGGGAACACCTGCAAATACCAGATTTCCTCCAAGGTCGCCACCTTCAGCACCAAGATCTATAATCCAATCTGCTGTTTTTATTACATCCATATTATGTTCAATTACCATTACCGAATGTCCTTTGTCGATTAGTGAATTGAATGCTAGCAATAATTTTTTTATATCGTGGAAATGTAATCCTGTTGTAGGTTCATCAAAAATAAATAGGGTAGGCTTTCCAGAGTTTTCTCCCGAAAGGAATGTTGCTAATTTTATTCTTTGCGATTCTCCTCCCGAAAGTGTGCTTGATGGTTGCCCAAGCTTTACATAACCCAAACCAACATTTTGCAATGGTTTAAGTTTTTCAATAATTCTCTTTTCAATATTGGTATTTGCTTGGCTAAAGAATAAAATCGCTTCGTCAACCGACAATTCTAATATATCGAAAATGTTTTTGCCATTGTATTGAACCTCTAACACATCTTCCTTGAAACGATGTCCATTACAACTTTCGCAAATCAATTCAATGTCGGCCATGAATTGCATTTCTACCTTTATGATACCTTCACCTTCACATTCTTCACATCGTCCACCTTCAATATTAAACGAAAAATGACTTGGTGTGAATCCATTGATTTTCGATGCTTGTTGCTCAGAATATAATCTGCGAATTTCGTCATAAGCTTTTACATAGGTAACAGGGTTCGATCGCGATGAACGTCCAATTGGATTTTGGTCGACAAACTCAACATGTTGAATCTGTTTTATGTCGCCAGTAAGCGAATCGCATTCGCCCGTTTTATCGCCGAATCCGCCCAATTCCTTCATTACAGAAGGGTAGAGTAGTCGTTTTATTAATGACGATTTCCCCGATCCACTAACTCCAGTAATTACGGTAAAAACGTTTAGTGGAAATGTTACATCAATATTTTTAAGATTATTTTCTCTTGCACCAACAATAGTTAATGAATTATTCCATTTCCTACGAACTTTAGGAACTTCAATCTTTTCGATTCCAGTTAAATATTTTGCAGTCCAGCTTTTGTCTTGTTTTATTAATTGGTCATGCGTTCCATGAAATACAACTTCACCACCCCAAACACCTGCATTTGGTCCAAAGTCAATGATTTCATCGGCTGCACGCATTATTTCTTCATCGTGTTCAACCACAACAACCGTATTCCCAAGTTTTTGAAGCTTTTTAAGTACTCCAATCAGTAAATCGGTATCGCGCGAATGTAATCCAATGCTTGGCTCATCTAAAATATACAGTGAACCAACCAAGCTGCTTCCCAATGAAGTTGCAAGATTTATTCTTTGCGATTCGCCCCCCGAAAGTGTTGCCGAAAGTCGATTCAACGTTAAGTAATGTAACCCAACGTTTAAAAGGAAATCGATACGAGAATTTATTTCAATCAATAATCGTTTGCTGATAACAATATCATGCTCGTTTAAGCTCAGATTATCGAAGAATTTCTTAAGTTCTTTTATTGGCAAATCGACCAATTCGGCAATTGCCACATTAGCTATTTTTACATAAGCAGCTTGAGGTTTCAAACGTTTACCTTCGCATAAAGGACAGGTTGTTTTTCCTCTAAATCTCGATAAAAGTACTCGATATTGCACTTTATAAAGATTCTCTTCAACCATTTTAAAAAAAGCATTTATGCCATGAAAATGTTTAGTTCCATCCCACAATTGTTTTTTTTGTTCTTCGGTTAATTGAAAATAAGGTCGATGAATTGGAAAGTTCGATTTGTCGGCATTATAAACTACTTGGTCACGCCACTCGCTAAGTTTTTCACCTTTCCACGATGCTACACAATCTTGAAATACCGAAAGACTTTTGTTAGGAATTACCAAATCGGGATCTATTCCCATTACTTTACCAAAACCTTCGCACGAAGGGCAGGCCCCCAATGGATTGTTGAAACTAAACATGTGAACCGTTGGTTGTTCAAACTTAATTCCATCGGCTTCAAATTTATTTGAAAATACATGCAAATGTGCTTTACCCGATTGTGGCATTATTAAAATATGACATTCGCCATCACCTTCAAAAAATGCAGTTTGCACACTATCGGCAATTTGATTTTCTATTTCTGTGCTTTTATTTACGAGTAAACGGTCAATTAAAAGTTTGACATTTTCTCGCTTTGGAAGTTTTTTGAGTTGTAAAACTTCGTCAATGTTTTGTAAAGTTTCATCAAAATAAACTCTCGAATAACCTTGTTTCATATAAATTTCGAGGTCAACGGAAAAATCTCTTTCTGTTTCTTTTATTGGTGCTAATAGTAAAATACGTTCGCCTTCAGGTAAACAAATAACAAAATCAACAACATCACTTACAGAATGGTACGAAACTTCTTTCCCCGAAACAGGCGAAATGGTTTTTCCTATACGAGCATATAGTAACTTTATATAATCGTAAATTTCGGTACTTGTTCCAACAGTCGATCGTGGATTACGAGTATTTACCTTTTGCTCAATTGCAATTGCTGGTGGAATACCTTTTATATAATCAACTTCGGGTTTATGTATTTTTCCTAAAAATTGTCGAGCATACGACGATAAACTTTCAACATATCGGCGTTGACCTTCAGCATAAAGCGTGTCGAACGCAAACGATGATTTTCCCGAACCCGATAATCCTGTAACAACAATAAGTCTGTTACGGTCTATCGTTATATCTATGTTTTTAAGATTGTGGACTTTTGCCCCTTTTATTTCAATTTGCTTTTGTACGTCGTTCATAGACTGCCAGCCTCCAAAAATGTAAGCTACAAAAATACAATATTACTTTAGGAATAAAAGGTATTGATTGTCATTTGTTTTATTGAAAGTTTTAATTTGTTGATTTTATATTCATTATGTTGATTGTATAAATTGATTATAATCTTTATTTAAGAACTATAAGAATGATTATAAATTGTATATCTTTGCCGTGATTTTTAAAGAATTTATAGTAAATTCTATTGTGCTGAAATTTAAATAATTACAATAAATGGATAGGAATACAATAATTGGTTTAGTAGCAATAATGGCTATTTTAATAGGTTTTGGAATTTATAATAAGCCTAGCGAAAAGGAACTTCAACGTCAAGAGCATCTACGCGATTCGTTATCGATAGTTGAACAACAAAAGGTGTCACAACAGGCTTTAAGTCAGTCGCAAACTGCTAATCCAAACGGAACAATTACTTCGCAAAACTTGAGCGATTCGGCAAAAAAAGCTATAGCTCAAAAAGAATATGGTGCTTTTGCTTCGGTTGTAGAAGGAACAGTTGCTTATTCAACGCTTGAAAATAATAAGATTAAAATCACTTTTAGTAATTTAGGTGGTCGTCCTTATTGTGTTCAATTAAAAGAATACCATACTTACGATTCTTTGCCACTTAATTTATTTAATGGCGATTCAACCGTTTTTGGTTTCACTATGGCAAGCATTAGCAAGAATACTAATTCTATGTTTTTTACTCCTGTTAATAAAGCATCTGCTGTTGTTGTTTCAAAAACAAAAGAGTCGGTTGTTTATCGTTTACAGGTCGATAGTTCAAAATATATTGAATATGTTTACACCCTTGCACCTAACGATTATATGGTGAAACTTGATGTTCATTTTAAAAATATGCAAGATGTTTTAGGAAAAGAATATTTAACGTTTAATTGGGAAGCATATTCTCCACAACAAGAACATGGTCGCCAATGGGAAGATCAAAATACTTCTTTGCATTATCAATATTTAGCAGACGAAGAACATAATGAATTAAGTCCTGCTAGTGATGAGAAAAATGAAAAACTTACAGGTAAAGTTAAATGGGTTGCTTTTAAACAACAATTCTTCTCTGCAATTCTTATTGCAGATAGTTCATTCGATGGAGGTACAGTAAATTCAAAGAAACTAGCAACGTCAAACAAGCATCTAAAGAAATTCGCTGCTTCTCTTGATGTGAATAGTACTCCACAAAATTTAGGAATGAGTTTCTATTTTGGACCTAATAAATATAAAGTTCTAAAATCGCATAAAATTGGTCTTGAAAAACTATTACCACTTGGTTGGGGAATATTTGGTTGGGTTAATAAATATGGTGTAATTCCAATCTTTAATTTCTTATGCGAATATTTGTCGAACTATGGTTTAATCATTTTTATTTTAACTATTATTATTAAGTTAATACTTTCTCCATTAACCTTTAAATCGTATTTGTCGACTGCTAAGATGCGCGTTTTAAAACCTGAGGTTGAAGAGATAAATAAAAAATATCCTAAAAAAGAGGATGCTTTGAAAAAACAACAAGCAACAATGGAAATGTATAAAAAAGCAGGAGTAAACCCAATGAGTGGTTGTGTTCCAATGCTTATACAGCTTCCAATTCTGTTTGCAATGTTCCGATTTTTTCCTGCCTCAATTGAAATTCGTCAAAAAAGTTTCTTGTGGGCAAGCGATTTATCGAGCTACGATTCTATTTTTGAATGGAATACCAATATTCCATTATTATCGTCATTCTATGGTAATCATATAAGTTTGTTTACATTACTTATGGCTGGTTCTATGATTTTGATAAACCTTTCAAGTGCAAATACAATGGTATCTGCTCCTGGACAACCAAATATGAAATGGATGATGTGGTTAATGCCATTTATGATGTTATTTATGTTTAATAAATATTCATCGGGATTAACATTCTATTAT
>Ga0302215_10002118_pt1 | contig 13825 bp, 6 predicted proteins | sample II_Fen_N3_1_FD_194580 | JGI IMG/M metagenome (GOLD analysis project Ga0302215, IMG submission 194580) | Peat permafrost microbial communities from Stordalen Mire near Abisko, Sweden - II_Fen_N3_1 | ecosystem: Environmental > Terrestrial > Soil > Wetlands > Permafrost | place: Sweden: Abisko...
TGTTGTCATCTGAATTGACCCGCAGGCTGTCGCCAATGCTGCCCATTCTGTGTTACGAGTAGAGCCAGAGCCACCAGATTTAGCAAAAGACAATTTCAATTTTCCACCAGCGTTGAAGAAATATCTTGCTGCATCGCCTGACGCAAAAGTAACAGTATGAGTAAACACAATACCGCGATTGCCAGTTGTCCCCCATGCTGCGGCGGAGGTAGCTGGATAAACAGCTGAATCGCTCAGTGCTAGTGCAGTAGTACCAGAATTGTTATACGCAGCATTCACTCCGGTAGAGATGGTTGCAAAATATGTGATTGCACTACCAGCAGTAACACTAGATGGTGTAATCTGCGTTTGCCCTTCGTGTGCTAGGCACGAATTCGCGTTTTGAATCAACCCAGTCCACTGTGCTGCCGTAACTGACCCAGTAGCAGCAACATCAGCAATAGCCGAAACTGATTGCCCTAGGCCGTGATTAGCCGTCCCTGTTCCCCATTGTGAACGAAGAGTTCCTGCTAATGTGTTGTAATCTGTTGCGGCAATTTGCCCGCCTTGTGAATATGCCATTTATTTTTCCTTTATACTGTTTGAGCCGAGCTGCTATACGTCGGAGTGCCCCACGTGTTAGTTAGATATGTCGTTGCTGGAGAATTTACTACTGCCGAACTTGTCATGGTTCCGTCAACAGTGTCTTGTAATGCATTCGTATACGAATTTATGAAATACGTTAGCAATCCAACAACGTTGTTACTTACTAAAGCATAAACTTGTATGTAGTCAGCAGTATATCCTGCTGCAGAATCGTACTGAAGAAATTGTTGGGTCCAGTTGATTGCTTGGCACGACCAAACTCCACCATTGTTGTTATTAGCGATAACTAAAGGTGTTCCGCTGCCACCCACTTTTGTGGTATTACTATGGCCAAGGGTGATTATACCAGTTGCAGCGCACAAATTTGTCCAATCAGTATTCCGTGTTGTAGCGCTACCACCCACCCTAGACCTAGTTACTGATATAGTGCCACCAGCATTGAAAAAGTATCTCATTGCATCATAAGACGCAAAAGTAAAGTATTGAATCATTTGCAGTCCACGACTCGGAGTGCCCGATCCCCAGGCAGTCGCGAACGTCTGTGTTTGGGCTGTTCCAGCTGTTAGTGCTAGTCCGGTGGTTCCTGATTTGTTTGCTGCAAGTGCGCTACCCGTAACAATCGAATTGTAATAAGTAACGATGTTGCCTGCTGTTACTGACGACGGAGTAATAGAAGTTTGTCCTTGGTGTGAAAGGCAAGCATTAATTGTCTGAATCAGACCAGTCCAGGCAGTAGCAGTAACATTTGCACCACCAGCAACTGTAGCAATCGAACTAGTACTTTGTCCTAGCCCTTGAGTTGCATATCCTACTCCCCATTGATCTCCGATACCGTTACCCGACGAGAAGACTACAGAATTTAATCTAGATCCAGCCCCATTAAACGATGAGTCGAAATAGAGAGGTAAGCCAATTGCTCGAGCAACAGTTCGAATTACAGCACCATCTTTGTAATAAATGACGTTAGTTCCGTCGAATCGAATCGACAATGTTGTTGATGTTGTGTATGCACCAGCATTGACTGGATTCGCGCCGCTTTCGTAAATGTATGCGTTACTATCACCAGCAAAATACCAGGCGTAATCAAGACTAGCATAATTAGAATCTGTATACGGGTCAGAGTTTAAACCGAACATAGCATCCATTACTGCATTTGCCTTTGCGCTGCAATATGCAGAGTTTGTATATTTAGTGATAGAATATGCTTGGCCAGACCATGCTCCAGGAGTACCACTATTCTTGTAAATCGATCTTCCGAAAACATTAACACCTTCCGATGCAGCAAAAATTGAATCAGAAAATGTCCTAAAGTTTATAGAATTCATCGACCCAGATGGATAGAACGATGAATCAAAGTATAACGTAGTTGCACCACGTGCTATGCTACGAATCACTACTCCATCTTTGTAGTAGTTCACAAACCCAGGACCAGCAACAATAGACAGAACCGTTGCGGTCGTATACGAACCACAAGTCGTTGCTGTTAGAATCTGCGCGCCATTCTCGTATATGTTTAACGTACCATCAGCAATAAAATACCAAGCATAGTCTATGCTAGCATAGCTGTTATCTGCTGCAGGGTCAGTGTTAAGACCCATCATCATATAGCAGGTTGTTTGTGATGCTTTTGCACTAACATATGAATAATCTAAATACCCGTTAGTTGAATATGCCCCGCGATCCCATCCGCCAGCTGTAGCTGTAGAAGTTAACGTGCCGTTCGAATACGACATATTTGCGCTGACGACTAGTGGTGGTGAGTCTGTCACTGGTACTTCAGCGATATGTGCTAAAGCATTGTAGTCCGCCGATTTAATGTCGCCACCTGATGCATATGCCATTGCTTTTCCTTTTAAGAGTTAAGTTTCACGATGGCTTCGATAACACCTTCTATGGTCGTATCTTTGCTCTCTAGTGCTCGGCCAATAACGTTAAACGAAGTGAACTCTCCACGGATAGCAGCACGGGCAAGGCCATTGCCTGCGCTCACTAAGCGATCACCTTTTCGTACCTTGCCTATAACACGAACCGGCACTCTACCCTGCATTGCAATCGGTGGGTGGGTGTCGTTGGTTCCTGCGCCGGCGTTCATCAAATAAGCTGCATTAGTGCTGATAACACCAAAAACGTTATCGCTTAGATCTTCTGAAGCTGCGGTAATTTCTTCTGGTCCGCCAAGCTCAACAACGGTACCAGGTAAGTATGATTTATCTGCGTGGAAACGTTCTGCTAAGTCAGCGTAGTTTGCGGAAGATGCGTTACCGTAAAAATTCGTTGCGTAGACTGCCTTCCACTTTCTGCCACCGGCAGCCGGATCTGTACCGATAACAAACGTGTTGTTGATCGACGGAACAATATTTCCATTCACGTTACTAAGATCTACTGCACCACCAGACAACAAGCTATCAACGTATCCTTTCGTAGCGATACCTAATGTGCTAGTCGGGTTAGCTCGAACTTCGCCCAATCCCGAGCTAGTAAATGTCAACACCGGAATTAATGTGTTGCTCTGATTCAGATGCATTATTAGCGACTTGTTAACCACCGTACTCTTAAGGTTAATGGCCGAAGGGGTAACCTCGATTTGGAAATCTCCTTGTGCGCCTACTGTTAGGCCGCTGTTACTCGTAGTAACTAGAGGAGCCGTCATGTTAGACGGTGCATCACTTCTGACAAACTGGCTAACAGTTAGTCCGCCAAATAACGTAGAATTATCAGCAAGCCCCTTAAAGTTAGTAGCGTATATGTTCGCGAAATGCGATGTAGATGAACCAAAATTCAATGTTGTTGATTGTGGAAGTAACGTACCGGTGATAGTATTTGTGCCATCGCGGCGTAAGCTAACGCTCGATGCTCCACCAATTTGACCATCTAAATATTCTTTCGTTACGACCGATTTTGCATCAGAAGACGCAGTCGGAGTAGGTGCTAGTAACCCGTTTGTTGCTGACAAGGTTAACAGTGTTGTTTGAACACCGTTCATATTTACTGACAGCGCCATGTTTTTATTAATGGTCTTGCTAGCAACTAATACATCGCCGGATGCTGCTGATAAGGAAAGATCGTCTGCGGCTCCAACTTTTAATCCTGCTGGTGATTGAATAGACACTGGTCCTGAAACTACACCACCAATATCGCTTCGCAAATAGCTCGATGCTGGAATACCACCTAGTTGCAGTGCGTTTGATGCATCTCCATAGTAAGCATAATTGCTCAATGACGAGAATGTGATACCTGGCTTCAGCCAAGTGTATCCGCCTAAGGTGTTGACCTGGAAGGCTGGATCTTTGCTCATAATGGCTACGCAAACGCTGCCTACCATAAATTTCACAATCACGTGGGAGTTTGTCCCGTTACTTTCAATGACTGAGTCTGCAACTACGCCTGTTTGACCCATCGTCGACGTATAGGATGGTCCGATAGTAACCCAAGTTACACCACCTGCAAATGCTTTTAACTGTCCTGCTGTGGCGTCCCACCATAGGTCACCGACTGCTGAGTTAGATGGAGCAGATGTTGCTGCTGTAGTAGCAGAGACTGATTTCCATCCTCCACTGTTCCTAACTTTAAGAACACTTGTAGATCGATCCCACCATAGCTGCCCTTCGAGCGGATTTCGTGGTTCGGTGGTGTTAGCAAAATTCTCAACCATGTGAACTAGATTTTCGTTAAGGAAATCACCGTAGCCCGCAAAGTTTTTACCAATCAAAGTTAAGCTAGTAAAATTGGTGTCAACTGTACCATCTGCGACAGTAACTAGATCTGTTCCGTCAGTTTTAGAAATATTGTATGCCATGTTTAATTCTGCTCCGCAATTATATGTTATTTATGCTTGTCTATATGATAGTAATCTATTAGCATCTACTGATAGATATTTCGATCACACCGCTTTTTCCTGCAAAATCCTCTAGCGACTTACCAATGACAGTGCCTAATGCTGGCTTGAGTTGCCGTTCCGCATACCCGTTTCCAGCGGATACTAGCAGGTCGCCCTTTTCTACCGGACCGTGGACTTTCGCTGGACAGCGCCCTTGAAGTGCTATTGATACCGTATATTGTCCGACGCACGCATCGTTCATCAGATATGCTGGGTTAGTTGAAACAACCCCAGCAACCTTAGATGTCCACGGTGTTGCTACTGTAACTTCCTGTTCTCCGCCAAACTCTAGCACTGTACCTGGTTCATACTGGGCATCAGCTACGTACATTTCTGCTAAGTCAGCGTAAGCTGCTTGGGAGGCTACCCCCTTGAAAGTCTGTGCATACACATTTCGAAAGTTGAACCCAGGTGAACCAATGTCTAGAGAATTATTAGTGTCTGTAACAATACCAATGCCAGTTACTTTAACTCCCTGTGGCGCTGCAATCTGTCCGATAAAAGTCGGTATTGTTTTAAGTGCTAATATCGCAGCATCAATTGCTGTTTGCGTTACCGGAGAAGTAGTAGACTGGATTGACAAAACTGCTTCGTCAACTTTTTGTGTAACAAACTGAGTGTTAGCGATAGTGTTCGTCGAATCCGTTAGTGCCGGAGTCGACACAGTAGGATTACCAGTAAATGTAGGATTGTAACTCGGAGCCTTTAACGATATTTCTGCAGATATAGTGTCGTAAAAAGCAGGATCATTGTTGATAGCTGTAGCGATCTTTCCTAGTGTAGCTAGAGTTGACGGTGCTCCACCAACGATGCTAGCAGCAGAAGCTTGGGTATCAGTGGCTGACTGGTTGTAAGAATTAGCCACCTTTGTGTCAACATACGCTTTATTAGTGCCCGATGTTGATACTGTCGGAGCATCATTTATTGTTACAAGATTAAACGTGCCGTGGTTTGACGCAATAGTAGTCAAGTCGGCGTTAATCGAAAACAACGTGTTGAATCGTGTGCTAGCACCACCTAACGAATACAATCCATTAGTTTGTGGTGATAGATTACCGATAATTGCAGTTGATCCGTCGGCTCGTAGCAATGTAGAAGCAGAAGTATTAATTGCAGCATCCACATATCCTTTATGCGCAATGTTATTCGCAGAGACCGGAGCCGTTGCAATACTTACTCGATTAGTTGCTCCGTCAATTGATAACGCTAACGTTTGTTGAGCTAGGGAATCTTTCGTATAAAAACCAACACTTCTACCAACGACGTTATTGAAAAACGATATTTCGTTATTTTGTACGGCTATATTCAAATCGTCAAATGTACCAACAGTAAGGCCTAAATCACTCTTAATAGACAATTTGTTTTGCGTTACGCTGTCGACATCTGATCGAAGGAAGTTCGCTGCGAGTACACCACCTAAATTGAGAGCATTGTCTGCATCTCCGTAATAGCGTGGGGCACCAATGCTAGTGAGGCTAAATCCAGGGCGGACAACGTAAAATCCCGGAAGCTCTACTGTAGAGAACGTTGGGTTATTACTGAGCACTGAAACAATAGCTCCGTCCGAGTAAAACGCTGTTACGGTACGAGCAATATTATCTAATTCACCCATTACAGTTTTAACGATCGGACCACTCACACCTTGTAACCTAGAATAAATCGGTCCAACCACTGACCATCCGGCGCCGTTGAAAACATTCAGCTGCTGGGTATCAGTGTTCCACCATTGATCACCAACGTTGTTACCTACTGGGGGTGCGATCGGGGCTGGCGTCGGCCCTCCGATAATCTTCCAATCTTGTAGGGACCGTACCTTCATCTGATTCGTAGAGGTGTCCCACCACAACTGCCCTTGCAACGGGTTTCTTGGTGGAGCCAAGTTGGCAAAATTCTCTAAGAGGTAGACTTGGTTCTCGTTCAGTAACGGTCCGTAGCCAGCAAAATTTTTGCCGAACAGGGTTATACTGGTATAGCTTGTATCAGAGACTCCGTCACCGATATTAACCAGAGTTGAGCCGTTCGATAGTTTTAAATTGTATGTCATTGTTCGTCCTAATCCTAAAATCTGCCAACTGCTATCATTACATCACGAATGTTTTCGCCGTTATTGTCTTCTAAACTCTTCCCAATTACGCATCCTGGAATCCAGGAGTTGTTGCTTAACACTGTGGCTACCCCGGCAAATTTTGAATTTACCAGAATGTCACCCTTCTTTACTGGGCCAACGACCTTACACGGTACCTTACCAGTTAGCGCCACAGTCTGCCCTTTTGATTTTGCATTCATTACGTAACCCGGGTCTGTTGAAATCACCCCAGCAATCCTCGAGTCACACAACGTATCACTAACTGTGATTTCGGCTGCACCTCCAAAGACCATCACTGTTCCCGGGCTATACACTCCATCTGAAGAATAAATCTCAGCAAGGTCAGCGTAGGCAGCGTGGATTGCTGTGCCGTAAAAGTATTTGAACGACTTAGTTACTGACCCAACATTAAACAATCCGTCGACTGTCGGGATGATATCTCCGGCGATTAAGCTTGAATCGAACGCAGAGGTTGCAAGCTTCACAAACTCGGTAGTCGCTAATCTTGTAGACGAATCATCAGGTAATGGTGTTGGGGCGCGCGGAGTTCCAGTAAATACTGGGCTCAGTGTCGGTGCTCGTTGATTGATTGCTGAAGTTACGTTAATCGAATAGTTAGCATCGTTGCCTATAGCAGACGATAATCCAGCTAGGGTCGAAATAGGCGAGCCAGCAACAATGGCGCTGTCTTGCTGATCAATATAAGTCCGAAGGTTAGTATCGACGATCCCAATAACACGATCCACATACCATTTGTTCGCGACGGATTTAGGAACTGTAGGATCGTTCTGCACCGTAACGGTGCTGTTGGTGTTGACGCTAAAAATAGATGATCCGACCTGGAGTGTGATATTCCCACCAGTTGCAATCGCGTTAAAGTTGCCTGCGTTATCCTTAGCAATGTTCAAGACGTTGCCGGTACCAATCGTGATACCGTTAGCGCCAGTGGCATACAGGTCACCAGAGATAGTCGACGTTGCAGCGTTTTTCAGGAGATACTGGTCGGCTGGGATTCCACCGAGTTGGTTGGAATTTAGACTCGTTCCTGTTACAATGGTATTAGGCGTGAGTGTAAGGCCAGGGTTCAGAGTGGAGATGCCTTTGATCTCGTAACCCTGTGGTAGGTTGAATGTTGGATCTTTGCTCACTATCATCGTGGTCTCGCCGTCGAGCTGGATGGTAGCGATAGTGTGAAGGACGCCATTAGTGTCGGCGACGACTGAAGGTAGCATACCGGAGAAGAGCTGACCTTTCTGATAGAGTGGGCCAACGATGACCCAGTTGTCAGTGTCATACACCTTCAGCTGGTTCGTAGAGGTATCCCACCATTGGTCTCCTTCTTTCGGCTGTACTGGCGTAGTGGTCCCCACGTTAGACGATGAGACTGGCTTGAAACGGGCGCCATCAAATACCGACAGCACCTTCTTCTCAGAATTCCACCAGAGCTGGCCCTGCTGTGGATTGATCGGTTGGGTGGCGTTGGACTGATTCTCTAAGAGCTGGAGGAAGTTATTCGCAATCAGCTGGCCATAGTTGTGATAATTCTGCCCGAGTAGAGCAATGCCAAGACTCGTGTCTGCAATGCCCTCGCCCAAGATAGTGTAGACGGTGCCGTCTGTGTGGGAGATTGTATAAGCCGCCATAGATTATCCTGCACTCGAAATATTTGTTAAGGCCGAAATCCGCACAGTGTAATCTATCTGTATGAGACGATTCAATGATTTCTGCACCGGGTGGAAGATCACGTGGGTTAGAAGTTTACCTGTCCCCGGCAATCCTGGCACATAGCCCTTCAGCCCTAGCTCGTCAAAAACATACTGGCCACTAAGATTCTGACTGTTGTCAAACGCTGCCTGGTCGTCTGGCTCACCGTAGTCTAGCAAGCACGACACTAAGATATCAGTGTAGACTGTTCCTGGAGTATGTCGAATTTCTATTTTGTTGTTGAGAGGGTTATTGTTTGCTAGGCTCGTATTGTCAATACTTTTGTAATAGGTGGGAGAATACAGGTCAGCGTTCTGCCCTGTTGAGTTTGGTGGTAGATAAGCGATAACCCCGGTTGGGTCAATGCTTGTTCCGCCATTACCAAAGTGCATCTCGTAGATGGTCTTCTCGCCCTTATTAGACACACCCCAAGCTAACGCTTCTGAGAAGTTTTCATAATGGATCGCATTCTTCTTATCGACAAGAATTTCGCCAGTGGTAGCGTCAGTGATTTTAACAAAGCCTTCTACTTTAATACCGAGATTTATGTGTGTCATCTTAACTTCGTCCCTCAACGATTACCTCCCCTGATTCAGGGTCAGAGATCTTAAATTTCGCCTCGATATGAAGGCTAGGTAGCTCGTCCGGCATTTTGTCTTTTGCCGGAACCACTTCTGTTAGCTGTTGTTTTTCCAATTTGATAGAGTCCATATGTTATTTATCAGTCCTGTAAATCAATGCTTATTATGATTGACTGTTAATTACTGGGAGATACGACGGGCGTTCCATTAAGAACAACGACTGTTCGGTTGCTCCAGCACGTAAGCCATCACCATACACCGGAGTTAATGTTCCTGCACGTAACCACGAGTTGTAAGTTGTATCGCCCGGAATTTTCTGGTTACGTCCAGCATCTACTACCCTGGTTCCTGCTAAGTGAACTAATGGCGCTCCTGTACCCCATACACCACGACGAATCTGACCTAACGAATTAGTAGTTACGTCAACAGTGTAGTAGGTAAGTTTCTCGCCGTTGATGTAAATCACGCCAGGTTGTGTCAGATTAGTATTTGGCACTGGTAGCTTAGTTACATCGCTAACGTAAATCACTTCGTCGTTAATTCCTAAATCCATCACTAATGCTGTTGATGCATCGTCGGATATTCTGCGATACTCCCATGCTTCTTCATGTTGGTCAAATAGTGTTGGCTTCTCTACAGTAAACAGCATATAATCAATAACATTAAATTCAGCCGATGGAGATAAAACTATTTCTCCGTTACTTGGATGAACCGAATATCTTCTTCCGTCAAATGGATTTATCACAATAGTGTATTTGTAATATTCAATCCCTGCCTGCCAAATTTCAGAATTGTTGCTGTCAAACAGTGAGTGTGACGTTAACTCGTGGCTAATTGGATCTTCTTCATGGAAAGTAGTTACAGCCTCATTTGCCATAGTCTTAGACACACGATACCCGATCGGAGTATCAGAGTAGTCGTCTGTGTTCACCGTAAATACCTGAATATCTAACGTGTCGTAGATTCGTCCCGGCACTAACTCTTCCGGAGCGTGACTGCTAAACACATCAATATATGCACCGCCGTCAATATCTATATCCTCTGGCCGCGTGCCTAATTCAATATCGTTATAGAATGATTGGATGTTAGTATCTAATTCGATATCGTCGACATATTTGCTGCCATCTACTGTGTTCCCCGGATATTCGATACCCGCAAACAATCTTGCTAATTCCTTAGGTGGCATTCCAATAGACGGAGTATATAGAGCCATTGCTCTATCTGCTGCATTCGCTAAAGACGAATCATCAAGCACAGTGTAATTATCAGGTAAGAAGAATGTTCCAGTCGAGAACGGTTCGATACCGACACTGTCAAACATATTCCCGGTCGTGATGTTGTCTGTTACAAAATATAGATCATCGCCATAGCTTATGACTGTTCCTCGAGTAAATACCGTATTTGATAACCACGATGTCGAGTTGACTGAGTAAGCCTTACTCTGGTATGAAACGATATCGGTGCGCAGTAACAGCATATTCTTTGACCATTGTTTAACTGGTGATGTATAAGTGATTCTATCAAATTTCATAGTAGTGTCGAAAGAACGCACTGTAGCATTCACAAGTTTTGGATAGAGAACGCACGATTGCTTTCCTTGGTTCAGGCCGAATTGTGGTCCGGTAGGATAGACGCCATCACCCTCAATCCTAATCGTCGGAGTAGAGAAGTGGACCTGTCCCGGATTATGAACAATAACCTTTAAGACGCTGCCGGTGTAGAAATCTACTACCGCCTCAAGATCTGCGGTCTTATCTTGTACATCGTTTGTCCACACTGTGACTCTTGGACCTAACCGTTGACCTGTAACAGGCATTGGTGGCGCATTTTCGTCTGTGTCTACAATCGATTCCATTGTGTAGCCGAATCCAGCATTTGTAACTACAATTGATTCGATTCGATAGCCATGATTTTGAACCCATGCAGTGTATCTTGGATCAGTAGCAAGCAGCACGTCATCTCGGGCATGTTCTCCATTCGGGCTACGCCACGACGCAAGATCAGTATCGTAATACGACGGTAGATCAAAATCTGTCGGGTACAAGTCTGCATTATCAAGCCCTTCGTAGTCAATAATGTATTCACGAATCTTAGTGCGGTACGGCTTAACCTCGTTGATGTAATCTTCGTAATACGATTGGTTATCCTTGATGTAGTTTGGATACTGTTCGAGACGACGCAACTTGTGAAGGATCGAAACAAAGCTAGTCTTAAATGCCCAATCTACCATACGTTGTTCTGACAGGATGTAATTTAGCAGCATAAAGAACATCCTGTTATACTGCCCGTCTAACGTGCCAGTGAATATGTCATTTTTGATCGCATTCAGTATGATGCGTAACTCAAGGTCTGGATTCATGTCAAACTTCACAGTGTCGAAGTTATCATTGCCGAACCCAATACTATGAGTACCATGCGCCCATAACGAGTCCGTCAATCTGATTGTGCCTTCTTGTACCCCAACTAATGATAAGGTGCCATTAGCATTAACTCGATAGATTGCAAATCGTCCATCACCGTTGTTAGTAACCCGGATCGAATTATCTTTCTTCAACGTTAGCTTCGAAATATCTTTGTAGGTCGGCACAGTGTATGTCGGCTTGATTGTAGGATTATAAGTTGCATCGTACCAATCAATCTTCTCCCAATAATCTGGAGTGTAGTAACTTTGAGTTGAGTATAGCGAGAAAGTCTTATCACCGTTGATCGTGTAGATTGCCCACTGATTGTTATAATCAGTGTCATACATCACTAAGATCCGTTCGCCTACTTGAAGTAGGGCAGGATCATAGTATGACCGTTCTGCTAGCGTGTCAACTTTGACGTTCCAATACAAGACATCTTCACTGTTTGGATCTTTAGGATCTAACTTAAACGTCGCGGTAGCAGCAGGTGGTAATTCAGACTGGTACAACGAGGTCAGATCAAATTCTTCTACAACCGGCACAGTCAAGAATACGTCGTTACAGAACTGGCATAGGTTTTTAACAGCGGCCAAGCGATTAACAATCATCGACTGGCGTGGACGAATTCCGATGCCATAGCATTCGGCGGCCGGTAACGAATAATCTGGCACTTGATTGCCAAATTTATCAGAACCAGCCAGGCTGTCAACTAATTTGTTGTTGATCTTAGTTGGGATAATGGCGTTATCAGATCCTTCGGCGACTAGCTCGTATTCGTTGTGTATGACATTGTCGTCTGCAAGCAACGAATAGTCAATGTGCAGGATAGTGTCGTCTGCAGAAATGTACGATTCAGAATTAAACAACGAAATCGAATTACTTTGCAGAATAGCAGCATACGGAATATTTTGTTCTTCTGGATAGGCGATCATATTCGCAATAGAAGCCACGCTGGTTCGACGACCTGGCACTGGTGGAACTGTAGTCTTGTCAGCAACCCAGAAGTAAAATTTCACTTGAACTATGCCAGTGAACGGATCAACCACATTGTGGGTCACATAGGCACTGTTGTTAGCGTGTTTTGCGACTCCTGGACCAGCATACTGCGACGGTAATACGCTACTCTCAACCCATTCTAACACCTCGATCGTTGAGCCAGGGAACTGACGCCCCCAATGGTTATTTCGATATGCTACAGAATCTTGTTCATAATCAATGAAGCAAACTAAATCTAGGTTCCACCACACCTTACCGATGTGCTCTGCTGCCCAATAGAATCCAGAATCGATAGTTGCTGTAGTAGGATTACCTGCATTGTAGACTGCCGGGTCAAACGTAGTCTTAAAGGAGATGTCTTGATCAGCAAGTCCTAGAATTTTACCTTTGACTGGATCGATGTAATCGAGATTAGTAAGAATGGTCTGGCTCTTACGGTCGTATAGATATAGTCTCGTTACATTGTCTAAATCAACAGTAGGTTGTTCCTGGCGGATTACCTGCCAGCTTGCAGACTGAGTAGCATTTTCGAACCATAATACTGCGCCAGCATTTACGATGTCGTTGACTAGATTATCGTCGTTGTCGTAATATGCATTGTTTGGAGCGCCAACAATCGCAATTCCGTTACGCAGAGCAACAGCTTGTCCGAAATTATCTCCCGGAGCAGAATTAGCTGATGCTAATGCCTGGGCAAAACAATATTGTTCAGTTGAGGTGCCGTTCACTAGGTCATACACATAAACTGCACCGGCGTCGCGAACACGATCAACAATGATTGTGCTGTTGCCGTCCAAAGTCAGCAGCGTATCATCAATCACAGTATCGTTCATCGAATATGCACCTTGACTAGATATCAAGATAGAATTTGTATTGTCATCTGCGGCTATTGCAGTACCGAACCGTTCGTCGAATTTATCGGACGGTTTTCGAATCGTCTGTACTAGGTCATAGTGGTCAATTTGCAGAGCCGGGTTTGTTGATACAACACCTTTCTTAAAGATGAATCTAAACACCATACCGTGCTTATACCCCGGTACGCTAATGTTTGGCGCTCCTACAATAATCTCGTTACCGTTTTGGCGTAATTGCACTGAAGCACCGAATTTGCCACCTATTGTGACTACTGGTGCTACTATTCTTGGCAATGCAACAAAGTGATTATTTTCCCACCTGAACGAGTAGACTGCTCCTGCACCGGGCGCAGACAGATTGGTCCGAGACGCGCCAACAACCAGAATCGATCCATCATTGTTAGTGCTGATCGCATTTCCGAATCCAGAAGAATCACCTACAGGGAATCCAGGCAATGACGTGCTAATTTCTAGAGCAGGTGACGATACCGTTATGGACCATTTCTTAGTAAGAACGTCCTGAACGTATCCGATATCATAGCAATACACCTTCTTAACTGCTGGCGCAGATACAAACAATCTCTTGCTATCTGCAGAGATTGCAATAGCTGCTCCGAAAGATGCTACTGGTTCCGATACAATTGTGTCAGTAACAACTTCTTGACCAAGGACCTCTCTGCGGTCTAACACAATAGATGCACCGTCGAGACGGTATAGCAGAACCTGATTAACTGTGT
>Ga0302215_10002124_pt1 | contig 13810 bp, 11 predicted proteins | sample II_Fen_N3_1_FD_194580 | JGI IMG/M metagenome (GOLD analysis project Ga0302215, IMG submission 194580) | Peat permafrost microbial communities from Stordalen Mire near Abisko, Sweden - II_Fen_N3_1 | ecosystem: Environmental > Terrestrial > Soil > Wetlands > Permafrost | place: Sweden: Abisko...
CTGGTTATGAAAGAAAAGAAGGTATTCCAGAAGTTAAAGTTAGTATTAAAAATATAGAAGAAAAATAATTATATTATATGAGTAAAAAACAAAAAATTTTCAACATAGTTATTTCATTTATAGCAATAATAGCTGTATCACTAGGTGGTTATTTTTATTATCAACTCAGAATATTAAAAGCAAATCCACAAACTGTTGCAAAAGAAGAATCAGAAAGTTTGATTTCTAAAATTTCTAGAATATATTTATTACCAACAGGTGAAGATCCTACTGTTGCTACTGTTTCTGATCCAGAAGCCTTAAAGAGTCAATCATTTTTTGATCAATCAGAAAAAGGGGATAAGGTTTTGATATATACAAAAGCAGGTAAAGCTATTCTTTATCGTCCTAGTATAGATAAGATAATAGATACAGCTCCTATTTCAAATAATAGTAAGCCAGACAATACTAATACAGCTGTTGATTCTTCTACTCCACCAGCACCTCCTGTTACAGTAACACCTACAACAAAGTCTCCATCAACTACTACAGTAAAAACTTCGACTAAAAAATAATTAAAATTTTTTTGTTCTAGAGTTTTTGTTTTTAAACGCAAATGTCCATTTTGAATAAAAAATTTATTAAAAATTTATTTTTAACAGTTTTTATAGCTGTTATATTTATTCCTTTTTCTTATTTATATGCAGCATTATCTTGTTCTATAACTACATCTGCAGCTTGTAGTGGAACAGTTCTTCTTCGTATGTCAGGAACCACTAGTGCTCACGCTGAATTACCAAGTCAATCAACAACTGCTTATAACAACAATGTAGTTTGTTGTACTGGTGTTACTGGTTTAGGAAATTCTTGTGCTGCTAGTAATAATACAGTTATAGCTAGACTTTCTGGCTCAACTGGTACTAATGCTCACGTAGAAAAAAATGATCAAACAAATACAAATTATAATTCTCAAAAAGCTTGTTTGTCTAGTACTTTTGCTGGAGATGTTATAACTGTTGGTTATCAAACAACTAATTGTACTGGTTATGATACAACTTTATTTTCAATGTCTGGAACTACAACAAATTCTCAAGTAGGAATACCAACTGCTTATAATAATAAAGTTTGTGCAAAAGTTGTTTCTCAATCTGTAAGTTTTAATTTAAATAATAATAGTGTTGGATTTGGAAATTTAGTTCCAACAGGGTTACGATATGCTACATCAGACGGATTAGGAAGTTCATCTGAAACAGAATCATATAATATTACAGTAAGTACAAATGCTGCATCTGGTTACGGTCTTTATGTAAGTGGTGATTCACTTACAAATGGAACAGCAACAGTAACCCCGATAGGTGGAACAAATATTACTCCATCTATTGGTTCAAGAGCTTTTGGTATGAGAGCTGTAGCAACTGGTGGATCTGGATCTGTTGTGACTCCTTATAACGGAACAGGTTTTGCTTACAATGCAACTAGCTCAACACCGACAACTGTCGCTTCTTCTTCATCTGGTGATGGGGTAACTACAACTTATTCAATAAGAACTGTCGCAACTATCGACTCACTTCTTAATCCTGGAAATTATTCTACAAATTTAACTTACTTTGTAACTGCAAATTTTTAAATAACTGTGGATAACTATTTATTTATAAATATATATATGTTAGAATAAATACATATAAAGAATTTTATTATTAATAATTATTATTTAAATTTTTATGAGAAAATATATAAGTGCGATTTTAGTTGTTGGGATGATTTTAATAAATGTCGGTTTTATGTCACCCGAAAAAGCTTTTGCTGCATCTTTGACATCAGTTTCAGATACTGTTACTAATCTAACAGCAAGTGCAACAGCTGGACATACAATTAAGTTCACTACTCCTACTGGTATTCCTTCAGGTAAGACAATTATTCTTACTTTCAATAATAGTACAGCTACAACTGGTGTTACTGCTTCTGATGTAACTGTATTAGATAATGTGGCACCAATCACAGTCAATGCTGGAGCTCCAACTACTACAAACTGGGGTTTTGTTAATGCTTCTCCTGTTATAACATTTACAACAGGTACAGGTGCTATTGCAGCTGGGCATACTATAACTATTACATTTAATGGTACAAATAAAATAACTAACGGTGTAGTTGGTACAACAACTCTTGCTATTAGTGGTACTATGGCTGACTCAGGTGTTCTATCTATGGCTATAATTTCCAATGGTGTTGTTGCTGTTTCAGCTTCAGTTCTAGGTAGTATTTCATTTACTGTTTCTTCAAACTCAATCTACTTTGGTAATCTTAGAACAGGTGGTCCTTGTTTTGCTCAAAATACAGATCCAGGTAATGTAACTTGTCCTACTGTTGCAGAAGCTGAAGCCTTCAATATGGTAGCTGGAACAAATGCTCCTACTGGCTATACAGTAAGTGTTCAAGGTGATACACTAACTTCAGGTGCAAATAGTATTGCAGCACTTGCTACAAATACAGCATCTACCCCTGGTACAGCACAATTTGGTTTGAGAATGACAGCAACTGGTGGTTCTGGTGTAGTTTCTGCTCCTTATGCTGCTGCTGGTTATGCTTACACAGGTACAACTTCAACAGCTGTTCCAGTTGCTTCAGCTACTGTTCCTAGTGCTAATACTACATATTCAGTTCGTTACCTAGCAAACATTGCTGCATTAACACCAGCTGGAAGTTATACTACTGCTCATACTTATGTAGCTACTGGTAACTTCTAATCCTGTAACATAAATTCCTAATGAAATTAAATAGAATTATTACAAAAATAACACTTCCAATCATCACATTATTTGTGGTGTTTGGTTTTGTTTTTATACAAAAAGCTTCTGCTCTAACTATTTCACCAGCTCGTATTGAAGTAAGTGGAGATCCTGGTACAACAATAACAAAAGATATAACTCTATATAATGACAGTAAGAATGGAACAGAAACTTATTATGTTTCTTATTCTAATTTCGAAGCTCAAGGAGAAACAGGTAGTCCTAAATTTGTTGAACCTAAAAATGATTTAGGAACTTGGATGACTACTTCAAATGAATCTTTTACCATAGAAGCTGGTGGTTCAAAAATAATACCTTTAACTATAAATATACCTAAGGATGCATACGCTGGAGGACACTTCTCTGTTGTATTTTTTGGTAACAATCCAAATGCTAAAGATGGAGGTCAAGTTTCTGTTGGTGCTAAAACTGGAACCCTTGTTCTTCTTACTGTAAATGGTGACGTTCTCGAAGCAGGAGGATTGGCTGACTTTAAAACTAAAGATAATAAAATATTTTATAACTCATTACCTATTTCTTTTCAATATAGATTCAAAAATGATGGTAATGACCGTGTAAAACCAGAAGGTGATATAACAATTCACGATATGGTTTATTTTCCAACAGCTCACATAGATGCAAATGCTGTATCTGGAAATATTCTTCCTCATAGTACAAGACTTTTTGATATAGATTGGACAAAATCTGATTCAAAGGCAGAAACATCAAATACTATAATATCTTCTTTCTTTGAAAGAGCTTCTTATCAATGGGAAAATTTTGCAGTTGGTCCTTATATTGCAAAGATAGATTTATCCTATGGAACAGAAGGTAATCATAGTAGTAAATATGCGTTCTTCTTTGTTTTTCCTTGGCAATTACTTATTATTATCTTCATTATATTAGTAATAGTTTTCTTTATCGGCAAAAAACTCATTAAAAGATATAATAAATATATAATCAAAAAGGCTCGCATTGGTATACACACACAAAGCGATGCTCATCATGATTAAATTATTATCTTCTAAAAAATTCATAATAATATTAATTTTTTCTTTAGTAATAGTTCCACAACTAGTAGTTGCTTTTACTATTATAAATACATCAACAATTAGAATATCTGCTCAAGTAGGTACCGGAACTCCTTCTAATGGAGGAGGAGGCGGGGGAGGTGGAGGAGGAAGTAGTAGTACAAGCACAGTACCTATATCTATGCCTACAACTGTAAATTTTTCTGGAATGGCTTATCCATCTTCAAAAGTTACTATTTTAAGAAATGGTAGTGTTGTTATAACAACAGTTGCAGACCAGCAAGCTCGTTTTTCTACTTCAATAAATAATTTAGATACTGGAACTTATAATTTCTCTGTTTATGGAGAAGATTCAAATGGGGTAAAATCACTTTCATTTTCTTTCCCTGTATATGTGACAGCTGGTACCACTGTAAATATTGGTGGAATATTTCTTTCACCAACTATTAATATAGATAAATCAGAGGTTAAACAAGGTGATGATTTGATTGTTTATGGACAAACTATTCCTAATACAAATCTAAATATTGTTTTCCACTCAGATCAAGAAATTTTAAAAAATACAAAAACAGATATTACCGGTTTATATAAATACACAATGGATACAACTCCACTTGAATATGGAGACCATATTGTAAAATCAAAAACTATAGTCAATGAAGAAGTTGGAGCTGTTAGTCCGGAGTTACCATTTATAGTTGGTCTTGTTTCAAAAAAGAAAGATAATGCTGTAACTGGTTGTGGAACTTTAAGAGGAGATTTAAACTGTGATAAAAAAGTTAACTTAGTTGATTTTTCTATTATGGCTTATTGGTATAAGCGTGTTTCTCCTCCTGAAAAAATAGATTTAAATGGTGACGGTAAGATATCTTTAGTTGATTTTAGTATAATGGCATTCAATTGGACAGGATAATATGAAAAATAATTTGAAAAAAATAATAGCTTTATTTATCTTTGCTTTATGTCTTTTTATAAATAATAAAGCCGATGCTTCTTTTATCTCTATAAAGCCTTCAAGTGATTCTCTTAGTAAAGATGAACAGTTTTATATAGATGTAAATCTGAACACAGAAGGTAAGACAATAAATGGAATAGAAGGTTCTATCTCTTTTTCTAGTGACAACATCTCTTTTGTTAGGGCTGAGGAAGGTAATTCAATCGTAAATCTTTGGATAGATAAACCTGCTTTAAGTGATGGTGTTATAAAATTTTCTGGAATAATACCAAATGGTTTTAGTGGTGTTATTGATCCATTCAATCCAGATAATAAACTTCCTGGTTTAATTATTCGTCTTATTTTTGAAACAAAAAAAGAAGGGGATTGTAATATTGCTATCTCAAAAGCTATAACTACCTTAAACGATGGATTAGGAACTGTTGATAACATAACACCATCTAGTATTAAAATTTCAATACAAAATACAAGTAATCCTTATATATATAAAACACCCAATGATACAGCTCCAGAGTTATCTGCTTCTGTAATTCGTGATCCAAATATTGAGAATAATAAGTATGTTTTAATTTTTGATGCAAAAGATAAACAAACTGGAATAAAAGAGGTTTTAATTAAAGAAGGGTCAAGACCTTGGAAGAAAATTGAGAGCCCATATTTATTGGAAGATCAGAGCCGACATAGTATAATTACTGTACAGGCTACAAATTATTCTGGTTCTAGTATTGCTATAAATATTGATGCATTACCTTATAAATTAATTTCATTTACAAATATTATCATATTGATATTTATACTTGCTGGGCTTTTATTTATTATTAAAAAATATTATGAAAAATACAAATAGATTTTTAATTAGTTTTTTGTTTTTTATATTTTTATTATCTCCAATTTATTATGCAAAAGCTGCTAATATAGGATTTTCTCCTTCTTCTGCAAGTTATCAAACTGGAGATACCATAAATGTAAAAGTTTATGTTGGAACAGATTCAAAATCTATTAATGCTATTTCAGCAACTGTAAAATTTCCAAGTGATATATTATCTCTTACTTCTATTTCTAAAGTTGGTTCAATTATAAATCTTTGGGCACAGGAACCATCTTTCTCAAATGGAGATGGCGTTGCTTCTTTTGAAGGTGTTGTTTTAAATGGTTATACGGGTAATGCAGGAAATGCTGTTACTCTTGTATTTAAAGCAAAAAAGAATGGAACTGCAAATCTTAGTTTTAATTCTGCCTCTGTTTTAGCAAATGATGGTAATGGAACTGAAGTTCTGTATAGTAAAGGAACTGGTTCTTTAAATATTTCACCAGCTAAAGAGGTAGAAGTAGCTCCTATTAAAAAAGAAACTACTACTCCAGTAACAAAGAAAGAAATAGCTCCTGTTAAGGTAGTTGCGAAAGATACAACTATTGTTGTATCTGAAATCAAGAATAATACTTCAAAATATTCTCCAAATAAATTCTTAATAACATCACCACAACCAGTAGCTGATAAATCATATTCAATACAAATAGATTCTATGAGTCAGATTATATGGACTGATGATGGAACTCATATTTTTCAAGCCCCAGTCTTAGAAAATGGAATACATACTATAAAAGTTAGAGCTGTGGATATGAATTCAGATAATCTAAGTGGTTCAATGAGTTTTTCAACTACAATTTTAAGAGTACCAACTATTACTTATTATCCTACTGATTTATATGTAGATCAATTCCTTGTATTAAAAGGAACAGCTGATCCTGCTGTTGATGTTGAATTAACTCTTACAAATATAGGAACAGGGGCGGTTATAATAGATAATGTTCCTACAAATGGTGATGGTAAGTTTACTTATGTTCCTGAAAATAAAATGCCATCAGGTGTCTATTCTGTAATGGCTCGTACAACAACACAAAATGGTATAAATAGTGACTATACAGACCCAATACAAATAAAAAATAAGGAAAATAAGATTAGTTTCTTTGTATCAATCTTTAGTAATTATCTAGTATTATTAATACCACTTATTGCATTGATTGCTCTTGTTATAATTCTTTTGATATATTCAATATATCGTATCAAGAGATTTAATCTATATGTAAACAAAAAGTTATCAGGTGCTGAAAATATTATATCTAAGAGTTTTGATATTCTTAATGAAGATGCTGATGAAGAAATTGAAATATTTAAGAAAATAAGAAGTAATAAGGTTCTAAATAAAGAAGAACAATTATTCTTAGGAAAATTTAAAAAAGATATAAAAGAAGCAGAGAAGGTTATTGAAAAAGAAGTTGATAAAATAAACTCAAATTAGCATTATTTATCATTATTTTATATAATAGTAAATACTTTATTAGATATTAGATTAAGAATTAAATTATGGAATCAAAAAAAATAGAATTTTTTAATAGTTTGTCATTTATTACTTTTATTTCAACTTTATTTGTTTCTATTTTTTTCTTTATTCCGTTTGTTCCCATTAATTTGTCTGCAAGTAAGGGTTTTCTTGTATTTATAGGAATAACTTTATCTATATTCTTTTGGTTAATATCTCGTTTAGGAGAAGGAAAGTTTGTTATATCTAAGGATAGAATATTTTTATTTGCAGGTATAATCCCATTAGTTTTTCTGATTTCATCATTTTTCTCTTCATCTTTATATTTATCTTTATTTGGTAACGGTTTTGAAGTTGGAACCTTTGGATCAATTCTCATAATGTCTTGTATCTTTTTTTTGTCATCTATACATTTTCAAAAAGAGAAGAATATATGGATATTTTTTGCTTCTTTGTTTATAGGTTCAATAATAATTTTAATCTTTGAATTATTTAATATCTTTATAGGGTTTGATAAAATATCACCAACATTTTTATTGGGTATCTCATCTGGTAATTTAATTGGAACATGGAGTGATTTTGCTCTATTTTTAGGTCTTATTGTAACTTTATCTATTTTTACTATTGAATTTTTGAAGACAAGTAAGTTTCTCCTTATTGCTCAATATTTTGTTTTAATTTTTGGATTTATATTTTTAATAATAATAAATATGCCACTTGTTTGGGTTCTTGTTGGTATGTTTTCAATTGCTATATTTATTTATAAAGTATCGTTACAAAATAAAACAATTGAAATTGTTGGTAATATAAAAAGTAAAAATAAATTTCCATTTATTGCTCTTGTTTCAATCTTATTATCAATATTCTTTTTAGTTAGTAATAATTTAGTAAGTAGTTTTTTATTGAATTATATTAATATATCAAATAATGATGTTTATCCTTCTTTTGTAACTACTTCACAAATCGCATATAAATCAATTATTCAAAATCCATTATTTGGTACTGGACCAAATACATTTATAACAGATTGGTCTTTATGGAAGCCTTCAGATATAGCCCAGACAGCATATTGGAATATAGATTTTTCTAATGGTTTTAGTTTATTGTATACATTATTAGTTTCAACTGGCATATTAGGACTTCTTTCATTACTTTTATTTATAGTAACTATATTTATTAAAGGAGTTAAGTCATTAAAAATTGCCTTGAGTAATACTGTTTCTAATTACTTTATATTCTCAACACTTATAATTATTATTTATTCTTGGGTTTCTATAATATCTTATAATCCTAATATTATAATAGTATCATTAGCTTTTGTTTCAAGTGGAATATTGATTGGTATTCTTATTCACAAGAAGGTTATACAAGTTAAACAAGTTTCATTTTTAAATGAAAATCATAATAGTTTTATTTCTATTTTCATATTAATGATCCTTATGATTGGAGCTCTTTCTTTAACATATATTTATGTTGAAAAATTTAGTTCAATAATTTATTTTTCAAGTAGTTTAAATAATGATAATACAACATTAAAATCTCTTTCTAGTTCAGAGAAAATGCTTTCTAATGCAATTTTCTTGGATAAAAATGATGCTTATTATAGATCATTGTCTGGTGTATATATAAAAGAGATGAGTATGATTGTTTCTGATAAAACAATTGCACCAGATGTATTAAAATCAAATCTTCAGATTCTTATAAATAAAGCACAGCAATCTTCACAATTAGCTATAAATCAAAATCCTAAAAATTATTTAAATTATTTAAACCAAGGTGATGTTTATAGTTCATTTGTATTATTACCTGTTGATGGTAGTTATGAAAAGGCGGTAGCTTCATATGATAAAGCATTAAAATTGGCTCCATATAATCCTAATATATTATTAGCTAAAGCTTCTCTTGAATTTATTAATAAAAATAATCCCGGAGCAAGAGATTTTATTAAACAAGCTTTAAATCTAAAAAATAATTATACTGATGCTATATTCTTATTAGTTCAAATTGAAATCAATGAAGGTAATATGCCTGAAGCTATAAAACAAGCAGAATACGCTTCATCATTGAGTCCTAATGATGCTACTGTTTTCTTTAGACTTGGATTATTACGTTATAATAATTCTGATTATGCTGGTTCTATCAGTGCACTAGAAAGAGCTGTTACTCTTGATAATACTTATGTAAATGCTCATTATTTCTTAGGTCAAGCATATCAAAAGGCAGGTAGAACAGATGATGCATTAATTCAATATAAAATGTTAAATAATGCTTTTCCTAACAACCAAGTACTTAAGGATGCAATAAACTCAATCTCTTCACCTGTAACTACTGTTCAAACACCAAGCGTCACAAATCCAACAATTACAAAAAAAGTAAAACTTCCATTACCAACAAAAAAATAATTTAGAAAATGGTAAAGAGAATTTTTACATTTCTAAATAAAGAACTTAATGGTGTAAATGAAGCCGCTTTGCTTCTAGGTATCTTTACATTTGTATCTCAATTGCTCGGGTTAATCCGAGACAGAATGCTTGCTTATATGGTTGGACCTGGACCAACACTAGATATATATTATGCGGCTTTTCGTATACCTGATTTTCTTTATATTTCTGTTGCATCATTAGCATCTGTTACTGTGTTAATGCCTTTTATGATGAGTCGAATGAATAGTAGTGATAATAATAAAGAGGCTCGTTCATTTTTAAATAATATTTTTAGTGTATATATATTATTTATGGTTATAATCAGTATTGTTGTGTCCTTATTTATGCCTTATATTGCAAGATATATTGCTCCTGGTTTTACTGAATCACAATTATCTTCATTGATTATAGTTAGTCGTATTATGTTGCTTTCTCCTATTTTTATAGGACTATCAAATCTAATAGGTACAGTCACACAATTATTTAAAAATTTCTTTGTATTCTCATTAACTTCAATTTTTTATAATGTAGGAATTTTGTTTGGAATAATTTTTTTATATCCTAGATTTGGTGTTTATGGTCTTGCTTATGGTGTTATCATTGGAGCAATTATGCATTTATCTATACAGATTCCTATTGTTGCAAAGCATAACTTTTTACCAAAATTTGTTTCAAGGATTAAATGGAATGAAATATTTAAAGTTGTTAGATCATCTTTACCTAGAACATTTACACTTTCTTGTAATAGCTTAGCTTTTATTGTGCTTATTTCTCTCGCTTCTACTTTAAAGCCAGGATCTATTTCACTTTTTACTTTTGCCTATAATTTACAATCGGTTCCAGTTGGTATTATTGGTATATCATATTCTGTTGCTGCTTTTCCTGTTTTAATTAGATCTTTTACTCAAAAAAATATGGCTGATTTTATTAAGCATATTATTGGAACAGCTCGTCAAATAATATTTTGGTCAATGCCAATAATAACACTTCTTATTGTTTTGCGTGCTCAGATTGTTCGTGTAATACTTGGATCAAATACTTTTTCTTGGTCTGATACTAGATTAACAGCAGCTTCAATAGCATTGTTTATTATATCTTTAGCAACCCAAGGATTAGTTCTTCTTTTTGTTCGGGGTTACTATGCTGCTGGAAATACAAAAAAACCACTTATTGTAAATGTACTATCCTCTGTAATGGTTATTGTTTTTGCTTATTTGTTTATTTATCTATTTAACAATTATAAAGTTACTTTATCTTTTGTAGAAAATATTTTGCGTGTTAGTAATGTTCCTGGTACTGTTATGCTCGCACTACCTCTTGCTTATGCCCTTGGTTCTATTTTAAATTTCTTTTTAATATGGATTTTATTTAAGAGAGATTTTTTAAAAAATACATCTTCAAAATTGTTTATTACATTTAGAGATAGTTTATTAAGTTCTTTATCTATGGGAGTGGTTGCTTATATATCACTTGGATTATTAGATAATGTATTTAATATAAATACCGGTTTTGGTATTTTCTTACAAGGATTTATATCTGGAATTATTGGTATTGGTTTCGGTATTTTAATATTATTTATATTAAAAAATAGAGAATTTAATGACTTACTAAATGTTCTAAATAAAAAATTCTGGAATAAGGACGTTATCGCTCCAGAACAGGGTGAACTTTAAAATTGTCTTATTTTACAAACCTTTTATTTTAAGGTTTTTTTTGCTAATATAAGGCTATGCAGGATATTAAATCAATTAGAAATTTTTCAATCATAGCCCATATAGATCACGGAAAGAGTACTTTGGCTGACAGGATGCTTGAGGTTACTGGTACTATTGAAAAAAGAAAGATGAAAGACCAAGTTCTTGATTCTATGGAGCTTGAGCGCGAAAGGGGAATAACAATCAAAATGCAGCCTGTTCGTATGGATTATAATTTTGAGGGTAAAAAATATACCTTAAACTTAATTGATACTCCCGGACACATAGACTTCTCTTATGAAGTATCAAGGGCCCTAAAGGCTGTAGAAGGCTCTATATTGCTCGTAGATGCGACTCAAGGAGTACAAGCACAAACATTAACAACTCTTCAAATGGCTCGTGATTTAGGGCTTGTTATAATTCCAGTTATATCAAAAATAGATTCACCTTTGGCGTTAGTTGATGAAGTAAAAATGGAAGTAGCTTTATTGTTAGATATTGATCCAGATACTATTTTGATGGTGTCAGGTAAAACTGGTGAAGGAGTATCTTTATTGTTGTCTGAAATTATAAAAAGAATTCCACCTCCAAAAGAATATGAAGTTATAAGTTCAAGTGGCAGAGCTCTTGTTTTTGATTTTAAATATGATAACCATAGAGGTGTTATAGTTTATGTTAGAGTTATTGATGGTGAATTTAGAAAAGGGGAATCACTTGTTTTTGCTGTATCTGAGGAAAAATTTATATCTCTTGAGGTTGGAATATTTTCTCCACAAGAAGAACCTAAGGATGTCATAGGTACTGGAGAAATTGGATATATAGTAACAGGAATTAAAAAGCCAGGTATTGCTTCTGTTGGAGATACTATAACTTATTCTAAAAAACCAATGCCTGCACTTGCTGGGTATATGAATCCTAAACCTGTTGTTTGGGCTTCTATTTATCCTGAAAGTCAGGACGATTTTAATAATTTAAAACAAGCACTTGGAAGATTACGATTATCTGATTCATCTTTTTCTTACGAAGAAGAATCTTCTGGAACATTGGGTCGTGGTTTTCGTTGTGGTTTTTTGGGAATGCTTCATTTGGAAATTATTACAGAGAGGTTAAATCGAGAGTTTGATTTAGAGCTCATTGTAACGATGCCATCTATTACTTATAAAGTACAACTTCGTAATGGAAAAGAAGAGATTATTTATTCTCCACATCTTTTTCCTGATGACGGTAACGTTGTTAAGGTTTTAGAACCCTGGGTTCGTGTAAAGATAATTACACCTTCTAGATATTTAAGTTTCCTTATGCCATTCTTATATGAACATGAGGCTTTAGTTAAAACTACAGAGAATTTTGGTGACAACAGATCGTCTATTGATCTTGATATGCCTCTACGTGAACTTATGCGTAATTTCTTTGATGATATGAAAAGTATAACTTCTGGATATGCTTCTATTTCTTATGAAATAGGTGGATACAAAGAAGCTGATGTTGTTCGTATGGATATTATTGTTGCTGATGAAATAATGCCTGCTTTTTGTAGAGTTGTATCTCGTCGTAGAGTAGAAGAAGAAGCTAAATTTCAAGTTGAAAAATTACAAAAAATAATACCTAGACAGCAGTTTAATTTTAAAATACAAGGTAAGGCTCTTGGACGTATTATATCTTCTGAATCTGTATCAGCCTTCCGTAAAGATGTTCTTATGCACGGAAGTAAAGTTGTAGGAGGAGGGGATGTAAGTAGAAAAAAGAAGCTATTAGAGAAGCAAAAGAAGGGTAAGAAGAGAATGCAAGCAAACGCAAAAATAAATATCTCTCACGAGGTATTTCTAAAAATGATGCGTAGTGGAAACGATTAAATTTATTTTATTAAACTAGGAATATAGAGCATTATCATACTGATGATGACAAGGATAGAAATTATAGCAAATATCTTCTCTACTTTCTTTTTGTTTTTTTGATTAAAAATCATATATTATATATAATACCAGTAATTATGAATGAATTCAAGAAGAATAAAAAAAATAGTTTTTTACATTCTCCTTTCGTTTTGATTATACTTTTTTGCTTAGTTATTATATTTGCATTTAATATGGTTGGTTTGATAGAAAAAGAAAAAGAAACAGCTCAGAAAAAAGCTCTAATTTTAGATGAAATTGATACATTAAACAAAAGAGAAACTATGCTACGTAGTGATATAAATAAACTTAATACTGATGATGGTATAGAAGATGCTATTCGTGATAAATATCAAGTTGTTAAACCTGGAGAGAAGATGGTTGTAATAGTTGACGATAAAAATTCTACAGAAATACAAAGTAATGATCCTAAAAATGACCACAGTTTCTTAGGTTGGATTAAAAATATGTTTAATAAGAAGTAATATATAGAAAAGTTTGCAACTTCTTTATATATGTTATAATGATAGTCCATTATAAATTATTTGCCGTTATACGGCCTTAAAAATTATGAAAAAAGTAACAATCTACAGTACTCCAACATGTCATTTCTGCCATATGGCAAAAGATTTCTTTACTGAAAATAATGTAGCGTTTGAGGATTTTAATGTATCTTTAGATTTAAATAAAAGAAAAGAAATGGTAGATAAAAGTGGTCAAATGGGGGTA
>Ga0302215_10002125_pt1 | contig 13809 bp, 13 predicted proteins | sample II_Fen_N3_1_FD_194580 | JGI IMG/M metagenome (GOLD analysis project Ga0302215, IMG submission 194580) | Peat permafrost microbial communities from Stordalen Mire near Abisko, Sweden - II_Fen_N3_1 | ecosystem: Environmental > Terrestrial > Soil > Wetlands > Permafrost | place: Sweden: Abisko...
TAACACAAATAAAATTAAAGAAATTTTTCTTTAATTGAATTTATAATCGTACCTTTGCAACTCGAAAGGTATAATTGAAATAAACGTTCTAAAAAATAAAATTATTATGTCAAAAGTAACTGTAGTAGGCGCCGGAAATGTAGGTGCCACATGTGCAAATGTACTGGCCTTCAATGAAGTGGCCGACGAAATTGTAATGCTCGATGTAAAAGAAGGCATTTCGGAAGGAAAAGCATTGGATATACTTCAAACTGCCACTTTGTTAGGCTTCGATTCTAAAATTGTTGGTTGTACCAACGATTATGCCCAAACTGCTGATTCTGATGTGGTTGTTATCACTTCAGGTATTCCTCGCAAACCGGGTATGACCCGCGAAGAATTGATAGGTGTCAACGCAGGCATTGTAAAAAGTGTTGCCGGAAATATTTTAAAATATTCTCCAAATGCAATTATCGTTGTGGTAAGTAATCCTATGGACACCATGACTTATTTGGCATTTAAATCGTTGGGACTTCCAAAAAACAAAGTAATTGGTATGGGCGGAACATTGGATAGTTCCCGTTTCAAATGTTATTTGAGCAAAGCATTAAATGCTAATCCAACCGAAGTTGAAGGTTTGGTTATTGGTGGCCACGGTGATACTACTATGATTCCATTAACCCGTTTTGCTTCTTACAAAGGTCGTCCGGTTGCTGATGTACTTGATGCCGAAACATTGGCCAAAGTTGTTGCTGACACCATGGTTGGTGGTGCTACGCTGACCGGATTGCTCGGAACTTCTGCCTGGTATGCTCCGGGAGCTGCTGCTGCTTATCTGGTTGAATCAATCATTCACGACCAAAAGAAAGTTATTCCTTGTTGCGTTTACCTGGAAGGCGAATACGGACAAAGCGATATTTGTATCGGTGTTCCTGTATTGATTGGCAAAAATGGCGTTGAAGAAATTATCGACTACAAACTGAATGCTGAAGAAACTGCCTTGTTTGTAAAAAGTGCGGCTGCTGTTCGTGCAACAAACGATGTATTGAAAGAAATAAACGTTTTGTAATTTCGAAATTTATTTTCTGATAGAAAGTCGCAATATTCATTTATTGCGACTTTTTTTGCGAAAATATTTTTCTCTTTAAATCGTTTTCACCTCCAAGAAATAACCTGAATGTTTATTAACCTAAATATTGAGTCCTTAGTATGGTGGTTTCATAAAAACTTAATATCTTTGTACTCATTCCAAAAACAATAAAATTACAAACTATGTATTCAATTGCAGATTCACATCAGTATTTGCGCAAGTTTTCCATTAAACCATCCGTGCAACGGACTGCAGTTATGGATTTTTTGTTGAACAACAGAATTCATCCTACCATCGATGAAATATATCTTGCGTTGAGTCCTTCTATGCCGACTCTATCAAAAACAACTGTTTACAATACACTCGATTTATTTCTGGAACGGGGTGCAGTTCAGTCACTTGTAATTGATGAAAAAAATGCACGATATGATGTTGATATTTCATCTCATGCACATTTTATCTGCAATAGTTGTGGAGCTGTTCATGATATTTTTGATTTAAGTCCGGAATATTTTAAGTTGCCTCTAAACAGCAATTTTTCAATTCATGCCGTTGAAATATCATACAGCGGTATATGCAATCAATGTAAAGGAAATTGAAATTTCAAATTTATTTTTAATAAAAGCATGCTATTTTTAGCGTGCTTTTTTTATTTATACATTTTTTTAATATCTTTGACCCAAACATAAAGAAAATAAACATGAAAAGATCAACACTTGTTTTTTGCTTGTTATTGGTAATAATGTCAGTTTTTTCTCAACAAAAAATAAAAAAGGGATTTGGATTTGGTGCCTTGCCGGCAGTTTCGTACGATTCCGATTTGGGTTTTCAATATGGAGCGTTGGTAAATTTGTATGATTATGGTGATGGTTCGCGTTACCCCAAATACGATCATTCGCTTTATCTCGAACTTTCGACATATACCAAAGGAACTACCATTGCCCGGGTGAGATATGATTCGGAGCGGTTAATACCCAATGTTCGTACCACGCTCGATATAGCTTACGTTCCTGATCAAATGGCTGATTTTTATGGCTTTAATGGTTATCAAAGTAATTATAATCCGAATGAATTGAAATATCCGGTAAGTGCGCACTATGATACATTAAATTTAAGCGGGAAAAAATATAATCTTTTTTACAAGAACGAGAAGAACACATTTAGAATAAAAGCTGATTTTCAGGGATATTTTGGCGGATCAAAATTTGGCTGGGTTGCCGGTTATGCATTTTATAACTTTAAAATGGATACGGTAAACAACACTCAACTTAAGATAACTAAGGCTGGATCTACTTTATTCGAAAAATATAAAGCCTGGGGTATAATTGACCCGGCTGAAGCGAATGGTGGAAGTATAAATTACTTTAAAGTTGGATTGAAATATGATTCACGCGATCAATTGGCTTGTCCAAACAAAGGAATTTTTACGGAAGCTGTTATTCAGTCTGCTCCGAAATTTCTGAATCAGACAAATCCTCATACAAAGATGGCGATTATTCATCGTCAGTATTTTACAATTGCTAAAGATTTATTATTTGCTTACCGGTTGGATTATCAAATGACTTTAGGGAATGATAAAGTTCCTTATTATGCACAACCGGAGCTGATAACAAGCTATTTGATAGCTGCATCCAACCAAGGAATGGGCGGTAAAAGCTCCGTACGAGGTGTATTGCGTAATCGGGTTGTCGGGGATGCAGTTGGTTTTGGTAACTTTGAATTCCGTTATAAATTTTTGCGTTTCGAATGGTTGAAACAAAATTTTTATCTGGGAACTAATATATTCTTCGATTCGGGAATTGTTTTAAAACCAATAGCTGTAGATTTATCACATGTTTCAGCAACTGATAAAGCGTTGTATTTTAATGATTATGCTGCCGGAAAATTCCATTCGGCTGCCGGTATTGGTTTGAAAATTGGCTGGAATGAGAATTTTGTAATTTCTGCTGATTTTGGGAAAGCATTTGATATTCAGGATGGAAATACCGGATTTTATATCGGATTGAATTATCTGTTTTAGCCAATTTGTAAACTTTCAATTCTCATGTTTCTAATTGCACTTTCCATAGTTCTAAGTGGTTTATATATGATTCTGATCCTGATTTTTATAGTCGGTTGGAGTCGGAATTATACGTTTGAACCTAAAGGAAATGAATCGATTTCGACATTTATTTCGGTAATTGTTGCCTGTAAAAACGAACAGCAAAATATTGAACATCTCATTTCCTACATTGCTCAACAAAGTCATCAGAATTTCGAATTGATTATTGTCAATGATCATTCTACTGATTCAACAAAGTCCATTGTAAAACAAGTAATTGCTGCTTTACCAAAAGCAAAACTGATTGATGCTGTCGGATTTGGTAAGAAAAATGCTTTGAGAGAAGGAATTCAACAATCTACCGCAGATATGATTGTTACGATTGATGCAGATTGCACCCCGACTTTTCACTGGCTCGAATCAATTGTCTGTTTTCAACACAGATTACCTTCCGATTTAATCATTGGTCCCGTGAAAAATATCGAAAGTCAGGATATTTTTTTAAAGATTCAGGCATTAGAGTTTGTAAGTTTAGTGGCTTCGGGCGGTGCTGCTGCAGGTGCAAAGATGCCAATACTTTGCAACGCTGCCAATCTGGCCTTTACACGCGAAACATGGTTGAAGAGTAACTCCGATTTGCACGATGAAGAGCAGTCCGGCGATGATATTTTCTTGCTGCAAAGCGTGAAAAAAAGAGGAGGAGTTATCCGGTTTTTAAAATCTGAAGCTGCTTTTGTAAATACAAAACCGGCAACGAGTTTGAAAGAGTTTTTAAATCAACGCCGCCGTTGGGCTTCGAAATCGCCATCATATACCGATTGGAAAATTATTCTGGTGGCAGTACTTGTGTTTTCTATGGCAATTGTGGAGTTGTTATTACTATATCGTGCTCTTGAAAGTTTTAAGTTTCTAATCGTTTTTTGTGGGTTTTTTATCACGAAATTCCTGTTAGATTCACTTTTTCTTCAAATGATTCGAAAGTTTTTCCATTTGACTAATATCTGGATTGAAACTTTCTTTCTGTCAGTCTTTTATCCTTTCTATATAGTTTTTGTGGCCATTTCAGCACTTGTTTTTAAGCCCAAAAGTTGGAAATAAAAGTGACTGAATTCAGAAAAAAAGAGATTATTGCTGGGTAATTTGCAAATAATCGCCTGAAAACATTGTTCTGTATATTTTCAATCTATCCTTTGCTTCTTTTGCTGGACCTGATTCCGGAAGCCCACTCCCAAAAGAGATGTCAAACACTGATCCACATTTATCACATACTACTTTTCCCAAGGATGATTCCTGAAGATGAATCCTGATGTTATTTTTTGCTTCATAAGGGCAACTCAAATCAAAAGCGTAATAGATAGTATTTCCGTTATCGTCAGTAAAAGGAGCTGAATAGACCAAAATACCACCAAATCCTGTATAATTAGTTTCAGGAATATTGGGGGTTACTCCTTTGATAAAAGTTAAACTCTGATTTGTGGAATTTCTGAAAGTTGGATATGTTGAAGTCAGACTCAGGTTCAAATATACCGGATAATCCGGTATTGACGACTGTATATTATCATTGCAACTTGCCAGTATTAAAGCAAGAAACATTGAATAAAGGCTATATTTTAATGAAGTTGGAATCAAAATATTTTATTTATGAAAATTGATAAAACTTAATTTTTCAAACGTTTTAGTGTCTCGTGCCTCGACGACTAAAAGTTTGAAATTAGGCTCCCAGTTCGCCAATCCGCCACAATTCATCATCCGTAAACGTGAGATTTTTCAATGCATCAACATTATCCTGAAGTTGTTTTACGGAGCTTGTGCCAACAATCACTGAGTTCACTTCGTCTGAACGTAAACACCAGACAAGAGCCATCTGCGCTAAAGTTTGTCCACGTTGAATAGCAATTTGATTTAATTTTGCAATTTTATCAACCATTTCAGGAGTTATCTGACTTTTCTGCAAAAAACCATAACTGTGTGCAGCTCTCGAATTTTCAGGAATTCCGTGTAAATATTTATCGCTGAGCAATCCTTGTGCCAATGGCGAGAAAGCAATAAATCCGGTCCCGTTTTCTTTTGCCAACGGTAAAACCTGACTTTCAATATGACGATCGAAAATATTGAATCTATCCTGATTTATAAAACATGGAGTTCTGTTTTCATTTAAAATTCGGTAGGCTTCGCGTGCTTTTTCCTGCGGATATTTTGAAATTCCCACATATAAAGCTTTTCCCTGTTTCACCATATCCGATAAAGCTCCCATGGTTTCTTCAATTGGCGTTTCAGAATCGTAACGATGCGAATAAAAAATATCCACATAATCCAGTTTCATTCGCTTCAGACTTTGATCGAGACTCGCCATCAGATATTTACGCGAACCACCATCACCATATGGACCTTGCCACATTTCGTGTCCGGCTTTGGTGCTGATAATCATTTCGTCACGATATGACGAAAACTGATCTTTCAGAATTTTTCCAAAGTTTTTTTCGGCACTTCCTGCCGGTGTTCCGTAATTGTTCGCCAAATCGAAATGCGTAATTCCATGATCAAAAGCAAACTGAATCATTTTTTCAGCTTCCTGTGCATCATCCACATCACCAAAATTGTGCCATAGGCCAAGTGAAATGATTGGAAGTTTTAATCCACTATTACCGCAACGTCGATAACCAACGGTATCAAAATAGCGATTGGGATTCGGTTTGTATTTTTCTGAAGACATATTATTTAGTGTTTAAAAAACGTTTTTGCAGCTAATTGCATGCAAAAACGTTTTCAGAATGAATTATTTGATTTTGAAACGTTCAAAAACTTCGAATATTTTGAAGTTTCTTAGAATTTTACAGTTGGAGCAACCTGACTTCCTTTTTCAGCTTCGAAATAAGGTTTTTGTTTAAACCCAAACATGTTGGCGATGAAAGATCGTGGAAAACGTTGGATTGGAATATTGAATTGTCTTGCCAATTCATTGAAACGACTACGTTCCACAGCAATACGGTTTTCAGTTCCTTCCAGTTGTGATTGCAATTCCAGAAAATTCTGATTGGCTTTCAAATCGGGATAATTTTCGGTTATCATCAACAATTTTCCCAAAGCCGAACTAACCTGACCCTGAGCTGCCTGAAATTCCTGCAATTTTTCAGGAGTTAAGTTTTTCGGATCAATGGTGACCTGAGTAGCTTTGGCGCGGGCTGCCACAACACCTTCCAGTGTTGAACTTTCGTGTGTTGCATAACCTTTCACGGTTGAAACTAAATTTGGAATTAAATCGGCACGACGCTGGTATTGGCTTTCAACATTGGCCCATTGACTGTTCACGTTTTCCTGCAAAGTAATAATGCCGTTATAAGATGAAATCCCCCAAAATATGCCCAGAATTATTATTCCAAGAACTGATAATAAAACAATTTGATTCTTTTTCATTTGAATAAATTTTTAAATAATTATTGATTTATAGACATTTACTGTAAAGTTGAAATTACCAACCACCAGAAGCTCCACCGCCGCCTGACATTCCACCACCAAAGCTTCCGCCTCCTCCACCGCTTCCTCCAAATCCTCCGCCACCGCTAAAGAATCCTCCGGCAGCTGCTCCTCCAACAATTGCGCCCGTGTTACGCGTTAAACGTGGAATGTTGTCATTATGGTTTTCTTCGTATCCGCAAAATTTACAATGATAAACAGTTCGTTCGGTTCCGGAACTTATATAAGTAGGGGCAACAACCGTTCTTTTTTCCTTGAGAATAAATGCTTTGGTTCCACATTTCGGACAATCAGAATAGGCACTCGGTTTATCGAGCGTAAAAACGGCTTCGTTGGCACATTTATCGCACACAAAAACGTCATAATCAATGGCATGCAGTTTTTCTTCAAATTGTTGAGCCAGTTTTAAATGGGCGTCTTCTTGTTTTTCAGATAGAATGTGCATTTTTCCATCACACACATTACACGGAATAGGTTCACGTCGCATTTTTCGCATCAATAATCTGGCGTAAATATTTGCAGGAATTGTAGTTAATGGAATGGGTAAAAGCAATAAAATAAAAATAGCTTTTGAGAAGAGAAGTATTGCTACAAATCCTAAAACAGGGATGGCTAGTGAAATTAAGCTGATAATACCGGATTTTTCACTTTTCAACGCTTTATAGCGGCCAAGATTGGAAGTGATTTTTGTATTCTTGCGGATTTTTTGAGCGGAATTGGCAATCCAGATGAAACTGAAAAGGATTAAAATTAAATAAGCCGCAACTGCAATTGGTAAAATCTGATTCCAGGCAACATCATTTGTAATTTTTTCAGCTACAGGTTCTTTTTTTATGATAGATCCAATATGTTGTATACCAGACAATAGACCTGCATCGTAATTACCGTTTCTAAATTCTGGAATCATTTGATTGGTAATTATTCGTTTGCAAAGTGCATCGGTAACTGTGCCTTCCAGTCCGGTTCCAACTTCAATTTTTACTTTCCGGATATCAAGAACAAATAAAATAAGAATACCATTATCCTGTTTCTTATTTCCAATTCCTCCCCAGGCAATGAAAAGTTCGTTTGCAAACATATTGTAATCGGCCTGCCCAATTGAATTTACGGCGGCGATGGCGATTTCAGCACCGGTTTGGGCTTTGAGTGAATCAATATAAATGTTCATTTGCTGAACATATTCCGGTTTCAGAATTCCATCCGGATTGCTTACAAACGCATGAGCATCGGTTTTAATCGGATTTGGAACTGTTTTGACGGTATATTCCACCGCGAAAGTAGAAACCGCAAACGAACAAAAAACTAAAAAAAGAAATAACTTTTTCATGATGATATTTTGTTAGAAAATCCGATAAAAACATTTCACAATTTAATTATACGAATCAACCAAATCCACTTCAAAAATAAGTGCGGAATGTGGTGGGATTTGCTTGTTCGTAGAAATTGTATCGTAACCTAATTTAGCTGGAATGTATAACAAATAAGTTCCGCCTCCGTTCATTTTGGTAACTCCTTCTTTCCATCCGGCAACCACATTTGACAAACTGAGTACGGTATTTGTTCCCGAGTCAAATGTTGACCCATCGATCAAACTTCCTTTGTAATTCACTTTTACATAACTGTTTGCATTTGGTTTGCGTAGGTATGGCCAACCCTGATAAATTACTTTGTAACAAAGACCGGTGCTTGTTACATGAAAAGTGCTGTCGTTTTTGTTGTTAATTTTTAACTGTGCCATATACTGATCGTTTTTAAGTTGCCAATCGGCCCATTCGTTTTCCTGGCAGGCAGGCAAAATGATTGTCAGTAGCAATGTCAGAAGAAAGAGAAAAGCAGGTCGTTTCATTTTAGTTGTTATTATAGTATTGTTATATATTTTCTTAAAAATCATTTGTTAGTTTAGTCCTTTTTCCTGTAAAGTTGCGAAAAAGACTTGTCTGAAAATTTCGGCATAGAGCGTTTAGGTCCCCAACCAACATAATTAAAAGGATACGTTCCTATATTTTTAAGAATTCCCGGAAAGATGTCAAAACCGATTCGTTTCGAACTTATTAACCGAAATCCTTTCATTAGCACTTTTTCTGCAGCTGGACGTAGATTTTGTTCAACGGTTTTTCTTCTGTTTGACAAAAGAATATCTGTCAACGGAATTTTTACCGGACAAACTTCAACACATTTTCCACAAAGTGTAGACGCAAAACTCAGATGTGAAAAATCTTTGAATCCACGCAAAAATGGTGTCAAAACAGAACCAATCGGGCCGCTGTAAGTTGTATCGTAGGTGTATCCGCCAATAGTTTTATAAACCGGGCAGGCGTTCAGACAAGCTCCGCATCGGATACAAGCCAGTGATTCATAAGCATCATCATCTTCATAAACTTTGGTTCGACCGTTGTCGAGCAAAATTACAATCATCTTTTCAGGTCCATCCACTTCATTTTCTTGTCGCGGTCCTGTAAAAATGGTATTGTATGCAGTGATTTGCTGACCGGTTCCGTGTGCTGCCAGTAAAGGATAAAACAGTCCGAGTTGTTTCATCTCGGGAATAATTTTTTCGATGCCGGCAATAACAATATGCAATTTTGGAAAAGCGGTGGACATCAATCCGTTTCCTTCGTTTTCGGTAACTGAGATTCCTCCAATATCGGCAATTAAAAAGTTTGCACCGGTAACTCCGACTTCGGCTTGTGTATATTTTTTCCGAAGCACCTGACGAACATATTCAGTCATTTCTTCAGGAGTGCTGTCAATCGGCGTTCCGAACTTTTCATTAAAAAGTTTTGCAATATCACCTTTCGATTTATGCATGGCCGGTGTTACAATGTGATACGGTTTTTCGCCGGCAACCTGCACAATAAACTCTCCTAAATCTGTTTCAACCGATTCGCAACCAATGCGTTCAGCCGTTTCGTTCAATTCAATTTCCTCAGTGGTCATCGATTTGCTTTTGACCAATAATTTTGCCTTATTTTCTTTCAGAATTTGTTCAATATACGAAGTTGCTTCCGCAGAATCATTTGCCCAAAGAACCTGAACGCCTCGCGAGGTAATGTTTTTTTCAAATTGAAGTAAATAGGTACTCCAGTTTTTTAAAACATCGCGTTTAATAGCTGCAGCCTGATTTTTAGCAGCTTCCACATTATTGTAACGCGCCATTCCTTTACTCACCGCTGCATCGTAGCGGGCAATATTGAATTTAATCGTATTCCGGTGTTTTACATCGAAAGCGATTGCTTCAGCATCGTGAGTGAATTTATGGGCTTGTGACATTATATTTTTTATTTTTCAAATACAAAGGTAAAAGTTCCGATCCGGTTTCCATCGGCAAAAAAATCGGCACGATAAGTTCCTTTTGGTAAAATTTCTCCAACTTTCCAGTAGAGTGCATCGTTGAATGCTTCTCCGGTATATTCTATTTTTTTGGAAGCTGAATATGCAATATTTTTATTCTCAAATTGAAAAACATTGTTCGGATTTTTAGTCAATACATCATCGTCAGGTCGTGTAATTCGCAGATAAACTGTTTTTTCGCCAGTTTGAGCCGTTATATTTTTCCCGATTGTATAGTTGAACTGAAGGTTAGCTGTTTGCGAAAACCAGCTTGTTTTTTTGTTTTTGCTATTTAACGGAACCATACTAAAATTGGTAACTTCGAGCATCGAAGCCCGTGTAACAACCTCATTCAGTGATTCTTTTTCTTTCGAAAGTTGTTGTACGGTTTGAGTTGCCGCCTGATATTTTTTGTGAACTTCCACGTTTTCCGTTTTCAAGACCCGATTTTGCGTATTGAGCGAGTCAATTTGATTTACGTATTGAATCATTACTTTGCGCACGGTTGCTAATTCTGCTTTTAATTGAGTGATTCTTCGGGCGTTAGTCGATTTTGTTATCCGCAATTCATCCAGCAATTGTTTGACTTTTGTTTTTTCGTTTTGAAGCAATTGCACCAACGAATCGTTGTGAATGTTGGAAGGAATATTGAATTCAGCACTTAAATCGGAATATTCCTTTTCTACCTGCTGTTTCTCGAAGTTCATTTGTTCAACCATTTCGATCATCTCTGTATCTTTTTCTCGTGATTTGTGGACAAAGTATATTACAGCAATAATCAAAATGAGAATAACTGTAGAAGCTACAATCAAAATGGTTAAGTTATTTTTTTTCATACGGAAAAGTTTTGAAAAGAATAGTTTTCATTTCGGGCAATTTTAAAGTGAAGCCAGCACTTTTTCGAGTTTAACTCCTCTTGAACCTTTAATTAAAATATAGTTTTCACGAATTGGGTTTTGGACCAAAAAATTAATCAATTCACTTACATCATCGAAACATTGAAATGAATTTTCAGTGTTTTTAAAGTCTTTTCCCACTAACAAAACGTTTTCAAACTTGTTTTGTTGCAGTAGTTCGATTACATTTTGATGTTCAATCGGGCTTTGTTCTCCCAATTCAAACATATCGCCTAAAATAAGAGTTTTGTTTGGAACTTCCATTTGTGCAAAATTCAAAATAGCAGCTTTCATGCTGGTTGGATTTGCATTGTATGCATCAACCACCAGTTTATTATGAGGTGTTTTCGTAAGTTGCGAACGATTATTTTGCGGAATGTATCTTTCCAGTCCCCGTTGAATTCTTTTCTTTCCCATTACAAAATAATCGCCAATTATCACTGCACTCATCACATTTTCAGCATTATATGAACCGATAAGTTTTGTTTTTACATAAAACTTGTCGTATAAATCAACCACACATTCCATCTCGAGAAATGGTGAACATGCGGTTATTTTTCCATGAATAGAACTACCCAAATTATTTGGATCCAAACTAAAATCCCGTCTTCTGCCATCATGTGCTCTGAATCCGGCATTTTCAGCCATTTCTACCAGGTGTTCGTTGTCTTTATTTATAAAAATTGCTTTCCCGTTTTCAAAAATATAATCGTACAATTCGGCTTTGGTTTGCTTCACACCTTCGAACGATCCGAAACCTTCCAAATGCGCTTTCCCAACATTGGTGATAATGCCATAATCGGGACAAGCAATTTCGCAAAGTGCTTTTATCTCGCCCGGATGATTTGCACCCATTTCTATCACTGCAATTTGATGCTCCGGCTCTAGTTGCAACAAAGTCAACGGAACACCGATATGATTATTCAGATTTCCCTGCGTGTAAAGAATATCAAATTTCTCTTTAAGCACTGAAGCTATCAGTTCTTTGGTAGTAGTCTTACCATTAGTTCCTGTAATTCCTATAATTTTGGTTCCCAATTGTTTGCGATGGTAAGTTGCAAGTTGTTGCAAAGTTTCCAGCACGTTATCTACAAGAATAAACCGTTCATCAATAGCATATTGAGCTTCATCAACTACCGCATAAGCACATCCTTTTATCAAAGCTGATAGTGCAAAAGCATTGGCATTGAAATTCTCACCTTTGAGAGCAAAAAACAAGGAGCCTTCGGGGCAAAGGCGACTGTCAGTACAAATTACCGAATGTCGAAGGAAAATAGAGTAAAGTTGCATTTTGTGACTTAAAACTTTTTGGATTGAAAATTATGCAAAAATAATCATAATCCAATGAAATAAAGATATTATGCTTATAATTTTAATGAAAAAAGACTAAACTCATTCTGTGTTTAGTCTTTTAATTATAAATATTGAATGAAGTTTTTTCAAAATTGATAAGCAACTGAAACATACCAGCCTTTTTGATATAAATTGCCAGTACCACTGAATTTGTTCAGGTTGTTGATTCCAAAATCATAACCGGCTTTAAACTGATAAGTTTTCCATTGAACACCACCACCGGCGCCAAGTTGAAAATTAAGTCTGTTCAATACAGCGTCTTTGTACAAATCGGAGAATGCATCGGGAATAGAGCTAACCGTCGATGTTGTTTTCATGGTTTGACCCAAACCGATATTCAGATTTGGTCCGGCAAAACCGAAAACCTTTAAATCTTTAGTAAGTGGATATGTGTAGGTAATGCGCAGCGGAATATCTATAAAATGTCCAAAAGACAAGTAAGTAACTGATTTTGAATTTGGATACCCCTGAATTTTGTTGGAATAAACGAAATTGTATAAAGCTCCGGTAAGCAAACTTAAATTATTTTTCAAATCAAATTCGGCGGTTCCTCCAAGTCTGATTCCATTAAAATAAGTGTTGCTGTAACCAACACCGGTTCTGTCGGGATTATTATATCCAACTTCCAGTCGGTAAGTCTGAGCATTCATCAATGTTGCAATAGATAAAAGTACAACCAGCAAAGGAATTTTCGGCGTTTTTTTCATTTTGATATTTTTATTTAAAACGTGAACAAAGATAGATTTATTTCATGGTTAAAACATCATTTATACACCATGATTGCCTTTAGGTTATTTGTTTTTAACTTTTTGGCATTGAAGTCTTAAATCGAATTTAGAAAAAAATGTTTAAATCAATGAATTAGCAATAAATAATCAACCTGATTTTAATTCATTTTCTCTTTCAGATATTTCCCGGTATATGAGTTTTTACAATCAATAATTTTCTCGGGAGTTCCTTCGAAAACCAGATTTCCACCGTTATCACCACCTTCTGGGCCAATATCAATAATATGATCGGCACACTTGATAATTTCAATATTGTGTTCGATGATTATTACCGTATGTCCTTTGGTAATCAACGCATCAAAGGCTTTAATCAACGTTTTTATATCATGAAAATGAAGACCGGTTGTTGGTTCGTCGAACACAAAAATAGTTGGTTCAGGTTTTTCGTTGGCCAGAAACGAAGCCAGTTTTACACGCTGACTTTCACCGCCTGAAAGTGTGCTGCTCGATTGTCCGAGTTTTACATATCCTACTCCGACATCCTGAAGCGGTTTCATTCGTTTTACAATTTTCTTTTCGGTATTGCCGGTACTTTCAGAGAAAAACTCGATAGCCTGATTCACAGTCATTTGCAATACATCAAAAATGTTCACACCTCTGTATTGAACATCAAGCACATCTTGTTTGAATCGTTTACCGTGGCAATGTTCGCATTCCAGCACCAAATCGGCCATAAACTGCATTTCCACCGTTACCGTTCCTTCGCCCTGACATTCTTCGCAACGACCGCCTTCTGTATTGAACGAAAAGTGTGACGCAGAATAATTCATTTGCTTTGAAAGTTGCTGATCGGCAAATAGTTTCCGAATTTCATCGTATGCTTTTATATACGTCACCGGATTAGAGCGTGACGAGCGC
>Ga0302215_10002127_pt1 | contig 13803 bp, 5 predicted proteins | sample II_Fen_N3_1_FD_194580 | JGI IMG/M metagenome (GOLD analysis project Ga0302215, IMG submission 194580) | Peat permafrost microbial communities from Stordalen Mire near Abisko, Sweden - II_Fen_N3_1 | ecosystem: Environmental > Terrestrial > Soil > Wetlands > Permafrost | place: Sweden: Abisko...
CTACCGTAAATGGTGTTGCTTCTACAACGGCTATTGCTTCAGGAACAGTTTCTAATGTCCTTGGATATAGTGCCACTGGTGCTCCTGTTTATCAATCAGCCGCTACAGTTCTTAGTGGTGCAACAACACATACCTTAACTGCAGCTTCTAGTGCCTTGACCAGTACAGTGAATGGTGTTGCCTCAACTTTCACTCCAGCTGCTGGAACCACTACAAATGTTTTAGGTTTTGATGCCACTGGTGCTTTGGTGAAACAAACAGCAAGTTCTCTTCCAGTAACTAATACCTTAGCTGCTGCCTCAAGTGCTTTGACTAGTACAGTGAATGGTGTTGTTGCTACTATTACTCCTGCTGCTGGAACGGTTTCAAATACATTGGGCTTTGATGCTACCGGTGCTTTAGTAAAACAATCTTCTTCTTCATTATTGGTAACTAATACCAGTGCTCTAACCCAAGCTGGAGGTTTGGTAACTACCGTAAATGGTGTTGCTTCTACAACGGCTATTGCTTCAGGAACAGTTTCTAATGTCCTTGGATATAGTGCCACTGGTGCTCCTGTTTATCAATCAGCCGCTACAGTTCTTAGTGGTGCAACAACTAATACTTTAACCGCTGCTACTAGTGGCTTGACCAGTACAGTGAATGGTGTTGCCTCAACTTTCACTCCAGTTGCTGGAACCACTACAAATGTTTTAGGTTTTGATGCCACTGGTGCTTTGGTAAAACAAACATCAACCACTATTCCGGTAACCAATACCTACACTGCTGCTGCTAGTGCATTGACTAGTACTGTCAATGGTGTTGCTGCAACTATTACCCCTGCTGCCGGCACAGCTACTAATGTTTTAGGTTTTGATGCCACTGGTGCTTTAGTAAAACAAACATCAACCACAATCCCAGTTACCAATACTTTTGCTGCAGCTTCGAGTACTTTGACAAGTACCGTCAATGGTATTGCTGCAACTATCACGCCTGCTGCCGGTACAATTGCTACTGCTTTAGGTTTTGATGTCACTGGTAACTTAGTTAAACAATCTAATGCAGCCTCTGCGTTGACTGTTATAAGTGCTACAGACTACGCTGTTACTGCAAATGATTATACAATTGTATTGAGTAAAAATGCTTCTTCAGATAGAACTGTTACATTACCTGCATCGCCTACAAGTGGAATGGTTTATCGCTTTATAAATTTAAGCAGTGCCAATAAAATAAATTTCAGTGTTGCTATTCGAACTGCTAATGCTATTACAACTACTTCGTTAGGTGTTGGAACTGCTTATGTAGACGGCATTATTGTGGGTAATAAAATGACTATTCAATGGGATTCAGTAGATAGTGAATGGATACAAGTAGGAAATTAATCAACTTCAATCATTAGGATTGTAACCTTTTAAATTTTACTTAATAAATAGAAAATAATAAATAGAAAATAAAATGAAAAAAATGATTTTAATTTTGTGTGTATTGTGCTCTACACACATATTTAGTCAACAGATTGGATACGTCTATAGTGATAGTATATTGTTGTCGATACCTGAATACGGACGTAGTGTGAACAGATTGGACAGTTTGAAGAAAGCCTACAGCAAGGAATTGGAACAAAATCGTACATCGCTTCAGCAGAGATACGAAGCTTTGGTTAAGAATTACAAACCAACAGAAAAAGAAAGTATTGTATCATTAAGGGCTCGTATGAGTCAAGCCGACACTATTAGCCTAGGGCTACTTTTAGAAGAGGATAAAATGATACAGAAAAAAGCATGGAGCTACGAAAGCATGACTAAATTAGTGTATGCACGCGATGTTCAATCAGTGTTAGATTTGGTAAAAAAGTATATATCGGAATACGCGGTTAATAACAAACTTACAGCCGTATATGTCATGGAGCAAATTCGACCAACATTAGTTTATATTGATCCGAAAAAGGACATAACTAAAGCTATTATTGAAAGATTGAAGAAAAAATAGTAAACTGGTTCAGTTTGGAGTTTTTAAATTGATATCAATAAAATTTACTATCAAAAGTTTTGAAAAAGAATAGGTCAAAATTTTATATAAAACATTTACGGATGAAAAGAAAAAAAAATTACGTAATCCTTTTGCTGTTACTGTCTTTTGCACCTTTTGGAGCACATGGACAGACTGCATTCGAGTACAACTCGGTTAATAACTGGATATATCCTTCAGCCCAAAAGTATGTAGGGATGGATTTTGTCAATTCAGCAACAGGCTCATTGATAAATAATGGAACAGTCTGGTACAGCCATAACTTTACTAATGATGGTGTAGTTGATTTTGTAAATACATTAGCTACAAACCCAGCTTTAAGCCAATTTACAGGAACTACTATTCAGCATATTGCCGGAGCTGGAGCCACCCGTTTCTACAATCTGTTGTTTAATAATCAGCTATCTGTAGACGCATTTAGTCTAGAGCAGAACATTAGTATTGCTCATCAGGCTGATTTTACAAAAGGAATTGTAAAAGCTGTACAGACTACTCCTGAAACAGTGATGAATATTTTGAAATTTGAAGATGGTGCCACTTGTACTAATGCTTCCGACAATAGTTATGTAGATGGCTTTGTTAGTAAAGTGGGAAATAGCGCATTTACATTTCCTATTGGTAGCGGTGGTTTCTATCGAATGGCTGCAATTTCAGCTCCGTCTGCTATCACTGATTGCTTCGTGGCACGTTATCTTAATGTAAATCCGGATAATGCAGGTTATACACGCACAAGTAAAGTCGGAACAATTTCAAACGTGAGTGACAAAGAGTATTGGTTAGTAAACCATACTGTAGGAACTGCAAACGCTCAACTCACATTGAGTTGGGATATAACTAAGACAAGTGCTGTTGTACCTTCAAATCTGAATAATATTAAAATTGTTCGTTGGGATGGCAATAAGTGGATTGATGAAGGAAATGTGTCAACAACAGGAGATGCAACTTCAGGAACTATTACAGCAAATGTTACCGGCTATGGAGTATTTTCATTAGCTATGATTAACATCCAACTTGCTGCTGTTAATGATAGTATAACTACCCTGGAAGAAAAACCAATCAGTGGCAACGTATTGACCAATGATAGTATACCAACTGGTAGTACTGCAACTGTGTCTAGCTTTAGTATTAGCGGTACAGCTTATCAACCAGGAACAACTGCTATAATACCAAATGTTGGCACTATAACTATTGCTTCAAACGGATCATACACATTTAAACCTGTATTGAACTATAATGGTGTTGTACCAACAATAACCTATACAATGAGTGATGGTGGTGGATATAGTGATAATGCAAATTTGATTATTAAAGTATTACCATTACCAGAAGTTAACAAGACTAGCTCCAAACCACAATTGAATAGTGATGGAACAACATTTAGTTGGATCTATACGATTGCCCTATTTAATGATACGCCAGCACCAATTGATTCTATTCAGGTTGAAGATAATTTAGATGCTGTGTTCAAGAATGAAGGCTGTACTTATCAGGTTACTAGTATTACTGCTTCTGGAAGTTTAGTTGCAAATGGTTTGTATAATGGATCAAGTAATATTAAAACGTTGAAGATTGGAGGTTCATTGGGAGTAAATCAACATGACTCTATTCAAATAGAAGTAAAAGTTGATATTCATGGTCAACGATCACTCTCAGTGTTTAACTCTGCAATTTTCAATGGTCAAGTCTTGACAAATAAAGGTCAGGTAGTAGCTCAACAAATTACAGTGAAATCGGATGCTAATGTGAATACTAGTACTGCTGATTCTACAGAGACAGCTATTCCTTTAATAGAACTGACTATTCCTGAGGCATTCTCTCCAAATAGCGATGGTGTAAATGATAGATTTGAAATCCTACACCCTACTAACCTGAGAATTGAGTTAGAAGTATTCAACCGTTGGGGTAACTCAGTTTATAAGAGCACTGACTACAAGAATGATTGGGATGGTAAGGGAACCGGATCTTTCTTAGGTCATGATTTACCAACAGGAACTTATTACTGTGCTTATAAAGTAACTGATATAACTACTGGAAAAGAAGTGACCAAAGGTGTGAAAACTATAACGTTACGCCGTGAATAATTAGAATTCTTATTCTAACCTCGCTGCAGTCATATTGGACTGTCAGTGAGGTTGGGATAAAAATTAATATCAAGAACTCAATTACGAATTGATAAAGAATGTTTTACTTATATAAATTACTTATCGAAATAAACGTATGGTAATGTTACACACCAATATATCAAGCTTGCCAATTAGGTTTAAGCGAACTGGAATCCAGTTATTACTTAGTTTTTGTATGTTGATTGCATGCTGCAATACGCTTACAGCACAACAAGAACCCATGTATTCACAATATATGTTCAATATGTTGCATATAAATCCCGCATATGCAGGTAACTTGGCTTCGAATAATGTCACTCTTGTGTATCGTAAGCAGTGGACCGGAATTGATAATGCACCAGCGACCGGAACTCTATCGTGGGACAACCGTCAAGAAAATAGTAATGTCGGTTACGGTCTTCAAGTTTATAACGACCAATTAGGAATAGAGAAGACATCTGGATTCCAGGCATTTTATTCCTATCGTCTAAAATTTTCAGAATCCAATTTATCATTAGGATTGAGCGGTGGAGTTTTAAACTATAGAGCTGCCTATTCACAAGCTAAAGTAATTCAGGGGAATGATGCTTTGTTTCAGGAGGATGTAAACGGAGTATTACCAACAGCAGGAATAGGTGCTTTATACTCAGCAGAGAAATTTTATGTGGGATTTTCAATGCCAGCATTGTTTTCAACTAAAATTAATATAGATAAAACAGTAGTTACACGTAGTGCCAGTAATCATATGTTTTTAACCGGTGGTTATATTTTCGATGCATCTGAAGTACTAAAACTTAAACCTTCAATTATGGTGAAAGCCGTTAAAGGAGCGCCTCTCGCCTACGATTTGAATTTAAATGCGTGGATACAAAATGTAGTTGGATTAGGAGTTAGTTATCGTACGGGTGACGCATTTGTAGGAATGTTTGAACTACAGATTTCCCCTCAAATACGTTTGGGATATGCCTATGATTATACAATTTCAAATCTCAAATCATTTAACGTAGGTGGATCGCATGAACTTATGTTAAGATATGAATTTGGAAACTCGAAGGACAAGAGTATTCTATCTCCGAGATATTATTAAAACAAACACTCATGAATATAAATACTTATACCGGGATGAAACTATCAACGATAAAAAGGACAGTGTTAGTAATTGTTTTTGGCATATTGACATTGAGTACTGTGCCCAATTATGCACAAAATTCGACTTCAAAAACAACTCGTCCAAAGAAAATATGCACCAAGTGGGCAATTCAACTCCGTCAGGGAGATGCTGCTTATGAAGCTACTAAGTATGCACTGGCAGCCGAGAATTACGAAAAATACCTTTTGTTGGACAAAACAAATCCAACAAATGTATTAGTAAAGCTAGCCGATAGCTATTGGCAAATGAGAGATAATAAAAATGCATTTAGAGTATACAAACAGCTTTTTCCGACCGGAAAAAATAGTACAGCCACAATAAAACAACAAATAAGAATTGGAGAATTATATGCCCGTTTTGGTTTTTATGACCAGGCTTCAGTTTGGTTACAAGGTGTAAAGGGGTATGAAGCTAAATCGGAGGTATTTGCTAATAAATCTGCGCTTCAATCAATGAAAAAAGATTCATTGATATGGCATCTTGATTTTTTAAGTATCAATAGTTCATATCGTGAGTTTTCTCCGTTTTTACGAGATAGTACACTTTTCTTTACTAGTAACAGACCGTTGCGCGAGAAGAAAGAAACTTTTGGCTGGGATGGAGATAGTTATTCACGTCTATGGAAAATGGAATTAACCCGAAAGAGAAGTAAATCTGGTAAAATAACTGCAGAAACCTATGCACGTGCGTATGAGTGTGCTGAACCCAGATCGGTTAAGAATGAAGCTAAATTTATGACTGAAAAGCGCTATGTGATTGAAACTAGTAGTGCTGATGGGGCTCGTCTGGTTGAAGGCTTGGGTGATATTAAATATAATGTAGTAGGAATGGATATTGATAAATATTCACACATTTATTTTTCAGCTAACTATCCTAAAACTAAAGGTGGAGTAAACAGAATTTGTCTTATGGAGGGGCCATATTCAAATTCTGTTGGAGTCATTGAGAAGCATGCTTTACCATTTGGTGACTATAAATCATATTCAGTAATGCATCCAACTATTAACCCTGCAGGTACGCTCATGGTTTTTAGTAGTGATAAACCAAATGGTAAAGGAAATTATGATTTGTATTATGCACAAAGAAACAATATTAATGCAGAGTGGGACTCAATTAAAACCTTTAAAGGAAGTCTTAATACCGTTGGTAATGAGGTTTTCCCAACTTTGACTCAGGATGGGTATTTGTATTTTAGTACTGATGCAAGAGTTGGTTTAGGTGGATTGGATATTTACCGCATTGCATTGAAAGATGCGCTTGCAGGAATAGGTGAACCAGAGCATTTGAGTTATCCAGTAAATAGTTCTTCTGATGATTTTGGTTGGACACAAGACAACACCGGAGGACGCGGATTTTTTACTTCTGATAGGTTGAATGACGATGATTTGTTTAGTTTTTATCTTGATTCAGATCAGGACGGTGTTCCGGATTATATGGATTTATGCCCGGGAACTCCACCAGAACTTCGTAAATATGTTGATGCACATGGTTGTCCACAAGACGGTGATTTAGATGGCGTACTTGACAATAAAGATAAATGTCCGGATACACCTGCTGACCAACGTAAATATGTAGATAAAGACGGATGTACGCCTGATTCAGATGGCGATGGTGTTCCAGATTATCGCGATAAGTGTCCTAACACACCTGTTGAGGCTCGTGGTACAGTTGATAAAGATGGTTGTCCGAAAGATACTGATGGTGATGGAGTTCTTGACTATCAAGATAATTGTCCAAGAGTTCCTGGTGTGAAATCAAATCATGGATGTCCTGAAATTAAGAAATCAATAAAGGCTCTATTCCAAAGAGCATTGCATGGAATTCAGTTTGCTACAGGAAAAAGTGATATCAAGCCTATTTCATATTTAATCTTGGATCCAATCGCTAATGCGCTGATTGCTAACCCAACTTATCTTATTGAAATTGATGGTCATACTGATAATGTTGGTAAACCAGATGCAAATATGTTGTTGTCGGACAGACGTGCTGAGGCAGTGAGAAAATATCTGATTTCGAAAGGTGTTGATGCAAAACGCATGACTTCTCATGGATTTGGTGATACCAAGCCAGTTGCAACAAACGCAACAGTACAAGGTAAGGCGTTAAACAGACGTGTTGAATTTATTGTGACTTTTGAAGCAACTGTTGTTGATGGATTGCCAGTTGATGGTACATCTGTTCAACCAGCTACTGACACAAAAGTGTTAGTGAAATAAATTCATACTGAACAAATTAAGCCGTTTCAAACTCTGGTTTTAACCTGAGCATTGAAACGGCTTAAAATGGCTTTTATAGCTGTGAATATTTGTTGATTAATAAATGTGTAGCCTGATATAAAGCTGAATGTTTAGTTGATAACTTACTGGTTATGCCTGCATAACTAGTAAGTTATCAATTTTAATAATACACGATTAGGATAATAAAGTTGATTCTCTGTTCTGACTGATTTATACGTTTGTGTCTTTGGTTCTAAATTGTACAAATAAATAGTTGATAATTAATGAACCATATGATCCACGAGCTTTCATTACGCATAAACATGAAAATAATGATACTACGTACTTTACTTTTGACTTCAGCACTTGTTTTGTTTGCAATACATGCAAGCTCGCAAGTTACTGTTGCCGGATCTACTGGTGCAAATGGTACCTATTCTCAATTAAATTTGGCATTTGCAGCTATAAATGGTACTGCTCAGGCCGGAAACAATATTGTGGTAACTATTACAGCAAGTACTACTGAGACTGCTACAGCTACACTTAATGCAGGAACCTGGACTAGTTTGAATATCTACCCAACTGTTACAGGATTAAGTATCAGTGGAAATTTTGCTGCACCACTTATCGATCTTAACGGAGCCAATAATGTAACTCTTGACGGAAGGGTAAATGCTACCGGCACTTCCAAGAGTCTAGTGATTGAGAATAAATCTACTTCGAGTACTGCGGGTACTTCCACCATTCGTTTTATTAACGGAGCCTCTTCCAATACTCTTAAATACTCAGTATTGAAAGGAGCTACTGTTGCTCTTTCGGGAGGAATAATTTATTTAAGTACAACTACCAGTACCGGAAACTCAAACAACTTAATAGATAATAATGATATTACTAATTCGGCAGGAAATAGACCAAGAGACGTAATTAATTCATGGGGTACTTCTGGAGTTACTACGAATAATGCTGCTAATATAATTAGTAATAATAATTTTTATGACTTGATTAACTGTGCTACAGGCATTGGAAGTACACATATTGTATTCGATTCAGGGTCAACTGGCTGTACTGTTAAGAATAATAGTTTTTATGAAACTTCAACTGTTGTCCCTGCAGGCAATGGAAATTATTATACAATCTATCCTGCTTCCGGAGATGGTTATACCATAACCGGTAATTATATTGGTGGAACGGCTCCTTTGTGTGGTGGAACGGCTCTAACGAAAGGGAATGGATACAACAACATTTTCTATGCTATTCGATGTTTTTTGGGTACTACTAATCAGTCGCTAATTCAGAATAATACCATTTCAAATATTGACTGGCGCAATACGACTGCAAGTGACTTTGTAGCAATTCAATTCATGAGTGGGAATGCATTAATTGATGGAAATATTATTGGCTCAGCCACCGGAAATGATAAAATAAAGCTTACTTATGGGGCTGATAGTCCATTTTATGGTATTTATAATGCTGGTAGTGCTGTGGTTATAACAAATAATACCATTGGGGCTATCACCTTAGCAAATAGTTCTGCCACCAATGCAACCAATTTCTATGGAATATATAACGCTGCAACTGTTTCTAGTTCCATTAGCAACAATCTTATAGGTAGTACAACCACAGCAAACAGTATTAATGGTACTTCGGCTAGTACCACGTCAGCTCAAATAATGTATGGTATTTACTCAACTCTAGCAGTTACTATAAATAGCAATACCATAGCTAACCTGACAAATGGAACTACTAATGCTACTGCAGCTACAGCTGGAGGCATTAAAGGTGTATATCTAACTAATTCGGCTACTATATCCGGGAATAGCATACATGATTTGACAATTGCTAATGCCAATACATCTACAACCAGCACAGCTTCTGTGGCTGGTATAGCCTTGTCAGGACCTTATACCAGATCTGTTACAGGGAATACCATTTATAATTTATCAAACACCTATACCTCGTTTGCCGGTTGTGTAATTGGTTTGTATTACGAAGGCACCTCAATTGCTAATGTAGTATCGAATAACTTTATCTATGGCTTGTCGGTGACAGGTGCGACCTCCACATCGGCTGGTATCTACGGTATTAAGATTGCTTTAGGTCTTACGACTTATTCCAATAACGTTATCAGTTTGGGAGGTAATAGCCAGTCTACGCTTTATGGTATTTACGAAACTGGAGGTGGTGGCCATAATAATAGTTTGTATTTTAATACAGTGTCTATTCAAGGGTCTCCCACTGCTGGAACTAATAACAGTTACGCTCTAATGAGTTTTACTGCGAATAATATCCGTAATATCCGTAATAATATTTTCAATAATTCCCGTTCCAATAGCGGTGCTACAGGTAAGCATTATGCAGCATACTTTAATTATGCTACTTCAGCTAATTTAACGCTGGACTATAACGATTACTATGCTTCTGGAACTGGTGGAGTGTTGGGCTATTATAACGCAGCGGATGTAAATACGTTGCCATTGATTACAGCTTTGGATGCTTCAAGTTTATCTAAGGATCCACAGTTTTCAGTACCGGGCAGCACCACGGCCGTTGATTATAAACCGGGTTATCTTAAGCTGTTTGGTGTAACAGGCACAGGGATTACAACAGATTATGCAGGTGTAACCCGAGTTGCCACACCTACTATTGGAGCTTTTGAGGTGGCTCTCAATTATAATGTGGAAATGTGGAAAGCCGGGACACTTCAGAAGGGTTACGTTTTGCTAAAAAATGCATTCGATGACATCAATACAGGCACTTATACTGGTGCTTTAGATATAAAAATAAAAGGAAGTACTACCGAATTGGCTTCGGCTGTGCTTAATGCCAGTGGTAGCGGTAGTGCCAGCTATTCAGCTATTAATATTTATCCTACAGCAAGTGGCTTATCGGTTAGCGGAAATTTGGCAGCTCCACTTATTGACTTCAATGGTGCTGATAATGTGACGGTGGATGGACGAGTAAATGCAACCGGATCGGTAAATGATTTGACATTTCTAAACAATAGCACTGCCGGCACAACCGGTACATCAACTTTCCGTTTCAAGGCCGATGCATCAAATAATGTATTGCAATATAGTAATATTAAGGGCTCAACAAGGGATGGAAATGGCGGGGTCGTGTTTTTCTCTACAGGGACAACTACGGGGAATATAAATAATACTGTCAGTAATAATAATTTTACGAATGCCGGTGGCAATTGCCCCTCGAATTCGATATACTCAATTTCGTTAACTGCCGCTACCAGCAATAAGAACATAACGATAAGTGACAATAAATTTTATGATTTTCTGAGTACTACGGCTACGTCTAACGGCATAAATGTTGGTAGTTACTCATACAGTTGGACTATCAGTGGAAATAGTTTTTACCAAACTACACCGTTTGCTCCTACGGCACCCGTAAGCTATTATATTATATATGTTTCTGGTGGAACCGGCACTAATCGAATTATCATAGCCAATAATTACATTGGTGGCAGTCAACCTCTATGTGGAGGAATCTGGAATAAAACGACCACGACTGACGATATCTTTACTGGTATTATTATCGCGGGGTCAACTACCGGTGGTGCCGCCCTGGCTAATACCGTGCAAGGAAATAGTATAAGTAACTTTAACTGGAACAATACCACAGCTAACTGGAATGGAATCTATTTGACCGTTGGTTATGCAAATATTACTGGAAATACCATTGGCTCAATAACTGCCCCAAATTCAATTACCATCAATAACTCAGGGAACAATGGCATGGTAACCGGAATACTTAATAATTCAGGCATGGTGACTTGCAATAACAATATAATCAGCTCTATATCATTGTTGAATACCAATTCTACTTATTCTACTAGTTTTCAGGGAATACGAAATAATAGTAGCCTGTTAGTAGGTGAAATAAAAAATAATACAATTGGAAATGAAAATTCTACGTATGGTATTTCATGTCAGTCCAAAAGCACCGCTAGCTTTCAGGCACTGTATGGAATTTATAATGCTCCTGCAGGATTAAGTAATACAAACGTTTTGAATAATACAATAGCAAACCTCTCGAATTTGTCGGAATCTTCAAGCAGTGGATATATGTTTGGTATTTATAATAACAACACAAGTGGAATTACAGTAAGTAATAATAATATTCATCATTTATCCATAGCAAATAGCAGGGCTGTCGATGTTGTAATAGGTATTTATTTAGATAATTCTACTACTTATCCAAATACCGTAATAGGAAATAATATTTACAATTTAAGTCTTACTAGTCCGGCAGCTGTAGGTGGTGGTGTTGGAATTACTTTTTCCGGTCCTACAGCCGGAGGAAACCGGGTATCGCAGAATTATATTCATGATTTGAGTGCGCCACTATCCTCCACGGCAGCCACTTTATGCGGTATTAAAACTCAATACGGAACTAATACTTGCGATAACAATGTGATAAATTTGGGTGGAAATACGCAAACGACTCTCTATGGAATTTATGATGGCTGTTCTGGCAGTGATGTGAATGCAGTGTATTTTAATACGGTTTATATCGGTGGATCTCCCTCAATTGGTGGTCTAAACAGTTCCGCCCTTTACAGGGCTTATGCTTCTGATGCTCCTATTTACAAAAATAATATATTTGCTAATGTTCGTTCAAACGGTGGTGCTGCCACCGGAAAGCATTATGCTATTCAATGTTCTGCTACAGGAGGCTCATTTGTTGCAAATAACAACGATTATTATGTGACCGGAAGCGGAGGGATGTTGGCATATTACGGCGCAAATCTAAATACACTTGCTGCATTACAAGCTGCTAATGCAAATGATGGTCAAAGTATAACTGTTAACCCATTGTTTGCAAATAGTGGGGGTATATTACCTACGGATTATATTCCGGCTTCTACCAAACTATTCGGAGCGCCAAGACTAAGTGTTACTACAGATTATGTTGGTACTGTGCGTAAATCCTATCCATCAATGGGTGCTTTTGAAGTGTTACTTGATTATAATGTGGAATTGTGGAAAGGTGGAATACAACAAAGTGGCTACGGTAAGCTTAAAGATGCTGTTGATGAAATAAACGCAGGTTTTTTTACAGATGATTTAGAGCTAAAGATTAAGAATTCAACTATAGAAACTGCAACTGCAGTTTTTAATGCTACTGGTAGCGGAAGTACCAATTATACATCAATAAATATGTACCCAACTTCTACCGGGTTATCGATAACCGGAGATTTGGCAGCTCCCCTTATCGACCTTAATGGAGCAACTAATGTAACCATTGACGGACGCGTGAATGCCACCGGAAGTATAAAAGACCTGACTATAACTAACCAGAGTGTATCTGCATTAGCCGGGACTTCTACAGTACGCTTTATAAACGATGCTACCAGCAATACCTTAAAATACTGTAATGTAAAGGGCTCAACACTGGATGCTACGGGTGGTGTCATTTTATTCTCTACTGCAAATGCTACAGGAAATAACAGCAACACGATAGATAACAATACTATCACCAATTCCTTAGATGGCAACAGACCGATTTGTGTTGTTTGGTCGGAAGGGACAAGTGGTTTAGACAATAGTGGAAATACTATTAGTAATAATATTATATATGATTTTTTTAACCGAGGAATTGATTCTAAAGGTATTTACATTGGAGCCAATACTTCGAACTGTGCTGTAACTGCTAACAGTTTTTATGAGACGACTACGTTTGTACCTACAGCTTCCGTAGCTTATTATCCGATTTACATAAATAACCCTCTGGGAACAGGATTCAATGTGTCAGGGAATTCTATTGGCGGACAAGCAGCAGCTTGTGGTGGTTTGGCATGGACAAAAACTAATGCTTTGTCCAATGCATTCAATGGCATTTATTTAAACGTTGGAACAAGCGATATCACTAATGCACAAAATAATACGATTAAGAATATAAGCTGGAGCAATGCTTCTAATAGTCCATGGTTAGGGATTAATATTGCCGGGGGTAAAGTGGATACAAATGGTTTGTATATTAAGCGTGGAAACTAGTGCCCTGTTAGCCTATTTTAAAAGTAATAAATTAAGATGTAATGTTTTTAATTTGACACAATACCAATGTTAGGTGTTAGGGCAAACTAATGAAAAAGTAACTACTCTAATTAGATGAATACTAATTACAATTAGAATAATACCGATTATAATTGGATGAATACCAATTACAATTGGATGAGTACAGATTACAATTAGAATAATACCGATTATAATTGGATGAATACCAATTACAATTGGATGAATACAGATTCTAATTAGAATAATACCAATTACAATTGGATGAATACCGATTACAATTAGAATAATACAGATTACAA